>Ga0209367_1007993_pt1 | contig 14522 bp, 5 predicted proteins | sample WorMetLIZISLAND2_FD_187412 | JGI IMG/M metagenome (GOLD analysis project Ga0209367, IMG submission 187412) | Marine gutless worms symbiont microbial communities from Max Planck institute for Marine Microbiology, Germany - Olavius geniculatus... ... | reverse complement strand
TTGGGTCACTAGATTCTGGAACTGATCAAATCAGACCCTGTAGAACTATCATGGAAAGTAATATGTCGAAAAACGTTGTTTATCTGTAGGAACAGATAGCCAATAGTGATTGGTTGCACTAAGCTACCAGAAAAAATTATCCCCCAAAAACCGATAAGGGGGGTTGTATCAACCCCTCCCTTAGGCATCCGAGGGTTAATCACTAACAGGAAGTGGCATACGCCCTGTCAGATTAGATGGAAATTAGTGACCTTGGATCACGTTGAAGGTCGTTACATGCTACTGCGGCTACATGGTGCGAGATAGGGCCTAAGTTGCTATTGATCACTAATAAAAAGTCGCATATTGGCTTTCAAATGACATGAAAATCATTCACCTTGAACGAACCTGAAGGTCAGTACTGCAACAGGAACTGTAGAGACTGTAGCGTGTCGTCCCAAGCAAGGCATTTTTACTGGCAGAAATATCTGCAAAACCTACGTCCGACATTCTCCTTGTTTATTTACTCTTTATTTAGATCGCCTGGCAAAATGACCATGGGCGACTTCACTTTTTGACTTAAGACTTTCGCTGAGCCTTTTCGCTGAGCGAAAGCTAAAGCTGAACGCTAAAGTCTGTACTTAGACCACAGTTCAACTAAACGATTAAAATGGCGCAAAACCGGTAAACCTAACAGGAAATAAATCAACCAGTTACGCTTAGACTTGCTTATTTAATTCAGCCACGAACGCAAATGACGTAATTACGTAACGTCTTATGTCATTGTGTAGCCATTACGGCATTTATTTTTGGTATCAGACAGTTTTAATTTACTAAACTATCCGTGTTAGTCGCCATGTTTTCGCTCAGCGAAATCACTTCACTTTTTGACTTAAGTAGGTACTAAGACTTAAGTTTAGGCTCAGCGAAAGTCTAAGTCAAAAAGTGAAGTCGCCCCATGTGCAATGTCTGTTATACTAGCGTTCATTGCAGCTTTCGAGGCAGCACTAACAAAGCGTGCATGGAACTGTGTCACCTCTGATAAATCGTTTTCCTCCACGACTGGCAGTCGGACGCTGGGCTTCAGACATAGGCAGTATGGTCGGCTTTTCCTAGCGATAGTTGGACTTCTTGTTTTTGTTCAGTTTTTGGTAACTAAGGCCCTTGTAGAGATAGAAGATAACTCGGGATGGAATGAAAAAAATATCTGTTAAAACAGTGCATGTGAGTAACATTTAATCATTGCATATTACATCTAATCACTGTATGTTACGTTTGCTACTAAATCATTACTTAATCAGAATAGTCGGGTGAACATGTTACCTGTCGAAACATAGCTCTGGCGTCACTTTCCTTCATTCGTCCATTCGTTATCAAGTAATCAAATATCTCACCTGTATCAACATTCAACCGTAAACATCAATGAACATATATACGTTATCAAAATTCATCAAAATGCAACCTTTTGGTTAGTTAAAAGCCAAGTCACATGAAAAAAAGATATTTGATACATGAATGTAATGCTGATTAATAATACGGCTGATGAATCGAAATAAGAACGTCGCTTTACATTAATGTTAATAAAAATAATGTTTTTTTGCGAATGATATGATGACATCACCTAGAACGCTTTGTTTACGGCGTGTATTGCAGTGTGGCTCGGTAGTCTAACGGTAACGTGTCGGACTTGTAATCCTGAGGTCACTCAGGGGCACAGGTTCGACTCCGCACCGGGACACTGCCGGGTAACGACCTTGGGCAAGTTGTTCACACACATGTGCCTCTGACAGCAAGCAGTATAATTTGGTACCGGTGGTCAAAGGGCGGTGATGCCCCGAGGCTGGGAAGGTAACCGTAGGTCTGGCGTCGCACTGGCCATGCGTCATGGACTCAAGTGGTTTATCCACCTACGGGCTCAATGGCCGCGAGTGGGAGATGAGCACCCCGCCTATGCCCCAGCTGGGCACGGCTCCCTTTACCTTTTTTTACTGCAGCGTGCGAAACTAGCGTGTCGCTGTAGCATCAAAGCAGTGCATGCTCAGCGCGGGGAACTCACTTGCATTCCGGAACCAGAAGTCCGGTGCTGTCGGCAATAGGTGTGCAGCAGAAAGGGCAGAGCAACATCTCGAAATGCAAGTTAAGTCTCTTTACCCGGTAGCGTGCTTCGTCGACGCTCCTGGCATCAAATTGTCACGAACGCTACGTTGACACTAGTACCGGAAGTGACGTCACAGTTCCGTCACAACTGTCCACTTTAAAGTTTATTTTTTACTGAATGTGGATAATACTAGCGACAGAAAGATTGACGTATATTGACAAATTAACATTTGTGTAGCCACTTAGCACTTCATAACAGTTATGTAAAATGATGCGACTTCAAATTGTTTGTTTACATTTCGGCTACCAAACTGACTTCTTTGTAACGACTGTCCACCAGAATAAAAGGCCATAATATTTTAATGAGTTTATACATTAGTTATACATCAATTGGCACCAGCATGTGCGCAACAGCAAAGTCAGAAGGTTAACCAAGCAACCCCATCTCTCAGCCGTGGTCCAGTCAAGGCGCCTGTTCCTGTTCGGATGCATTGCACGAATGCCTCATGAAACAGCTGCAAAACAGATCTTAACAGCTTCCCCCGCAGGAAACTGGACGAGACCACTGGGACGTACTCCTATTACATGGATGAAAACCATTCAGCAGGATCTGAAATCCAGCGACCTCAATATGGACGACGCAGTTGACCTGGCTCAGAACTGTCCACACTGGAGATTGATGTCTACGTTCGGCGCTACGCACTCTTAGTGCTGCTTGCCAGAAATGATGATGATGATACATTAGTTATCGTTGCAACCTATAAGTCTGTTCAAAGCAACTAACGTAATGCAACTAGTTAACGTATATATTTGCACTGCAGCCTTCTAGACATGACTCCAGTTCCAATGCCAAGCAGAGGGGGTGGTTGCGCTAATAGCAGACAAGAACATTTGGCATCCACCATCCACACAATACCAACTCTTGCTCCGATTAGACCGCTAAGCCGGCTAGCCATCAATTTCACGGCTGGCTTAGCATTTTCGCTGCTAAAGTCCCGGCTTAGCTGCGATTTTCGCGGTGATAGTGGCTTAGCATTTTCGCTACGTTTCTGCAGTTTTTACACTTTTGCTACGTTTTTGCGTTTTTAACGTTTTTTTCACTTTGTGAACGTTTTCTATATTTAAAAAAACGTTTAGGCCCCTACCCAAAATTCTATCAAGAACTTCAAGAAGCACTTTTGAAACCATGACAGAAACGAATTTATAGGCTACATGCAGATTGCGGTTTTGTGGTAGTTTGCTTAGTTACTATAGTTAGTCTAGTGATATGACCACACGGTTGAATTGAAATTGAATAAAGTTCTCTCTGTCCTCTTTCTCTATCTCCCCAGTTCCAGCTGCACTGCGCCTACAGCATTAGGTATTAGGCAAGAGGTTAAACAAATTAAGGCTAACGTTTTTTATTCAACAGTTTTTCCTGCCATTTTTTGAAGACTTAACGTTTTCTTTTATTCTTTTTCTGGAAAGTTTTATTACATCTATGAAATGCATAACCAGCATTTTTTTGCAATGTAATTGTGTGACTGATTGTCGGGAAAGTTCGTTACGGGACTTTCTATGGCACTTTGTGGTTCTTCACTCATCTTTAGTGTTCACACGAACCGATATTAACAAATTTTTCTCGGCTAGCCGCGATTTTTGCGGCGGCGGCGGCTTGGTCCCAGCTTAGCTGCAATTTTTGCAGCGTCGTCAGCTTGCGGCGGCGGCTTAGGGTTCTACCTCAAAGTTCAGTCAGTCCAGGAACTGGCTTAACGCAGAGTAGCTGTAAAATATAACTGGTTAGATAACAAATAATGCAAAGATCTCAGCAGCAGCTAATCATAATCATTATTAGGCTCATAAAAATCTTATTTTTAATGCAAAAACTGACAAAATGACGAAAACTGGATGTCGTGACAAAAATATTGATTTTTTAATAAAATTTAATAAATAAATAACTGTCAGAAAATTATCAGAAAATCTTTTTGACGAAAAATTTTCATTCATACGTGCAAAACTTGAAATGGAAAAGACCCAATTTTAACAAGTTGACTGCTATGCAAACATAAATATACCAAAAGGAGATAAAATATACATCACTTTCTCCAATAAATGAAAAAATGAGAGAATTTTTCAACTTAGTTCGAAGTTAATATAAATGCGAATCAAGTAGGTTCAAGTCCAAGTCTGATTTCATGACGGTTCAAGGTTTTCCTTGAAAAAACTGAAAGCCAAAAGCTTCAAACTGTTTTGGTAAGACTTCATAAAATAAGTCAACAGAGCTAAGAGTTATACACAGCTGAAAAGGCTTCATTTTCGTATAATGAAAAAATGGCAAAATTTCGGATTTGCCGCAAAATTTTTTAGATGGAATTTGCACATTTTGGCACATCTAAATCATCGCAGAAAACAGGTTCTGTCAAAAAATTCCCCACTCAACTCCTAACCCTAGTCTTAGCCCTATCTCTAACCTTAACCCTAAAATCCATCCTAAACCTAGATCGCTATTTGAAACTTTCAGGTGGAAAACTGTTGCGATAGTGCCGGGAAAATATTTTACAAGGCGGAAACAGACGAGCAATGGAGAACGTCACCTCCACTGGCATACTCTAGAACCAGGTACAATGTCCTCTGTGTCTCGATCACTTCAAACAGTTTCACTGAAAAAAAAACAACAGCAGCAGAGTCAGCACATTAACTCCTCCTGTGTATTTGGTCTGAGTAGCAGGCAACTCTTTTAACTGACTGTCCCCCCCTCTACAAATTTCAGTCTACAGGCAATTATTTTCTCACCGCAAAAATACCCAATAATACAAAGCTTTCTGCTAAAATTCCCGCATTTTGCGAGAATGTCTTTTGGGTGATGAAAATCTGAGTAGCAAAAATAATGTCCACCGTCGGAAATTTGCTGGGAAGACAATGCACATGTTCAGAGACCGCCACTAGTTAAAAGTTAAACACAGCACATAAAATAAACTTTTTATTGATACTGAACATAAAAGGTTACCACAATTAGAAGATAATGTCGAATAAAAACAGCAATGCTAGAAGAAAAGTAAAAATGTGTCCACCAACTTAACCTACTAGATGCAAATCTTTCATTCTGATTTGTAAACTGACTACACAAAACAAGTTTCTATCTTCGATAAATGGAACCACAAATTAAAGGACACTACCACCGGTACAAGATCTAGAGGCTGACTGATATACCGATATTCGGATGCTCCAAACATTTCATCATTCGAACTTCTCTGCACATCTGACAGTCATCCAACAAAACGACATGAGCAGAAAGCAAAACAAATCAGAAACGACAACCTAATCCATCGTTAAGTAAGCAAGTAACAGTTTAATGCCTCCATCAAACATAAAAATCAAGTCACAATACAGAAAGTGAGTAATTTAATGCAAATATTGACCGAATTATCCAACTCATAAACCAGCGAAACCACAATGCATTATGGAGACATTTTTAGACTAAAACATTATTAGCTGTGTGAATAACAATGGATGAAGGAATGATGGATTAACTGTTGCCACAGATCAGAATGCTCCTCTTTGGCTTTGAACGAGACACTAATTTTTGTACAGGACAGCACCTGGCTAAGTGCTGAGAGTGTGCAGGCTACTAGCTATAGACTATAGACTGTTCATCTATGCGTCCATCTGTCCTGGTGTCTGTGACATCTCATTACTGATCCAAGCAAAGCTGAGACAGAGACTTCTGAGGCGTGTTTTGTATCTTTTTCTCTGAGAATCTCTCTCTTCTACGGCTCAGTAGCTCGCACTACTTCTCACGAAAAGTGTGAAACACGCAAGTAAGAATTCTACGAGAATTCTAACATAGAATTCTATGCTAGCCAATTTTATCTATTTGGATGACGTAACTCACAAGCAGGTGGGCGGAGCTAGCATAACGTAGCAGAGGAAAATCTTGCTCACAATTTCTCGGAGAATCTCGGAGAAGTAGAAAGTGCGAAACGCGCCTCTGGCTTTCACCATATGACAGCTTAGTGTCTCTAGCATTTTGAGACAAAATTTCATGCCACTGAGTGAAGGGTTCCACTCGAACGGGAGCACGAAAAATGGGGACCCCCTAAAAAGACGTTATTCTACCGCTACTTGCTCGTCTGGTGTAAAAAAACAGTTGGAAATAGACACAGACACGCTGCTTATCATAACAAGCACTGGTGACAAGCTTTTTAGTGGTATCAACATCGATGACCCTGAACGACCTTCAACCCAAAAAATAAAGTGTCAGTAAATTTTTCAAGACTTCTGGCTGCAGCACGTGCTTCAAGAATGAACTGCGATGCGATGAAATGGATGGACATAGACCAAGACAACCTGCATATGATATTTTCAGCATTCAACGTAGATTTTAGCAGTCCCAGTCCTGACCACCCAAGGTGCAAGAAGACCTGCACATGCGAGTGTCAGCAAGTAATTTGAGCAAAGCTCACATGATGCGCGATAGCAGCAGTACTGCCACCTCGGCAATCAGTGTACAGCAGCAAGATATTAATGTGTCCTGAAAGGGTACTTAAAGTTGAGGCCTCCGTACGGAAGACTCCTGGAAATTTAACAGATCAAAACTTACATTCTTAAAAATGTAAGTTCTATGCTAAAAAATATCATACGCAGGTTGTCCAGGTCCACCTCCAGCCACTTCGGCACAATTCACTCTTAAAATGTCTGACACAGCCGGAAATAGCAAAAAAATTCACAAAAACCCTATTTTGGAGGTTCAAAATCATTCAAGGTCATCAACGTTGACAGAAATAACAAGCTTGTCACTATTGCTTGTTATGATAAGCAGCACGTCTGTGCCTATCTGCAACTGTTTTTCACGCTACACGAGCCAATAGCGGTAAAATATTAACCACTTTGTAGGACGTAGCCATCTTTGACGCTCGCCTGCGCCGGCCTCCTTGAACCTAGAGGGGTTGGGACTTGAACTGCTGAAATCTACGTTTAGTGTTGAAAATTTCGTACGCAGGTTGTCCTGGTCTATCTCCAGCCATTTCGTCGCAATTCAGTGTTGAAATGTGCGTTGCATCCAAAAATTGTGAAAAGTTCACTAAAAACCCCTTGTGGGGGGTTCAAGGTCGTTCAAAATCATCGATGTTGATAAACTTAAAAAGCCTGACGCCAGTGCTTGTTACGATAAGCGGCATGTCTGTATCTATCTGCAACCGTTTGCACGCTAAACGAGCCAATGACAGCAAAGTAACGTCTTTTTAAAGAGTACACCTCTTTGAGGCCCTTGTTCGAGAGGAACCCCGCACTCAGGGGCACAAAATTCCGTCACGAAAAACTAGACTCCTTGGGGAAGCTCATGGTGAAAATTTCGGGATTCTAGCTTGCACCGATTTGACACAATACAGCAGTGTGACAGTCTGTTGGACAGACAGACAGACAGACACCCAGGCCGTGGCCAAGACGCTGCTATCGCGCGTAAAAACGGGTACTAGTCCGGGGGCTGAGGGAGGTGCGTGAGTGAGTGAGTAGTTTCTTAACGGCACATCAACACAAAATAAGCTATTCAGTGCCATAAATGGTTAAAATAAGTTAAAAGCAGTTAATATATGTACTAAAAGCAAAGTTAAAATACTTGTTAAGATCAAGGCTATTAAGCTGATGTAAAAAACAACATTACATACGATTGTAAAAGCCGATATCTTTGACATAAGCGATGATGTTGCGAGATGCAACATTTTCAAAAACGTCCTTGAGTGTGTTCACTCCAAAATATCTCTGATGTGCTGCACTGTAACGGGTGCAGTCTACCAAAATAGGCTTGGCTGTGAGTGGAGAATGGCAAGCTTCACATACCAGTTGACTCTTTCTCTTTAGGAGATAAAAGTTTGTAAGTTTTGTATGACCAATTCCACGCGATCCACAGGGCACATTTCACCCGCAGCAGATACAAGTGCACTATAGCTTGGGGTTATGGGAAGGGTTCGGAGGGTTATCCCAGACCAAGAGTGAAGCTGCCACGTTTCCCCTCGGCCCGAGCTTGCCTACTGTGTTCCTGCGAGAATGCACGGCGAGCCAATTCAACTGGGAGTGGCTAGCACCCTACCCTCCTGACAAGACGAAGATTTGGGACCGAAGCACTGTGTTGCCCTGGTACTCCAGGGCTCAAATACCAGGTTTCCACGTCCGCCGACATGAGACGCATCCCACAGCAAACAGGATGCCCTCGGATAAAGAGAAAATTTTTTTCTAGTTTTTCTTTTTTTTCCTACTAGAGCCTCCTATTAGCCGAATCAGTTAGCTCCAAAAACAGGTTTGCAGCTGTTGAAAACCGGTTTGTTGCCCACCCCTCATGACTATGGACGTTGGAGGATAGATTTTACGGGGGCAACAAAGCGTCGATAAGATCTTACGTGCACCACTTCCTCGAACTCTGAAACAGCTACGAGCTTTCCTTGGTTTAGCCAGTTTCTTCCGGAAGTACGTGGAGCACCACTAACTTATGCTACCAGGAAAGGCAATCCAAATGAAATAATTTGGAATGATTCCCGAGAACGTGTGTTTCAGGAGCTGAAAAAACGCATCAGTGAACCGCCAGTCTTGCGATTACCGGATGTTTCACAGGCTTTCATCTTACAGACAGATGCATCAAAGACTGGAATTGGAACTGTCCTACTACAAGAGAATTCAGCGAAAGAAGAACGCTCGGTTGCCTTTGCCAATCATAAGTTGCAACTGAGAGAGTGTCACGATTGAGCGTGAATGCTTTCCTATCGTACGGGGCATTACTAAATTTCAGAATTATCTGTATGGTTCCGAATTCATCCTGGAAACAAATTAACAGCCATTACAGTGTCTTCTTCAAGCGAAATTTCAGAATAGGCATCTTATTCTTTGAGAGTCGACTCTCCAACCGCACCGATTTTTATTGCATGCAGATGAGATAACATTGCTGCTGATGTTGTACTTCTGTTGCTTGATTCGTCTGCGTTTTCACTAGCTCCCCAGAGCACAGACTATTCAAAGTTCAGTAAATTTGTAGACTTAAATCCTTTAAAAACTTCTTTTAGCTGGGTTTATCCAATAAAACCCACTGGGAATTTCAAGTATCTGCCCGAGTGCCTCAACCCTGCATCTACTTGCAACGATTTACTTCTAGAAGGGCTGCAAATTCGCTGCCGGCCTGTGATTACAATCAACAGCGAAGTAACCGAAAACAACACCATGCACAAACCTTGTTTAAACTCGTCTCGCTCATCCGGGACTTGTCAATTATTTTTATCGCAACCTTGAACACAAACACATTATACTAGTATTGCTACATTTCTACAGGGTTACGACACAATAACACAGTCAAAGTTTCGGGACTTCATCATTACCTATTTCATGAGTTATTCTATTGGTTAAATATGGCTGTGTCCTAGACTCAGACTTAGAGCGCGTTGCACCAACGTCGTTCAACTTTCAACCCGGGTTAAATCCGAATTTGAACCTAGTTCAGCTGTAAACCGCGTTGCACCAAAGCGGTTCAAGCGTTGATCTCCGTTCAATTCTGAACTGCCATCTGACCACCGAATAAATTTTGATCGCGGTTCAACTTGCGGTTATGCATCCAATTTAATTATACTAAGCAATGAATACTTTCCGCGATACTATTGCTGCAAAAAAAATGTCCGATTCGAATCTTATGCTGTCCAAAAAACTTCCTCGTATCGAATTATAAAACTTTTAATGCAATTATACTGATGATATGGATACGTTAGATTTCTACTATATCCGTTTTGTTCTCTTTGTGCTGGATAAATTAACAAATAGATGAATAAATCACTTTTTTCGGCAGTGTTGTTTCGTTGTTACAGTAAACGTATGAACGAATCCTAACCACAGCAACAAAAACTCATTCGTATCGATTTATAAGACGTCCAGTTTAATCATACTTGTGACCTGGATATGCTAGATTTGTGCTATATCGGTTTTCCCAGACGTTTTAGCTGAATAAATTAATTAATGGACAAATAAACAGCATTTTAAAGTGCCAATGCGGCATTGCTATGCCATAGCTCTACGGTAAACATAAAAATTGTGCGATAACTTCAGGGAAGCTCAAATTTCGAACTAACAAGATAATGTTCACACAAACACGGAGTCTGTCCAGTGCACTTCGATAGTTTACAGTATACGTCCGTATAAATATAGTGAGCTGTTTAGACTGGTAAAAAAAAAATCAAACAGTTTAATTTTAAACTGTACAGCAGCAATGATCCTTCCATCTTTCTGCATTATTTTAACTAAATAATAAACATTGTCAGTTACGAGACCATTCGATTCGTCACCAGCGCTTTACTGTAAAAGGTCCATCATCACCATGCGTCCTATCTCGCACCGTTATGGAGATAGGGCGCCTCAAAAATAATGGGCTCACGACCTTGACCTTTTGGGGTCACGTCATCAGTCGCGTGACCATTCGACTCCCGGGGGTCAACTTCGTATGGGTGGTCCATAGGTAGGGACCATGCGTCTATCTTGCACCGTTGTGGAGATATGGCACCTCAAATATTGGACACACGGACCTGGACACATTGAGAAGACACGTCCAGACATGTCTGATTTTCTGTCTATAGTTCTGTTTGCGTCTGCATGCAGTGACGTGACGTCATAAACTCATAATTATAGGGTGTTTACACGATCCAGCAAACGTCCAGCATTAGCACGTGCATTTTGAATAAATGCTGGAAGTTTGCTGGATCACGTAAACACCCCATGACAACCAGAGCGTCAAACGCTGAAACGTGGCAATGGGTCAGATACCTCGTTCCACAGAACGTATTTCTAGTTCTAATCTACGATTACTTACTGTCCACCATAGTGACACCTGGAGATCAGGCGTTCTGACAAAGGTGGCCAAAGCTCAACAAATTAACTGACAAAGGTTGTAATTTGGTAAAATTATCTATATAATAACTTAGTATATAATAACTTATCTATATAATAACCTAATAACTTCAGTGTTTTTAAAGTCAAAAAACGTGGGTGTTAATTTACCATTCTGCCGGTGGGAGTATGCTTTGCGAGTTTCACGACAGCGAAGTTTCCTTTGCCGATAGTTTTGATGACTCTGTATTTCCCGATGTGTTGGATTGGTTCCGGGACACGTTTTGCCCTCGACGACCTTGACTGACCCCCACCACCAGAACTACCACCACCTCCCGCCTGTCAAGCACAAAAAACACTAGGGTTCATGGAATTATGCGCCAAAATTTTGCAAATTATGCGCAACAATTTTAAAGATTATGCACGCACTTTTTGCCAATTATGCGCACATTATGCGCACCTTTTCGGCTTTGTATTACACACAATTGGCAATCAACAATGAAAAGACCTTCTAAATCAACTCAAGTAACTGAAGGTGATTATTCTGCAAACATTAGACTTAGTCAACTAGGGATCATGGAATTATGCGATTATGCTAGTTGTATTATGCGGGATCTACCCAATTATGCGGAAGGTCACCAATTATGCGCAAAATTATGCACGCGCATAATCGCATAATTCCACGATCCCTAAAAAACACACTGTACAGATCTTAAACAGTTAATTACTGCTGCCATTTTGTCATTTATTTTTCAGCAACAAATCAAATTTAGGTAAAAATGCTGCACTCATTAGACACATCTGTTCATTTTCTACATATGATATGATAATTTGATGTCAACTGATTTGCATTGGAAAACTGCAGGCACGCTGCCAGTTTAATCTATCTAGCACATGACTTGGATGGTGCAAATAAACTGTTAGACTTGCTGTCATTATGTACATGCAATGAGCATATGTTCATTGTCGGATACCCGAGCTCCCGCATGAGTAGGAAAAGACGATTTATACGAAATAAAGTTTAAGCATTTATTTATAGCAAAACATTAATCCAATCGATCCCGCATTGTCCCACATCGACCGCTCAGCACGTCAGTTCGTCACAGTCTGATGGGCCACAGCACGGTAGCCCGCCTCGACCATCCGTATCCCGTCACGTGATCCCCGCCAGCCCGGAGCCCGGACCAGGTCTCTGACATTCATAATGTTGCATTTTGACCTGCGTATGCTGATGTTTGTATTTTACTGACGTTCATATGTTTCTTTGCTTTTTCTTCTATTTCTAGTCAGTTTAAAACTGTCACTGTTTTGGCAGAATGAGCATACCAGTACTGTTAATTTCACAATAGCTTTAAGACAGTTTGTCAATAAACTGGCAAACAAAAGCAATCGATCAACAGACCCGGTCAGCTGGTCGGTAGCGGTTGGGTGTGACATTTGGTCGAGGTCGTGCATGTGACTGAGCATGGACCGGCGGTCGACTCGCTGACATGCTTTAAGCACAGTGCTGTCTCAACCTGTCTCTACTGACGAGCTGAAGCAGCCGCATGGAGTAACATCCCACTGCAACAACACATCAACTCAGTCTCACACCAGAATCATATTAACAACAATCACAGTGAAATAATGCTATATGCTATGACATGATCTAAGCACCCCTACTCAACCCGACTACTGATGACTACTGATGGTACCCGTCTAATGCTGCCTGAGTCAAATAAAATGAACGAATACCATACCCCAGTCTAAACTGTTTACGCACCTGATTTACATACGTCGAATGAGTATGAGACATCTGCTACGTTACTAGGTCAAAACATTCAACTATTATCATCCTAAAAGTATTTTGTACAAAAAAACTCGCCAATGTTTACATAAAAACCGGAAGCAACACCTGTAATCTGACGTAACGTAGTCACATCTATATGATGACCACATTGCTGTGCGCAGTCTTCGGATCGGCACAATCTTAGGCCCATGACACACGATCCAAGTTCTGGGCCCAAGTTCTGATGTCCCAGACACTGGTCACCCTAGACCTGCGAGACGGGTCGATTAAGTGGACTCAAGTCGACTTGGGCCTTCCAAGTCGGGTCAAGTCGTTCTGTAGCAGCGTCACCGTCAAAATTTTCTGGCGCCGTCCGTTTCATTACAAATCATTTCAAGTCGACTTGAGAAGTCGACTTCACCAGAAATCTTCCACCTTAGCAGTTCTCTCAAACATAGTAATCGATAAGTTCGGGCAGATACGGCAATTTGTAACATATTTCAGTAACTCTATATAAAATCAGAGCAAAAAGTTTACAAAGCTATGTAAAACCTTCTTATTTTCTGGCAATCGGTGCTTCGAATTTCGGTAGTTTGAATTATTTTTTGTCGTTCTTTCGTTAAAGTCCACTAGATCCATCTACTATCTTCCCATTCCATCAGTTTTCATTAGTTCTTTGCAGTTCCATCCGCTTCCATATCCACTTTCAAGGTCCTGCCATTACGCGTCAAATTCGACAGTCGAGCTGGATTCTGCGTCAACTGCGGATCCAAAATCGAGCTTTTTAATCAATATTAGCGAACTCAATGACCCCTGCAAGCTCTGACGAATTTGCTTGCAAAATTGCCTCGATTCGTTTGATTTTCCCCATTAAACTCTCTGATAGGAATTGATCCTTTCGAGTTTCCTATCATGGCCTTACTGGTTTCCTGCATCATTTAATACACAGGGAATAGTCTGTGTCGACATTCAAGGATATGTGCGAGTCAGCCAACAAACGGCAAACTTGCATACTGTATTCACGCACTCTTTCAACTAATAGGTCTCGCTGACGACGCACCATATTATTAGACAAAAAAGCCCAGCTAACGCAAAGGGGAACGCGCAAAAGCGGTGCATGTTTGAAAGCCCAGTAAAACACAATCTAAGTTCACCCATCCTAGCAACGATGTTTCTTTTACAGTCGCCAGAGAGCGCCAGACGACCGGCGGCTTAATATCTATAGTGTTTTACTTGCACTCGCCAGAGGCCGTAACCTGTCTCGCTCTGCCAACGCCGTATCGGCTGAAAATCGCAAGTTTTCCCTACGCCTCTGTCACCTAGCGCCTTCACTCGGGGTGATCGCTTTCGAATTTATGGAAAAGCTTTACGGATCTTGAAACTAGTCTTCTAGGCAGCCGACGGTGAAGATTTGGCAGGCTTGCCGTGGATATGGATATCCATGGATATATCCAAGTGTGGATATCAGACTTTAGCCATTTTGTGGATATATCCATGGATATTGTGCTGTCGCATTTGCTAATTAAACTGAATATGCAAGTGTTTTATCTCTATATAATATTTTTCTGTCTGTCGTTCTTACTCTGTATTTTCTCGTTTATTTATATTATTGAGTCAAATGAATAGTCTAATCAGTGACATCAGCACGTCATTATTTTCTTAGCCTAAATTAATTTATGTGCAATATAGCAGCAACAGATCTTAATCTAGCTATGGCGCTTTAATACCGTACCGCCTATATCTGAAGGCCAGTGCCCGACTTCCGGTTGCGAAGAGATAGCGATTTTCCAGAGTGACTGCAGTCCCATACACGATCTGGTGACGTTGCTATACTGGACGCTAAAATCGA
>Ga0209367_1007992_pt1 | contig 14523 bp, 8 predicted proteins | sample WorMetLIZISLAND2_FD_187412 | JGI IMG/M metagenome (GOLD analysis project Ga0209367, IMG submission 187412) | Marine gutless worms symbiont microbial communities from Max Planck institute for Marine Microbiology, Germany - Olavius geniculatus... ... | reverse complement strand
CCTGGTTGCAGATAGGCACAGACATGCTGCTTATCATAACAAGCACTGGTGACAGGCTTTTTAAATTTATCAACATCGATGACCTTGAATGACTTTGAACTCTAAAAATATTGATTTAACGTGATTTTTTGGCGATTTTTGGCTGCAAACGAGTGAATTACGACGAAATCGATGGAGAGAGACTAAGATTACCTGTGAACAGGAACTGCTATAGGCTTTCGCGCGTCTCGTGAGCTTTTCTCAAATTACTTGTTTCTATAGCAAGACACTTGTGCTTTCTGCAAAATGCGACAAAACGCAGCCGCTAAGTTGATAATGTGACGTGCTTATATGGTAGGACATATACTGGTAACACATGCAGCGGTGTTCCGAAAATTTATTAATTCTGATACCTGGCATGCACATCTCTACGTATACTTGGCAGTAAAACTAAAATGCGACGAGAAGGAAATGAGAAGGGGTAGGGGAGTGGGAATTGCTGTTACCGAGTGGGAATGCAGGGCTTGGGGTCGACGCGAAGGCATTATGAGGGCAACGAAGTCAGAAGGTGACCTCCAGGAAGCGATGATGGAACGTTCAGTGTACGGTGCCGGCCCGTAGGTGTCCGAGCATTCGTAAGACCACTGTCAGACATGACAGAAATTTACCACAAAAGATTAAAGGTTAAAAGCCGTCTATAGAACTTAATAGTAGGCTTAAGCTACGGAGCATCATCTGCCATATGAGATCACGCAGTTTTACCAGTCACCCGACACAAGTGAGCGCGAAAGGCCTTAACTTTAGCCAGACACGCCAGTTACTCGATTTACCTAACCCAAAGGGATGAAAGGCTGAGTTGACTTTGGTGTTGGTTATACGTATAGCGAGGTGGTTTAGCTGTCCGCGGATAGTCACCCATCCAAGTAGTACCATTTGATAATGACCAGGCTGACCGGGAATTGAACCAACGATCTGTTAATCATGAGTCTGACGTCCTATAACCGTTACGCCACGACGTCCCATCTCGGTCGATGACGATACGATATTTCTATCAAATTAAAATACTTAAAGTAACATGCTTTTCGGCATTTCATGTGTATCTGTATTACGTGTATATACGAAATAGACTACCGCGGTGACTTTGGTTGCGGGGAAATTGCAACGCAAGGTCGGCCGCGGGCGCAACTCGCTTGGGAAACGCAGATGAGAATCGCGCGCAATCGGTCACGTGTCCGGCGGAAAAACAAGCAATGAATAATAACCAAAAGTCGTCGTCGCACCAAACCCCCGGCGCCAATAAATTCCATACAGCAATCGGATTACTGGATACAACGTTTTTTGCTCGTCCTGAAATGTCATATCCGGGAAAAATTGACGAGACGCAAATTTCTGCGTCGCAAGCGAAGGTTTTGATAACGAGCCGTTTTTGCCGTGAAAGGAACACAAATGCAAAATGGACATGTAGTAATGCTCGTCTGCAGTATGCCATCCATTGATGTCTGCGAAGTGTCATTGTCGAAAAAAATTTGCATACAATGCATAGCAGCATATTCTTTTCGAAATTCTGATGCTTTTAGTAATAATTATCTAAGCCAAGGTGAACGTAGTGAACATTGGAGGAGATTAAGAGATTGGTTGTTCTCTGTGTCTGTGTGTGTACATGATGACTCATCATCTCCACATGTCATACACAACCGGCAGAAACGGTGGCGGCCTCCTGTGCAAACTTTTACATTTTACTGTAGTAATGTTTAAATCACTTCACTTGGCGGAGATATGCACTCTCACGAGCGCTTTCTAGTTTGGAAATGTGACTTTTCGAAGTTAGGAGAGACAGCGAGCGACAGAAATGGAATGAGATGAAATAAAAGTCGGAGCGCGCGGCTTCCATTTCATTTTATTTCTGTCGCTGTGTATTCACCTTTACAGTACGTTTACAGTTTACTACGGCTGTTAGCGGGTTGCTATCTTATCTGACAGGCGGCACGAACACGTAATCAAAGTGGTCTTATTGCCGACGTAACGAAGCCGAAATGTACGCGACCGTATGCAGCTTGCTAGCAGTGTTATTTAAGGCTATACGGTGCGAGCTGTTGACATTAAAAATAACTGGCAAATATCTGACTTAGTTTTTCTTTAATTGTAATTTTTAAACAAAACCCGATAATCTAATCGTAACAAAATAATCTCTAAGCGATTGTAATTTTTTTCAAACAATATTTGGTTAGTTTATTTGCTCGTTTACTGACCAGAATATCCTTATTTAATTTCGATGCAAACCGTGTGTGCCGAGCAGACATTTTTTAACCACAGTAGGCCTAACAAACTGATAGTACGAAAATAAAAGCAAATCTGGACTTTTTTGGAGAAGTTGTTCTTCCGGCGCAAGCGATTCTGCCTATTCCTATACATTTCTTCGTATCGTGTTCTGTCTGTCTGTCTATCTGTCTGTCGTTAGTCACATTTGTCGTCTTTGTTTGTGATACGGTAAGCACTAAAGTTTTTCACAAGTTACAACCCATTCATATGATAGAAGATTAACTGAAACTGTAACTGTAACTGAAATTCGCGGAAGACAACAACACTGCAGGGGGCGACAAGTAATGTCGTCCTATCGCTGGCGGTGTTTTGGTGTCGGCGGGTCAGCTTAGATGCGGGTACCGCGAGCTGCGTTTTATAGACGCGCCTCGCGACGGATTTTGTTGGCGCCATGGCTAATGACAGTTGGGACCGTCCGACATATCCCGGTGTTTAGATGGATCGCTTCCTTCCCCCGCGGATTCGAATGGCTGTCGGATCAGAGAGGTGTTCGTCGGAACGCGGACGCCGGTCCGCAAAGCGTTAATAATTATAGATCGGCGGACGGTCTGCGGATTGCGATGTGTAACGTATGTAAAACATGCGGAAATGAAATTTTAATTTAATTCGCGCACCAGTCTTGCTGTCGCTACCGTAAATCCGCCATTACTTCTATCCGCAGTATAGGCCCTAACCGCAGCATCCATGGGTCCGGTGGGCGCACTATTTTATTATTGATAGATTGACGAATTGATTAATTGGCGATCATTAATTGATGAAGGCGCTTAGTCGATGTGATGGTGGCTAACCCTTTTCTGTTATATCGTTCTTGCAGTTTTCGATGTGCCGGTTATTGTTGATCGCCGGTAATAGGGTGTTTACACGATGAAGCAAACATAAAGCAAATGTATTGAATATACACGTGCACGACGTGAGCTCTAAGTTTGCTTCATGTTTGCTTCGTCGTGTAAACACCCCATAACGCAAGACACTGCGTTGGTTAAACTGCTGCAGTTATGTGCATCAGTTGTTATTGATAGATTGAGAAATTGATGTTTGGTTATTAGATGATGGAGACAAGACGCAGCAAGGCGGTAACATCGGCGCCTCCGGCCTACATGGACGCCGACATTTTAACATGCTACAGCGGGAGTTTCAATAGCATTACTAGACCTCGTAGACAGTCTCTGTCGCTGATTGCAGGAGTTAGTAGGCTCTATACTGTGTCGGTTGCATAGGCAGATTGTCGAACGAGTGGATCGGTTCTATAGACAAGGCGATCGACGACAAGTCGAGTTGAGAGCGACATGGACGCCGACACGGAGCTCTGCACCACGTTCAACGACTACCCTGAACCGATCGCGCAACGACTAAACAACTACTACTACGACTGTTATCAACTACCCCACGACTACCCTGAACTGCAGGTGGTGTTCGATTTCTTCGCCGACAACCCCCAAAAGGTGATGCCGACGCTACAGCAGTCTTCGGTGACGATGGACCACCACGCCGCGGGCTCTGCTAGCGATGATAGCGGCACAACCGTCCCACGACAAGACCCGTACTGGGAATCAATTCGCATAATGCAAACGAGCGAGCTGTTCATGGAAGGAATGCTTCTGCGGAGCGTCGACTGCAAACGTAAGCAGCGTAACTACTACGCAGCTATAGTCTTCGTCAGCGGCCCGGAAAACATTCCGATTTATAGTTTTCAGTATAAGACATTAGATTAGTTCCGAGTCTGTTTTTCGTACAGAATGATGTTACCGTATAGCGTGCTGCGTCTTTCTGTTCGTTCGTCTGTCCGTCTGTCCGTCTGTTCTTCTGTCACACTCGTGCACCCCGGCAAAGCCGTTAGGCAGAACGAAGTGTCATTTGACAGGGTCATTTTTTTCTGACCGGCCTTCTCTTTGTGTTATACAGAGGCTGCTGTCCCACGACAGATTTTGGATCAAAACCCCCCAGTCAAATTCTGCGCTGAAAGTTAGGACCAAGAATATCATGCCAATAAACCGCTCTATGCGGAGGCTTAAAAAGTAGATCAGTTAAACAATACAAAAGAGTAAGCCTTTGGTAGTAGTAGTTGTGGTAGAAGTAGGCTTAGGCCTAATTCTAGCAATTGCCCAACCATGCACGCGTACTGATTTTTCTGTGTTTAAATGTCATTAAAACTTCTGTTACTTTTGTAGGTCTAGTAAGCCCCTAGTCCACGCATCGATCATATCTTCTGTATTTTGTGTTTTTTTCACACCTTTTATTTTCTTATGACATTTTATGATTATCTTACGATATCTCTTATTCCCATTGTAAAAAGTTTTGCCATTTAATTAATATATCCACGTTTGATGACAAAAGTTCGCCAACATTGGCCTACCAACAAAAAAAAGTTTATGGCTTTATTGTTTACGAGACGCAGCCTAAATTTATCTTCTTTTCCACTCTAAAGACTTTCGTTATCAATAGACCTGTCTGTCTGTCTGTCTGTGTACCTACGTTTAGCAAACTTTCCTTACATGCATTACATCGTCTACAAGTCACCCACAACCACCACGACATCTGATAAGACGCTACGGTATCACGTGACGTCGTCAGACGTTGCTAAGCAACCGCAGACGCAGCAGCAGCAGCAGGAGCAGCTATCGTCACGTCATCGTCATCAGCATCATTCTACGTCAGCGGTGACGTCACTACAGTTAACGGCGAATGACGTCAATCACCAGTTCATCGATGTCCTCCGTAGTCGAGGTATAAACTTGTTTAATTTCTTTGAAAGTGTAGTATTTTTGTTCGACCGTGCGTGCGTGCATGTTAAAGTACTGTACGCAACAATTAACCCGCCCGGGCATAAAACTAATGTTAGTTCTCTTTATTGGTCAGCATTGACTTCCGTGAATACTTGGCTATTGATTAACTTCTGCACAATCATTCAGTGCTTTAGACTTCAGAATTCAAAACTATAGTGCCCGTATTTGAAAACGAAATCGCGTCTTGCAGTGCAAGCGATTCCGCCTATTACTACACATTTCTCAGCAGCGTGGTCAGTCAGTCAGTCTGTCCGTGACATTCGTGCATTCTATATTTAGCAGTCTGTACACTTGTTTAACCAAATTAGGTTACACATTGCGTTAGATGAGGATCGCTGACTCTTGGATAGCGAAATTTAGCGGTTGTACCTTCAGCCAAAACGTGCAATCACAAACTGCTGTTGTCACCTGGCAAATACAAACAAACGATTCCGCCTTTTGGCAAATGAGCTTGGTTATCGTTCGTTCTAGAGATGGGTCACCGCATCCATGAATCAAATATACAGCGCTTGCTCAGCCGGCGCCTATAGGAAAAATGACCTATTGCGCTTCAGGGAGATCAACCCCTCTGATTCTACCCATCCGATTGCTTCCACGAAATATCTTTCAGTCGAGAGTTTACGTTTGCCATAAACGTCGTGTCGCAAGCGGACTGAATAGAGGGAATATATCGTGTAGAAAATCGCTGGTACAGCGGCTCTTACGGGACGAGCAAATCGCGTTACAGCCACGGATAGTTGAGGACATCACGGCCCTTGCAAGCATAAATTATGTACTAGAGCACCGTAATAAGCCGGTGCGAACGTTTTCCTGCCATCGATGACCGTAGACAGTTAGCATCAAGAGATGCTATATAGCTCGAGATAATGTATGGGTCTATATGCACTGTCGCTGCAACCGCCGCATCATCAGCAGTGCTGGGTCGATGTCAACATTTCGAAATTCGATATGACTGGATCGATATTTGTCATCAAGTAACAATACAATGTACCTAGATAAAAACGCATATAAAATGTGAAAAGTGCAGCTTTGTGCTTTCGGAGTAGGCAGTGGCAGATCCAGAATTTTGGAATAGGGGAGCAGAATAGTAAGGAATAGGATCTGAGGAGGAGGTTGTGCCCACTTGCCAGAAAATTTTTGTAAAATTTTATGTAGTCATAATGCATTTTCTTGCAAAATTTTTACTTGGTTATAGCATGCATTCGGTTAATAGGGGGAGGGCCTCCCTTTTTTCTGAATCAGCCACTGGGAGTAGGTGGACGGCGACACATTATGTCAGCAATGGACCGACGTAATTTATCCAGTAATAAATCGGTTTAGCAGGAAAATAGGCCTTACGCGTATTCTGACGTCGCCCGGTCTATGGGTGACTACTGACGGCGTCTGGGACTATTCAACGGCGAATGACTATGAAGATTGCAGCGGCGCTTCAACCTGCAGATTAGAATAAGAACAGACCCCAAACGACCTGACCACTGACGACTGAAAAAAAACTGCAGAGCCAAATATATAAAGATGGCTAGTGCACTGGTAATGTACGAGATGCTTTGAGACACAGTGTAATAGTAGGCCAGTAGTCGTTACTTGAAGCACAAAAGGAGTAGGCCTACAAACCTTCGACGAAACTTTTCATTTTGGGATCGGTATCGTGATCGTAATCCACCAAAGTGTGATCGATTTATTTCTTGGGTTACAAAAATTTACGTTTCAAATCATATCAACAATATTTTAAAAATTTAGCAGACAGATAAAAACAAACACTTAGACTGTGAAGTAGGTGTAAAAGCTCAATATTCTTCCTACGACCAATAATAAAAATAATATCTCCTACCATGGGTGAAAATAGTAATCGTTGTTGTGGATTGATGGTCAGTGAATTTCATTTTTTTGTAGCTACATGTAGATTTTTGTACACATTAAAAAATTTTCCAAGAGTTTACAAATATTAAGCCTAGTAGGCTGATAACAATAACCGTATTAAACAAGATAATGTTCATACGAACACGGAGTCTGTCCAATGCATTTCGATAGTTTACAGTATAATGTCCGTATAAATATAATCAGTGGGCTGTTTAGACAAGTAGAAAAACAATCAAAATGTTTACTTTCAAATTGTACCGTAGCAATGTTATTGTCATCCTTCGCTATTATTATAACTAAACAATTAACGTTGTCAGTCACGTGATTATTTTGACTCGCGGTGAGCAACTTCCTATGGGTGGTCCATTGTGACTATTGGTCTATTTTGCACCGTTATGGAGATATGGCGCCTCAAAAGTTGGACGGACGCACGCACGGACGGATGCTCAGGTGATTTTATACTCTACATTGGACAGACAATTATTAATGCATTGAACGAGTCAGTGGTCAATAGTGTTTGCGTGTAGGAAGTTACAGCGAGATGTACACGTTCGTCAGTCCGAGCACTCCGCTGCTGCCCAAACGACCGTCCAACCCGAATGCTGCCTTCATCGTCAGCGCCTTCAAGACCGCCGGTAATCTCGACAGTCTCGATCGGTCGTCGGCGCTGCACCTTTGTGCTACTTCTCTTCAAATTTTTCGTCAGTTGTCAGGGTAGAACTGCTGAACTTGTTCCAGACAGTCTGGATTTGTCTGGATCCGCAATTCCAAACAGTCTAGATCGGTCGTCGATTGGATTCAAACATCCACGACCGCCTCTCTCGACGTTTTTCCTGGTCCTCTATAGTCGTGATTTGTCACACAGACTAGTTCCGGACCACTCGGAATCGTTTTTTTAAAGTCGCGGTTAGTCTCGATCGGTCGTACTTGTCTTAAGCTATCTGGAATCGTTTTGTGGATGCACACAGTCTGGATCGGTCGTGGACGTACTGGAGCGGTGCAGATTACGTGGTGGAACACATTCCCAAGTCGCTGCACCTCGAGCGCGTCACCTTTCACAAGCTGCTGCGTCAGCCGGGTGCCGGGCACAGCAGCCAAGGCAAAGACAACTTCTCCTACGTTCTGATGTGCGAGGTCGGCGAAGCGCTAGCCGACATCAACCACGCCCGCGAGTTTGTCGACACACTCAAGTACCGGCAGTGCGGCGTCACGTCAATGTACGTCATCGACCACTTCTTCTGAGTCTTCTGATCATCTCCCGACAGACAACGTCACGCTTTCGCTTTGTCGATTTCAAAATATCTTCACATTATGATATAGCGCAGTTGTTATGCGGCCGACCGTTCTGTAGGCCACGTTATACCCCGTTTACACGATCAAGCTGGCTCGACGAGCTGGCTCAATGAGCTGGCTATATGTTCGCTGGACGAGCTAGCTCGATGTTTGCTCGATCGTGTAAACGGGGTATTATCTTGTCAGTCCGTCCGTTTGTCTCTTCATTGCAGTCGTGACTCACAGGATCAGGAGGCACTTGCACCCTTCCCCCAATTTTACCCTGTCGGAATTTTCTTCTCGTCGGAAAACTTTTTTCTGAACGAAAAATACAAAATATGTGGTTAGAAATCCCCATTTTGGGAAAATTTGTAAAGGGGTAAAATTAAAACTTTGAGCACTCACAATTTTTTTGCAGCCTGAAATTCTCAGCTGATAGTCCAAAAAATTGCAACTTTCGCGCCCCTACTTTTTTCAGCCCACGACACCGCTGCTGTTCCTCTTAACTCGAAAAACGTAGAAAACCAAATTTGCGTGAACGTTTCGCACACGAGGAGTACTAACCAATATATGCCTATTTGCAATTCACAAAGATAAATTCAAAGGTAAAAGTTTCCAAAAGTAAAAAAAATGAAAAAAATAACGCGCACCCAGAGCCTATTTTATAGGCTACGCTCAGGTGCGTCCGGCGGCTTCAGCGCTGACTGCAAACTAGGTCCTTTATTTTACCGCTGGCACTGGACTGGACGGCCGCATGCAAGCCACCACATGGCGTCGACATTTTTTTGCTTGTTAACTAACGTTTCATCTAACGTTTCTGTGATGTCTTTTCGATTACTAGCTTTACGACCGACGATTTTGCGACACATTTTTGTAGTATTTTTTTCGCGTCGTTCGCAATTTTCGTTGCTTGCACTGCCGCAATTTCAACTGCTTTCTTTCTTTCTATTTTTCGCTCTGTTTCTATGTCTCAATATTATATCTTCGTCGAAGGACTGAGGTCATGATTTTGTCTCCGTCGGTTTTCTCTCGTTTTATCTGTTGTTTATCTGTAATATTAGTCATCTGTATTATTAGTAATATTATTCGTACACTGGTTTTAACGAAATTTTGTGGAAAATGGAGTGTGGCAATGATTTGATTAGAAGCCACCTTCTTCCGAAAGCGGCTGTTTCAATCACGTCATTATTACGTCAACCATCGGTGATACGTAAATTCTGCAGGCATATTTCGTATGGAGTACGTTTTAGTACCTACATAGAATATTAGGATAATTTCTGTCAATATTATGGCAAATAGCCCTGTAGGGCCTACTCAAATTTCTTAACATTTATACAGAGTGGGCCATAAAAAACCTTACCCCTACATGTCAGCTAATTGTGTCTTCCAAGAGTAATGTACATTTTAAGTGAATAATGCACGTTGAAACATAATCAATTCTGAGTAACGTGCAAATTTCGTGCAAATATTTTCAATAATTTTGTAATGTGATAAAATAAATGAAAGCAACCCAACGTATACAGGAAACACAATGAGGAAAACAGTGTAACGTCATTTAAAGTACGAGGATAAAGCGTCGATCAAACTCGTTCGCCAACAAAAGGGATGGGGCGCTAAACGCATTTGCAAAGAGTTTCCTAACAAAAATTGGCCGGTCAGTTTTGCTACAGATCTTCTGTGCAAAACTGACAAGACAAACTTGATTTCTCGAAAGGTCGGCAGTGGACGGAAGCGGAATGTCCGAACAACACAGAATATCGAGTGTGTAGAGAAGCTGATATGCAGCCAGAAAGGCAACCTTGGGTCCAGCAAAATTCCGAGAGAGATTCAGAAGGGCACATTAAACAGTGTTTTGTTTCTATCGTATTATTTTAAATAACATTTTGACCACTCATTAGGTTTTGACATCAGTATGTGCAGAACAGACTAGCAATTTATATGGTGTGTTATTTTGTCCATATAAACAAATGCAGTAACATTTTAAGCAGAATACTATAGGGGACGGTTTTTTAACTTTTTTATGGCCCACTCTGTATAGCCTACAGGGTGCGGCTAAAAAGTAACCCCCTAAAGTTTTTCGCTGTTTTCTCAGCAACCGTTTGAAATTTAAATTTCAAATTTTACAGCTTTATTTACAAAGAAACCCTTTAATTTTAACTGCCAAGCAAAATATGATTCTGTTAAAACGACGAAGTTATTGACTTTTTAACATGACCGCTTACCGATTTTTCAGCATTAAAAATGTTCAAGCTAAAAATGCTATTCAATGTTCAAAAACCAATTACCATGTTACTGCCAATGACGTTACAGTAACGTTTTGATAAACAGTAATTTATTTTGTTAATAAATTATCACTAAATTATATCGGGTTCATCTTCCTGTAGGATGGCGCGTCAGCACACGGCGCGCAGCGCAGAGAACTGACTGCGGGCCAACTGTTTCATTACAAAAAAACTGTGGTCTCCAAATTTACCAAATATAAACCAAGTGAACTATCACGTGTGGAGTGCAATGTTGGAGGCTTACTCCAAGCTTAAAACAAAGCCAAAAACAATCGCGGAACTCAAGGAATCGCTTCAGGTTATCTGGAGCAACCTGCCACAAGGACCGATCGACAAGACTGTGAAAGACTTCTCAAATTAAGCGACTGAAGGCTTGTGTTGGAGCTTGGAGCTGTCGGTGGACACTTCGAACATTCACAGTGACAATGGAATTTTGGCATCTGATCATTAGTTAACTGTGTTGTTTCAACGACGTTATTGAATTGTCGTTGTAGCTTGAACATTTTTCAATGTTGAAAAATAGGTAGGCCATTTTAAGAAGTTTATAACTTTGTAGTTTTCCAAAATAATTACACTTTGCTTGGCATTTAGACGTAAATGGTTTTGCTAAATAAAAGTGTAAAATTTCAAATTAAAATTCCAAACGGTTGACGAGAAAACAGTGAAAAACTTTAAAGGGCTACTTTTTTGCTGCACCCTGCACATTAACGTTATGTATCATGGTAAACTGTAAACATTTTTTCACCCGACACGACGTACTTGCATTGATTGCTATGCTGTGTTATATCATAAACACTGCAAGTTCTTATGATGAGATTACTTTCCTTCGCCGTGTTTGGATGAAGAAAAAAAACAAACGGGAGACAGACGAGCGTTATAGTAATCATACAGAACGATCTCACACGACTTTCCCATCATAAGCCATAAGCACACATACGCACGCAGATACACAAACTTATTATACCAGTAGCCGTCACGACAAAGCAGTTAATTACATGCTAATTTATGCGCATATGCACAGAACGCCAATAACTTAAAAATGGGCCTATTAGCGCACTGCCTGGCAAACGCACATAAATTAGCATAAATAACCGAGCGGCCTATATTACAGCAATGACACAGAACAATGTCGACATAAAATCTACGTGCCATTTCAATACATTTACGTAGCTACAGATCAGTAAAAAACTGCTCATACGCGCGCCGCTTAAGTACCGTAGCATAGTCGAAATCAACCAATGCCATTTAAATACGACAAAAATATTGAACGCACACGAACGACAAAATCAACGAGTTAGCATTCAAGCAACACAAATAACACAGCACAAATAAACATCTTGTTCGACCTTGCGCCATTTTTTGCATATTCCTTAAATGCTATTGCAATATTCTCTCGCAAGCACTGCAGCACAAGCAGCAGAATTTCAAACATATCGCCGAACAGCGAGAAAATTTCTTAGTTTATTTTTTTCTCAAAATTCACATTCAAAATGTCCTCAGCATGTTTTAGAACGTCATTGAATAGGTGCAAACTATTTACACTTACCTGTTTTCTCTTTGGATTAAGGCCATGGAAGAATTTGCTCTTAATTTTGGGGAATTTGGGGAAATTTTTCAAACTGTAGTTTTTTTAAACTGGAGAAAAGAAAACACTAGATAGATTTTTTCAAGCCTTAGCACGAAACTGCGCGACCGACAGACGAGCAAATATACCAACAACCAATCAACATCACGACCTGGTAGTTATCTTATAATAACTCGTACATTCATAATAGACTATTAGCTATATTAATAATAATTATAATATTTTCTCTACAGCACCACAACGTGTCAGCATCATCTTGGCAGTGAGTGACGTACAAGTCCATAGCAACTAAGTACCCGAGCAGCAGCAGCAGTTGCCATAGCAACGGTTGCTAAGGTAAACAGCCCTGCCGAAGCCAGCATTGAATAGCATTTTTCATTCAAAACTACTGGCTACTCAGTCATATTGTATCAACTGCTACAGGGCTTGAAGGAGTGGGACTACCGATCATCAGCAAGTAAGTAGTCATACTAAGTACTAAGGTCCTGAGTCCTGACAGTAAAAGCGCATCGAGAATTCGAAACTGCACATCTATAGCAAATCAGCAATCACAACAGTTACAGGCCTATACATGTATACAAAGAATTTAACGCGTGACCACGTGTCAATGCGTTTTTAGCACACGCAATGACATGTACCAGTTTCGATTAATAAAAAAAACATGACAACACAAATATCTTGCAATTCTACTTTAATCTTTGTGTCGAGGAAAAAAAACAAAATACTTGATTCTAAAACCGGCGTCGTGCCTTAAAAAATTAAAGGGGGGAGCAGAAAGTCAATTTTCCAACAAACACTGCAAATTTCCAACAGAGAAAATGGCGGGTGCTCATAATTGTAATTATGCCTCTCAAATCCCCCCCCAAATGGAAAACTGTTAGCCACATTTTTTTGTATTTTCCGATAGTCTAACAGTTTTTTGGGGGTAGGAACATGTGCTACCGTGCTCTCTAACATGACGCCAATGGGAACGATTACACTAAATATCTGCGCCAGGTCCTATACGGCTGGTAGAGGGAAGGGGAATAAATCACCCCTCCCTTCATTACCTTTGGATCTACAACATATGTGACTCAATCTGAGTACAACAAATAAGTAACGTTTACATACATAAAGGCACATACAAATACGATATCGCTCGCAGTCCCCTCTTCGCCCTCCCGCCTTAAAATTACTTCTACGCCCTCGCCAATTTTCAGCGAGCCCTGGACGCGACAATATCCGTTCCTATTATACTACGGTTAAGGTCCGATGCCGCTAAGTCTAACGGCGTAACGCTGTCCCTAATCCTAATCCTACATCCCAAACATCACATCAGCTTAATCGCACTATCATACAGCAGAGACAATTTGTCCCATTATTTCCACATAGTTTTGAAAGTAAACTGTTTTATTCCCCACCCGCCAGAGCTAGTAGAACTTCGCTACGACGGGCCTTAGCCTTAGCTATAGCGGGCCCGTCAGCCTATAATATACGGTGCTCAAAAGTTCCGGCTGCCAACTTTCGGCCTCCAAATTTCGGCATCGGCCGGACATACGTATGGCCGTATGTCCATGCATCTATCCACGCGGGTCTGCGGGCTCGAGGATGATCTTGCGGAAGCATTCCCGCGGTATGGTTTCGTTGATTTTGCGGATGTTTTCCACGTCCTGGAGAAGGACAGTCAGCTGATGTCCGTAGTCCGTGATCCAGGTGGAAGTGAGAGTGCTCAGTTCTTCCAGCTCGCCATATCTCTGTTCTATCCGGGCGTCTTCCAGTCGCGTCTCAGCACCGCTCAGCTCGCGTTCCAGCTCGTCAAGTTGACTCGTGTCGATGCGCCCCAGCTGAGCTGCAAACGAAGCAGAAAAATAAGGTCTATAACGTGAACCAGGTCGCGCCATGGTGGCCGCCATTTTGAATTTATCGACTGAACCCAACGGGTCCAAAATGGAATCGGGTCCGCTATTCCGAAAGTCTACCATTCCCACGAACACTAAGCCTAACCTTAAGGCTGACCCTAACCCTATAACCCTAACCCTAATCTTAACCCTAACCCTAACGTTAACCTTAACCTTAACCCAAACGTTAGCACTGTGGCGCGTATCTGCACAATGGACTTTCGGAATAGCGGACCTTCGGAATAGTGGGCCAGTACCCCAAAATGGCGTCCATGGCTGATATACAACATTCACAGTCACTAAAAAATAAGGGAGAAGTTTTGCTAGTGGCGTAGTTTGCCAGTGAAAATAAATATTTTTGATCTGCAACCTTATCAAAACTCCCCCCCCTATTTTTGATTTACACTCTCAAAAAAAACTTCCTCTATTTTTCACTAAACGCAAGCTGCGCCCACTAGATCTAGGGATAGAAGCCACTGGCTGTACACTGCAACATGCACACCCACCCACACCCCACCCTAACTCTAAACCTAACCCTACTCTTAGTTGAGAGGAAAGGTGGAGAT
>Ga0209367_1007991_pt1 | contig 14525 bp, 7 predicted proteins | sample WorMetLIZISLAND2_FD_187412 | JGI IMG/M metagenome (GOLD analysis project Ga0209367, IMG submission 187412) | Marine gutless worms symbiont microbial communities from Max Planck institute for Marine Microbiology, Germany - Olavius geniculatus... ... | reverse complement strand
TCCTTGTCTTGTACCCCTGCTGGTTGCAAACCAGCTTCCTTCTTGCCCACATACTCTCACTGCTGCCTGAGCATTTTCATTGATGTCTCTTAGCAACCGGACTAACTGGTGGTCCACTCCATATGATTTAATGTGGGAGAGTATTATTCTTTTGTAAATTTAATGACGGAATTGAAATTTTGAGCATCAGTGATCTTCTCTGTCGGGAAATTGCAACTTCCTATTTCACCGACTTTTATAATACACAACGCCGCTGGACAAACGGGCAAAATGCGGTTTATAGAATGGCCACGAAGAAGTAGCGAACAGCGTATTCGTATATATCAATTAACGTAGCACGGATTGATATCAGAAATGCTTTTGTCAGATGTTGACGGCATCAGTCGTTGTGCAAGATATCGCCAGCGTTGCTTTCGTGATCGCTGGGTCAGCATTCCGCCCTATCTGCGTCCCATCGAGGAGGAACCGAACAACGAAGATCACCCGCTGCCGGGGTCCCTGCTGTCAACGGATCACTGCAGCAATTCATTGACCACCTGTCGAGTGATTACGTCAGCAACAGGTAACCGTGACGTCACAACACCCGTACTAACCAGCGAGCGCCTTCAGAATCATGACGTCATTGATCGTGAGGACGAAGCAAGCCGGGATGATTATGACGTCACAAAATCTTCGTCACGCAAGTGCAGTCTGCAGCCGATAATCGAGCGTTGTGCGTGCGAAAACGGTGGCGGCTGTGAAAAATGTCTCGCCGATAGTACTGGTCTACCAATAAAATCTGCGTCAAATCGACCAATCGGCGAAGACGACAAAAATGACGTCACGGCGGGGGAATCCCCGCAGACTTCGAAACAACAACAACAATGGAGACTGTTTTACGTCACTGTTGCGTCACTTACAGCGTTCGTCGCTTGTCTGTCGTCGATGTCGCCGTCTGGTTTTATCTTTGTCGTTACCGTGATGTCACTAATAGCTCATCACGTCATTCAGTCTTGACTGCATATACACAATGTCTCAAAAAGTGAGCTACATTTATTTTTTGAATAGCTCTGTGAAACATTAGCCGATTTTGATAATTTTTGGCACGAAACATCAAACATAGACTTGTCGTAAATGACTAGTTTGGCACACGTCATCTTAATACTGTCGCTGCATTACCTTGTGAAATTCACAAGTCGAAATTTTGCCGTTTGGGAGCGCATGCGTCGACGAGTATTTCACGAAGCTATTAAAAAAATACACGAAATTTGAGCTAATGCTCACGAGACGCGCGAAAGCCTATAGCAGTTCCGGTTCAGTAGTTTAGCTGAAAATTGGGGTGTTCATGCTAAGTTAATATACAGATACCAAATTCTCTATCTGGATCGCATAACGATAGTTTCGTGGCGCCACCTTTTGAATGATATAGACTTGTGTCGCAGCCCGAAATCGCCAAAAAATCCATAAAACCCCCTATTTTGGCGTTCAAGGTCATTCAGGGTCATTGAATTCGGCATTAATCGAGAGCCAGTGTACGACTTCCTGTTAGTGATTAATAGTAACCTAGGCCCTATCTCGCACCGTTACTGAGATACAGTGACTTATTGGCCAAAAGTCGCAAATTTTGCCCACCCCGTCTCATTTAGCGCCCTCGTTCGGGGTGATGCCCTTCGAATTTATAAAAAGCTTTACGGTTCCTGAAACTAGAGTCTTCCAGGCAGCCGACGGTGGAGATTTGGTGCACCGCTTCTGACTGATCCACCCGTGTGACAGACAGACAGACAGACGGACAGACGGACGGACAGAATTGCGATGGCTAAGACGCGCTGAAAGCAGTAGCTGCTTTCGCGCATAAAAAGTGGTTTACTTTTTTAAGACACCGTGTACATCAAATACGGCGTAGATGTAGTAAACGTTAGGAAAAGGTTAAGTAACAATAAAACGCGTTTTAATGGAAAAACTTGTTTAAAACGTTTATTAACTGAAATAATTTTTCACTTGATGTATACTGATTACCGTAAGTCAGCTGCTTCGAGAGGTTCTTGCAGATGACCCCATGTCGTCTCAGATCAACCAAAGGCGGACTGGTTTGTTTTCACTAGCGTAAAACATTTCGTGCATCCGGTTGCGGCCGGCCAAAAATTAGGGATTATTTTTTATATCATGAGGTGTCATGTAGCCTAGTATAACCAACAACTCATAAAAAACTGACACACTAAATAGTACTCATGAGAACTTAGGCAAAGATACTGCAACATTTCAGGCTAAATGCAAACATTTTTTTCAGTAAAATTTTGAAAACATAACGAAAACTTCGCTGATATTATAGAGGGTCCAATAAAAATTTTAAGGACGCAGGTTTTTTTCTAGGACCGATGACAACCGGAAGCACGCATTTTTTAAGCCTAAGCAATTACGTTTGATCTGATGTGATCTATGTTGATCTGCGATCTGATCTGTGGTGGGGAGGGAATAGTGGTTAGAACGTCGGTCCTGGCCGGCGAACTTTCTCTATCCTGCGCTAGACTGATGGATTGCCGTTTGACCACTTTGTGGGTAAAGCGTCCGCTATCAGTCAACCAACAAAGCCAACTCAGCCTGCCATCCCTCCGGGGTCGGTTAAATGAGTAGTAACCCATTATATGGGTTACGGAAAATGGGGACCTTAGTACAGCTGACTGGGGCAGCCTGGCCTGGCCGCTGCGCTGGTCTGTGTCTGCAGCCTGCATGCGGTGGCTGGGCGGGCCGGCGGCTCTGGTCAGTGACGAAAGCGCATTAAAGGCGTGGATTCGCGACGATGCGCTATACAAATTGACGATCTTTACCTTTACCTATCTCTATATCTTTTAACTGGTTATACACTGTGTCCCAAAAAGCATCCCCGGCATTTTCGACTGTAACTTGAAAATCTATTATCGGATTTTAATAATTTTTGGTATGAAAATTTCTGACACAACTTGCCATTAAACGACCGTTTAGTTTCCCATCTTACCCATGTATGTTTCTGCACTACTTAGCGAAAGCAGATCAAGCTAAATATGTGTTGAAATAAACAGAAAACCTGAAAAAAACATCTCCAACATTATCGATCGCAACTTGAAAAAAAGATCAGCAGATTTTAATAATATTTGGCAAAAATATTTGCGACACAACGAACTATTAAATAAGTGTTTTAGTTTTTACCTCGCCCATCGTCTGCTTTTGCACTACCTGAGGAAAGGAAACCAAGCATAGTACGTGTTAAAATAAATGAAAAATCGTCAATAAATTCCATTTATCCTAATGTGTGGGCCCCAACAGCAAGTCTATTACAACGTTTGACTGTCATGCAGCAGTGTGTCTACCAGATGAATTTTAGAAATGTTTTTGAAGCCAAGAAGTAACTGGTATAGACTGGATTGGTATGGAGTAGAACTTTATCGATACTGCTGTCAATAAATGGAGAAAGCGTCTCCTTGCCTGTGTTCGCATAGTGGGCCAACACTTCAAGCAATTTTACCGCAGGCAGTTGTAAAATGGACAACTGGATGAATTGTCAGCCCAAGGGTCAAAAATGTAAACAAAATGTGTTTTTACGTGTTATGTTAATTAAGTAATTATATGGAATTTGATAAAAAAACGATATTTCGCTGGCTGTGTTGTCCACAGGTAATGCAGAAACAAACGTTGGGTGAGATGAAACACTGAATGGTTATTCCATGGCAAGTTGTGTCAGGAATATTTATGTCAAATACTATCAAAATCTGATCATTGGTTTTAAACTTACAGTTGAAAATGTCGGGGATGCTTTTTTGGGACACAGTGTACAACGTTATTTCTTGTGCTATATTCATTCGGGAACAGATGCGCGTCTGTTTCAAGCAATAAATGAGATGAAAATTGCATCAAAACTGCATAAAACGATTAAGAAAACACTAAGAGATTCACAAATGTCGGTAGCTACAAATCACATACGAATCATAATAAACTAACCAAACAAAACTAAACTAAACGAACATTCTGTTGAGAAATGAAAACTTGAAAATATTAGATTGACACCGAGGAAAAACGAAATTCTGATTAAGCCTATACGTACGTTCGCAATTTGTGATTATGTACAATTTCAACAGGACGAATATAAACATGAAACTGCTTTCTCTAAAAAGGGCCAACCGTTCAGCCCATATTCGACAGTCCGCGTCAGACTCTGGTCGCACAAAGAAAGCGATTTTCAAGAGTGCCTACAATTTTATAGGTGGTATGAGTGTCTATGATAACGATGCTATATCGAACACTGCGATCAACACTATGATAAGATATGGTACGTAATTTGGCACGCGTTCGGGATGGCTGCAGGCAGCGACTTTGCATTTAAAATTGCGGCCAAACCGCTGCAGATAGAGACATGGTTACCAGTGGCGGTTCTAGGGGGACGTGCGGCCACCCTTTCCTCCCCCTTGAGCCCCTATGCATAAGTAAAAACTTTATGCTCTGCCGAACTGATAATTAATAAATTCGTGTATGAGGAAAACGATTAAACTTATTGCTACCAGATGTTATATTTCAAAGCTATAATGCACCAAATTTGATTTCGGCTGAGGCTTCCCTTCAGACTTCGCTGGAGGAGCTCACGTTGCTTCCCAATACTTTCTAGCTGGATTCAAGGGGGTCTTACTTCTGAAGGGAAACGGGAGGAAAAATGAAAAAAGAGGGAAAAAAGAAAAGGAAAAAGGAGAGGGGAAAGGAAAGGAGGAGATGAAGAGTGAGGAAGGACGGGGACATTCCGCCCCCTTGGCTGAAGCATATTCGCCACTGATAGTTACTACAAAGTGAAGGTAGGCCTACATAGCCTACTGACAAGATTACGAACTCGTCATATCGCCCTATTTAACGATACCGTCGCCGACCCCTTACAACGTACGGTTTAGCCACGATACATGCGTTACAAACGAGAGACAGGCGCACATTAAACTTGACTTAACAGTCGGCCAACAATGGTTAGATTTTTTATATGTGGCAGAAAAGACATTCTTGTTTGGTTTGCATTAGGCTATCGAGTAAGCTGATGCTGACTTCCAGAATTTTGCTAGAAAGTCATGTCCACATAAACCAATGTACAATGTTATTAGCCTATACATTTAAAATGTTCGTGCCATAGACATTACAATTGCAGTAACAAAGAAAAAAGCCCAGCTGTCGCTAGGGAAAACGCGCTACAGCTTTCACAGTTCCTGTTGCTTTACTGATTTTTAAAATCATCCAAAGTCGATGTTCTTTATTTCATTTTAAAAAGACGTGGGGCCTATACCATTTCCTGTTATTAATCAATAGTAACTTTGGTCCTATCTCTCACCGTTTTTGTGATAAGGCCAGTTTTCCATTAGGCCTAAAAAGCACATTTCCCCACCCCTATCCATACAACCACAAATTTAAAAATGTTTCTCTTGCACTGCAGCATTTCTCAAATTTTGTACGCAGAGAGTTTTGACACATGGTTAATTACTCGTGCAAAAGTTATCCCATACGACCTAACATTTAGTCACAATAGGCTACATCGGTGACATACAGACAGACAAACGTACGGACAGACAGACTGACGACAATCGTACCATAGACGCCTATACAGCTGTAGCGCGTCATAAATATAAGCTTACGGAATGCATATGCGAATCGAGTGGAGCTGAATGAAACATCGAGTGGGGCACGACATTACTGAATTTTGAGGATTTGTGCATTATCGAGTCATCCGAATAAAGCTGACCTGGAGCTTCATCGTGATTTACTTATTTACACCGTTTTTCAAGTGAGTGGGCGTGGCACAGTGACGTCATATGTAAACAGAAAGAGTGTTTGTTTCGGCAAATAATAATACTTCGCTACTTTATAACGTTGTTTTTGTTTATATGTTTTGGTAACTTCATGCCGTTATTGTTAGATTAGCTATCTAAGGTTATTGGCTTTAAAAATGTTAATGGGTGGTTTATTACACTGTGTGGGTTAGTAGCGCCTAGCGGGATTGAAACCATTTACAGCAGTGGTTAAAGTGAGGAAGGGGTCAGGGGGCTTAGACCCGTCTTGGACTTGAGCCTTCTTCCAGAATCTGAGCTTAGTCTACCAGTAACGTCAAAATTACGTTTTTTGATTCGTCAGTTTATGACAGTCATGAGAGTATTAAAATTGCAGATTATGATGCTTATTTGTGGATTTCGACTGATTTTTAGGATTGCAGGTTTATTTTTGTTAGAATATTTGTTGATAAACTGTTAGTGTTTTTTATTGGGGAAAATTCTATAACAAACGAAATGCACAAAATTCGTTTTTGGCCAGGGCTGTACAGGGAGAGCTCATGATGCTCTCTCTGACTCCCTAGTTGGATAGGGGGACACTCCTTTTCTTCCCTACCTTATAATGCCTACAATGTCTCAATTTTGAGTTTTTTTCTTATAACATTCTGCCACTGTTTTGCAGGGTTTTGATCAGCTGATTGTGGTGGCCAAGTGTTCTTTAATCATTGCATTTTAAGTATGCTGCAGTTTAGGTTTGCTTGTCATTGTAGAGGTTTACTGAGATGGAGTTTGCAGAATTTATTTGCACAGCTCAAGTTGAAGGCGTTACCTTGTATCAGGCCAACCAGCTGCCGATCAAGGGAACATTGTGTGTAACTGGTCACCATCTTATTCTGTCATCACGAGATAATCACATCGAAGAACTATGGGTAAATTATCACTTTTGTTGAATACATTACTTTTTTTAACACATTTTAATCAGTCATTAATCAATTATCTCACAGGGTTATTATAGTTACTTCTTTGCGTTATTAGAGCTGCTTTCTCCGTATTTGCGTAATTCTCATTTTCTAATAAGTTATGTTCTTTTTGTATTCGTCTTTCCGCATTTATTTTTTCTTTACCATTTTCCTCCAATATATCTCACAGCATCCACTATGCTGTGACAAATGACTTATCCAGTTGTGTTAGTGATACCATATTGTGTCCAACATTTTTCAGTAGAGCTCTCGAATTAACACGATAATTTAATGCGTTAACGCATTGAAGAATTGATTGTGCATTAAAAATTAATGTGCGTTAAAAATGTTATTGCATATACATAAATTTACTAAATTATATGAAGCAGGAGTTTAATATTTAACTAGTAAAGCAGTCAGAGACTGCAGACCTCCGCCAACGCCATGTTGTTCGCCAGGTGGCGGCACCGTATTCGGTTTGGCAGTGGTTTCCCTTATGCCCCATTGAAAACAATGTTAACCAAAATTTCAAAGTGATCCAGAATCCAGGATTCCTTTTAGATCATCCCCAAAATTGAATTACTTGTAGTTTTTTGCCATTCCGGACATTCCCTGAAAATTTCAGAAAGATCCTTCCATAACTTTTTAAGTGACTGTGCTAACACATAGACAGACAGACAGACAAACAAAGTCTGGCAAAAACATAACCTCCTTGGCAGAGGTAATTAAACTGCAGTTATTTGACAAATAATATTCAAATAATTAAAAAATTGTTTTGTTGCCATTTAATCACTTTGTCACAGTCCTGTGACACAACGACAAGCTCAATGGTCGTCCTTACTGTCGCCCTGTCAATGTAATTCACCTACAACGTCAGCAACATAATGATGCATTAATTAGCATGTTAATGTATGCATTAAAGAAATGCATTAACACTCTGAAAATTAACACCTTGTCAGCACTATTTTTTAGTGTTTTTGAACCACATGCAAACATTCCTCATGTTGTATTCTTGTTCTTCCAGTTGTTTTTTCTTATTTCTCTTTCAGATATTCATTTAAAAAGCTTGCAGTCTACTTAGGTCTGGCTGGAATGCATATACGTACAAAAATACAAAGTGAAGATAAATGCAGAAGAGCATCTGTAATATGTGCTGTTTTTTCCAGCTGCTGCACAAGAGTGTGGACATGATGGAGAAAAGACTGACTGGTTCCAGCGGAATTTTGACGCTGAAATGCAAGGACTTTCAGACTCTGAAACTGGAAATTCCAACAGCAGATGATTGTCTGAATATTGCGGCTTCTGTGGAGTCACTTTCCAACATTGGTCATTTCATTTTAAGTCATACTGTATTTAGTTTAGTATTGGTTGATTGTTTTTGTCTAATGATAATAGTAATCAGTTGTCATGCAGCAGTTTAACAGCGTCCTGTTGCATGACAGTTTTTGTGTTAGGGATCAGCCAGACTACTGATGTTCAGTCTACATTCGTCACTATTTCTACTTTTTTTAACTGCACCGGGAACTTTTATGGTTTTCCGAAGGTCTAAAAATAATTATAATAATAATAACTAGCAAAATTCCTGGCCTACGTTTGGTCCACTCCATTTTGGTTTGGTCTACTCCATTACCTGGCAGCTGAAACTTCCTCAGGCTACCTATGGGGGGAGGTGAGGGGCAAGCTGGGAGTGCATGTACCTAAAGCTTAAGGACTCAAATGCCAGCTGAACCTAGATCATAAGTTGAACCAAGTTCACGCTGAATTACATTGCATTAAGTTGAACTCGGATCAGCTGATCCCATTCAGTTAAACGGCCGTGGTTATACCATGGATGACGCTGATTGGTCAACCACGCTCGGCCTACGGGCCAACTACAATGATATCACAGTCACACGAAATGCTTACGAAACAGTCCAGTACAGATTGGCCGTAATTTGCTTGAATTTTAAGTTTCGCTGAAGTTACTACACGATTTTCGTGTCAACAGTTGCATTGATAAAGTTCCAAAGATACGCATTTTGTGTTCCAATAGATATTCGTTAATTATTCTACGTCCGTTGTCAAGATAATATGTTTACCTTAGGTACGGCATAGCAACAGCGCATCAGCACTCTAAATTGCCTTTTATTTATCTATTAATTAATTTATCCAGCAAAAAGACCACAGAAAACAAATATAGCACAAATGTAACATATTTAGATTGCAAGTATAGTTGAATTTAACGTCTTATAAATCGATACGAATGAGTTTTTGTTGCTGTGGTTAGGGTTCAATTGTATGTTTACGGTAGTTTACGGTAGCAGCGAGACATCGCCACCAAAAAATGCGATTTATTCATCTATTTGTTAATTTATTGAGCACAAAGAGGACATTATGCACTTTAAATATGCATGTACTTACTTACTTACTTACTTACATAAAACGAATACAGATCCATATCCAGATCATCAGTAAAATTGCATTAAAAGTCTTATAATTCAATACGAGGAAGTTTTTTGGACAGGATAAGATTTGAATCGGACAATTTTTTTTTTGCAGCAATAGTATCACAAAAGATATTTATTGCCTAGTGCGCATGCGTAACCGCGAGTTGAACCGAGATCAAAATTTTATCGGTGGTCAGATGGCAGTTCAGAATTGAATGGAGGTCAATGCTTGAACCGCTTTGGTGCAACGCAATTTAGGGCTGAACTAGGTTCAAATTCAGATTTGACCCGGGTTTAAAGTTGAACAACGTTGGTGCAAATGCACCCTTAGTCTGACTTATATGTCAGAAATTAAGATTTCTATTAAATGCACAGTATTCAGAAATCCTAAGTTAGTGTACTGATTATCGATGGAGTTTGGAATACTGCGACATGAGTCAGCAGCTGTGATAATGTATTGGCTTATAGATGATGTCACATTATCTTATCCATTCTTCCACCCTCCGAGATTTGAGATACTGGAAGATGGCTGGCAGGCTTACAGCGTTGAGTCAGAGTTCAATAGAATTCTGAGTCGATCAGCTTCAGACTGGAGAATTAGCCATGTCAACAGCAAGTTTGAGGTTTACCATCTTATCCTCATTACTATGTACTTTCGAGATTGTTTTAATCAACCAAAATCTTTTAAGGTTTTCCTTATTTAAAGTTTAAGTTTTTACGCACAACAGCAGCTACTGCTGTAGCGCATCTTAGCCATCACAATTCTGTCCGTCTGTCTGTCTATCCGTTCGTCCGTCTGTCACACGGGTGGATCAGTCAAAAGCAGTGCAAGCTAGGATTACCAAATTTTCATCGTTGGCTGCCTGGAAGACTCTTTTCAGGATCGGTAGAGCTTTTCTGTAAATTTGAAAGAAGGCGATACGGCATTGGCAGAGGGAGACAGGTCACGTCCTTTGGTGAGTGCAAGTAAAACACTATACATAATTAGCCGCTGATCGTCTGGCCCTCTTTAGCGGCTGATTTTGTTTTACTGGACTTTCAGACATGCAACGCTGTTGCACGTTCTCATTTGCGTTAGCTGGGCTTTTCCTGTTTATTAATGTCAGCTATTCTATTCTAATGGTGCAGGTAGTGCCATTATTTATATGCTGTCTGTCTGTCCGTCTTGTGTGATGTTGAGGTGTGGTTCGTTTCAATGTTCCATCGTTCTAGTGCGGGGCAGAGTTTGAGGCATGGTGCTAATATAAGTTAGGCTACCTCTAAAGTTATTACATGAATAATTAGCTACAGCATTTGGCCAAAAGTGTGTCATAATGGCGGCGGCATTAACGCTCGATTAGTTTTTTGCCAGTTAAATTTGAACATCGTACACAACATTATTTCAACAAAAGCGCTTACCAGACATTTTTGAATGTTGTTATAAATCCTTTCTGCGCAATAACAAAATGAATTCGTCGTGGATTGGATGCATGAAGCTGATGAATAGAAGTTTAATGAACTTTGCTTCAGGTTGTTAGAGCAGACTTGATAGGGTTCTGTCGAGAGTTAATAGCTGACAATTCTTTTTGCACATGAAGTTTTATGACCTTCTACATATTTTCGATTGAGTTTATGTCCGTTGATTGCACTGGCCGCGTAAAACCCAAAAAGTGATTTTCTGTTTCCCACAGATGAGTAAATACTGAGCGATGTACAGGGACTACCATTCTGCCAAAAGAAGTGACATTCAGCAAAATGTTTGCACACACCTGACCATAAATTTGCATCGAGTGCATTCACATAGTTACAACAGTCAATATTTCTGCCAAATGGTACTAAAGTATTCACTCTTTCATATCAAATACAGCTCCAGAGCATGGTGATATGTTTCGACTGTTGTTGCCTCTCAGAACATTCGAAATTCCAGACTATGTGGTGTTCTCCAAATGTAGGCTTGACTTCTCTACCCTGTCCTATTACTACCCGAGTTTCTTCTGTAAATTCAACTGATTTTCTGTCATCTGTTTTTTAGCTCAGCTTCTGTCTACGCCAAAACACATAGCGAGCTCTATTCACCCTGCTCATTACAGTTTGCTTCCAAATTTTTTGTCTAGTAAAACCACAGGAACGCAAGCAACGTCGTACCGTACGTGATGATAATTGTCGAGTCAATATATCATTTACGTAGTTTGTACTTTTAGCTAATGTCTTTTTCTCTGTGCTTCAACATGACGAATTATTCTCTAATCGCTCCTTCCATCAGATTCACTGGTCTGCCAGTTTGAAGCCACTTTTCTACGCTTTGTTGACATTTCCAGCAGTTGGGAAACTTACGTATGCAAGAAGGTTTTACATTCAGTGTATTCGAAATGAAAAATTGCATAGAATTACTATTACCTAATTTTATAATAATTTTCTTTTGCTCCTTTATCAATTCTCTGCCTACCGTACCCATAGCAGTTCAATCGCTTCATTTGTGAAAATTTTCGATAAAATGACGACATTAATGAAGCAACACATCTTATGTAGATAAAACTACATGACCATAGATATAAATTGGCTAGAGATGCGCACAAGTACAAAATTTTAGTTATTTTACTTGCGGTGCATTTCGTGACTTTCCGCCGTAATCATCACATTATGACACACTTTTGGCCACCCCGCTGTAAGTATCTCCCTTGTTGCATTTGAATGATATGTCCAAAATGTTGGTGATGCCTATGCTGTATTCTGGCTATTACATCTCGAGTCCCACCTAACTTTTTTGGCAGTGGCAATAGCAATAGTGATATTAGTATTAATAGCTCTAGCAGCAGCAGCAGCATCTAATAATGACAATATGATGTGATGGTGTAGGTTTGTCCAAGCTATGCACAGACAGTCATTGTACAGAAGACTATTGATGATGAGATAATCTTGAAGGCTGCAAAGTTCCGAGAGAATGGACGATTTCCTGTTCTCAGCTACTACCACAAAGAGAACGGCGTAAGTCTGAGGCACATTCTTGTTGTATGGTAAATAACATATTTTGATGTTATAACGTTTCGTGACAAGGCATGCTTCTTGACTTTCTGTTATTTAGCATTTATGATATGTGGCAAATATGTTGTTTTTTATTAATGTGACTGCTGTTTGATTTACGTTTTTTGCTGCTCATCTGCAGTATTCAGGACTCTCACTTTATTCCTACTTACCAAGCTTTCATTGCTGCTCTTTTCTGCCTATATTTTGGCAGTGGGGAAAAGACAACTGAGGTTCTGAAAGCAAAACGTTTGGTGCCTTTATGCTGAAAACACAGACATTACAGATTTATTTCAAGTCCACGCAGGTCTGATGGAGTTCCTTGCTGTTTGGGCATTTATCTCTATGTATATATGCTTTACTTGATGATAGGCTCATCATGACAAGTTTGCAGCCTGTGGGCCAACCAAGAAAGTTACCACATCAACTCAGCCTTTCATCTTTTCAGGGTATGTAAATTGAGTGCTGGCTGGCATTAAGGCAGGAGCATGTTTACTCGTGTCGGATGGCAGATGATGGCAGATGTGTGAGATGATGTGATCTCGTCTATCAGTTGGTAATCTCTAGGTTTGAGATTTTTTAAACTGCCATACTTATTTAGCATTTTAAAACACAATTGCGTCAAATCTGTCCAGATGTCAATCCTGCGCTGTTCGCAGCCGTCCACCGGTACAACAGGACGTCGATGTCGGGAAGATGAAATGATGGTCAACAGTGTTGTGGGTATTGGCCGACGAGGATACATTCTCGACACACGTGCTCCGAGTGTCGTTAAACTCGCAGCCTCTAAAGGTACCTGCTGACTTGGAATACTTCTCACTTACTATTTTAGTTAATCAGTCAGAAAACACTTGTGCGGTCTTGTGCCACATGCATTATGGATTTATCAAAATGCTGCTGCCGTGTTGCTGTCTTTTTCAAACATATCAGAACTAAACTTTTCAGCACTTTCCTTCACATTAGAAGATGTTGTGTGATAAGTGTATTCATGTCTCAGATTGATTCAGATCGATATGTGGTCCTATAGAAATCTGTTTTGATTGATCATTTGATCGACTTGTCGATGGATTATTTGATCGTATGATCGAATTGAGTTGAATTTAATTTCTGCTAGGAGGAGGTGCGGAATCGGAGGCATACTATCCGCAGTGGCGGCGGATCAACCAATCCATTGAACGCCCTTCCACGCTCAACGAGTCACTTATTAGACTAATTGAAGGTATTTATTAACAACATTTTTGCTCCAGCTTTTGTTTGAAGTTCTAAAAAGTTTAGCATAAAAACGCTGTTTTATTCATTAACAGCATTTCTTAACTGTACTTGGCAAATACAGTATTTTCAGTCTAAAATTCACTACAAAGTTAGAAACCGTCTGATGGCTAGGCTGCGCCTGAACCTGCTGTGGGAATGCTTCCCCTGGTCTATGTTTGGCAGGTTTACTCAAACGTATCTAAGTCGACTCAGTATCTAAAAAACTACTTTATAAATAAACTAATTCATGTGGTCTCTGATGAAACATGGATTTCAGTCATTTACTTTATTGAAGTCAAATAACGTTGTTATAAATAATATTAATGTATTTTGTCATCCGTTAAAATATTGCAGCCCGTTGACTGACTAATATTTGGCAATGCGCCGCACATATCGAGACGATTTTGAGACCCTTGGGATAGAGTATGTTTTTATGGATATATCATGTGTGTCTGCATACAGCATGTTACGACGTGAACACATCGAGTGACAAGTGGTTGTCTCGGCTGGACGCCTGCGGCTGGTTATCACACATCAAAGACGCTCTGACGTGCGCCTGTGTAGCGGCGCAGTGCGTGGACAAGGAAGGGGCCATGGTGCTTGTACACGGCTCTACAGGCACGGATACTACACTGATTGTCACTTCACTCGCTCAGCTGATACTGGACCCCGACTGCCGCACTGTCACTGGGTATACTACTACTCGTGATGCTGCTACTACTACTGTTGTTAATGCGTTGATGCATTTTCTCTGTTACCATTGACATTTATTTTTAATTGTTGCGTTTGTTGGTGGTGATTTTTGATTATCTGACTGATTTTTTCAACAGTTGTTGCATGATACATAACTGCAAAATATTATTCTCTGTCCAATGCAGTGCATAGCATTGGACAGAGTATAAAATCACCTGAGTGTCCGTGTGTCCGTGCGTCCGTCTGTGCGTCCTACATTTCTTAAGCTATCTTTCTTTCACCTTTCCTTTCCCTTCGCCTTTCCCATCCCCTTCTCCTTCCCCTTCTCCTTCCCTTTCTCCTTCTTTTTCCCCTTTCCGCTTCCGCTTCCTCTTCCTCTTTTCCTTTCCCTATCCCTTCCTTTTTTTCTTTCCTTTTCCCTTTTCTTGCCCTTTCCCCTTCCCCTTTTTTCC
>Ga0209367_1007990_pt1 | contig 14525 bp, 10 predicted proteins | sample WorMetLIZISLAND2_FD_187412 | JGI IMG/M metagenome (GOLD analysis project Ga0209367, IMG submission 187412) | Marine gutless worms symbiont microbial communities from Max Planck institute for Marine Microbiology, Germany - Olavius geniculatus... ... | reverse complement strand
ATTTATACACTCGTTGCTGCATAACTCCCCAGATCTTATAGTCGACGGGATTCAGATCTGGACTGTTGGGCGGCCAGAGGTCAGGACCGATGAAGTCGGGTGTCTCCCGCTGCAGCAGCTGGATGAAACAAAATTTACCATTTGTAGGTTTTGCCATTTTCCCAATGAGACACAGTGTAATAATCAGCCTGCTTGCATTCACTGATTGCTGTTCCATCTCATATCATGTGTTTATTGGACTTTAATCTCTTCTCTGTCTTTCATGTCCTCAAGTTTTTGTGCTTGTAGTTTTGCAGTAGCTGCTTCCACAGTTGTTGTTTTTGTTCATGTTTTTGTTAATAATAATAATAATAATAATAATATATTTGTATAGCACCATAGTGCCGTAGCTTCAGAGGCGCTGGGTTTTGCAGGTTTGTTACAGGTTTTGAAGTTTTTTTTGATTTTCCTAAATTATTCTTTTGAGTTTTTATTAAAGAATTCATTATCTTTTTCGTTTTTGGTGATTTCCTTTTCCTTGGACATTGATGAAAATGCTGCCACTGGTTGTGCACACTTTGCACAGCCTGTATCTGATGTGTCCGGTCGTCGAGCGGATGACAGTCTGGGTGCTACTGTGGATTGCTGTCACAACTGACTTTGTCATCAAGTTTGCAACTGTCATCGTGAAGGCCGCCATTGCTCTGCTGCCACGACAGATCCTCCCAATGAAAAAGAGGGTCTGTAGTATTACTCAGTGGCACATAGAAAGTGGAACATTTATGCTTTACATAGATTTGACAGTTAGTAAGTACGTGGGTAATTTATACTTTACATAGCATATCAAATAACTAGAGTTGTCGAAGCATTAATTTTTTTAACGCACTGCATTAATTTTTTAACGCATTAATTAATGCGTTATTAACGCACCCAGGCCCGTCGAAAAGGAGAGTAGGGGACGGGTAGTTACCCCGGTCTCTGCGAAGTTTGGGTTTTCAACAATAACTGACGTCACCGCTAGCATAGAAATCTATTAACCTGTTATCTGAATAATATTTATTTACAGTAGTGGAACAGAAACTGCAATTTAGTTACTTGACCGTTATTTGTGTTACAAATAACCGCAGTTTAACGGAATATTGGAACTTTTGCTTCACAGACTTTAGTAAATTAAATAAATTTACCTATGTGCATTAATTTTTTAAAGCACGTTAATTTATTAATGCATTAACATGTTAATAATTAACATGTTAATTTGACAGCTTTATAAATAACGTAAAGTTGGTGGCTTGTCTGACAGTAACGTCGTTGGTTGCGTCGATGAATTCGTCATACGCCCAGCCGGGCTATTACTAATACTGATGCTGGGTTGGAGTTTTTCATGTCAGGCAATATTTAGACTGTGCTAATGCTGCTGAATTCGGTGGAGGAGATCTTGGATTCCTGGGCCACATTTAAGAAGCTCAGATACCATTAAAATACTAGCTGCAAAACCATAACTGCGTGTTCTCCGCATGTATTCTACCGGAGAGTTGAGCAGTGCATGTTGCATGCAGGGCCGCTGGTACATGCTGGTGGAGCAGCTCAGTCAGTCATATCGCTGCATCCTGCCTGTTACTCCGTGGATTTACTTCCTTACTGATGACGACGATGGCACTCAACTCTCGTTTGCCAAGGCTTTGCTGGTCGCTTACGTCTGCTTCAAGGTACCACATAGCACATGTCTGTGGCATTGTAGGGGGTGGAGTGGGGGTCTACCTGCCCTTTTCTTAAACTTTAGCCTGTTGGAACATGTTCTTCTTGTCTGAAAAGTTTTTCTAAAAATACAACATTTGGACTGTAAGGTCTCGTTTTTCCACGCACATTTGATGGCCAATCAAATTGATCTTCGATCAACTTTGGGACTCGATCTGAGATCATCTCAATAACCGTTTTTTCATCGCCAGTTAGCAACTGATTGTCTATCAGATCTCCCATCAAGTTGATATTCGAATATTGGCCGATCAAGTCAGATAACTGATGATGAAACATGGCGATCTGCTGTTCTTTGCTTATTCGCGCCAGAAACATCGCTTCACTTCGCCGGTCAGAACGGCAATTTATGCATTAAAATAAACTTCCAGGCATGGTGATCAATCACTACCGATCAGTTTATACTGTGCATAGTGTTTTGTGAAGAAATAAAATAGATACACGCTCCCATATTGATTCACGATAGAATGTATTTTTGGCAGCAGACAATATGGACGATATCGTTGCTATGCAGTGCATGCTGGGTAATTTAGCACAACACTGCAAATTTAGGTCATTGTCAGCCAGTCAGATTGGCATAAAGTAGGCTGATTTGACGGCCGATTAACTAATTGCCGATCACGTCATTGGAGATCGAAAATGCATGGAAAATGAAACACTTGATCAGCGATCCACCAAAGGATGTGCAAGGCACACAACATAAACGCAAGTCCCAACATTGGCATGAACACAGAATAAAACATGCAGCATACCGAACTGGGATGTTACATTATGTTTATACCTATCAGACTATTTCAGAGTAAACAAGAAAAGCCCAGCTAACGCAAAAGGGAACACGCGACAGCGGTGCATGTTTGAAGGCCCACTGCGAACAAATCTAAGCTCATTGATTCCAGCAGCTGACACTGGGTACAATGTTGCCACCGTCTCGTGTGAATGCTGCCGCTCTTGAAATGTGTGTCGCAGCCCAAAATCGCTGAAAAATAATAAAAACCCCTAGTTTTGCGTTTAAGGTCATTGATCTTGGTGGCAATTGAGAACGTATGACTTTCTATTAGTGATTAATAGTAACCTAGCCCCTATGTCGCACCGTTATTGAGATACAGCAACTTATTGGCTAAAAATCGCAAATTTTGCCCACCCCCTCTCATTTAGCACTTTCGTTCGGGGTAACCTCCTTCAAATTTATGGAAAAGCTTTATGGTTCCTGAAACTAGAGTCTTCTGGGCAGCCGACGGTGAAAATTTGGCAATCCTAGCTTGCACCGTTTTTGACTGATCCACCCGTGTGACAGACGGATGGACAGACAGACGGACGGAATTGTGATGGCTAAGATGCGCGTAAAAAAATTATGAACTGGATGTGTGTTTTAGGTGAGAGACTGATAGTACTAGTTATGTACATACTGAAGTTTTCTCGGTTGAGGTTAGGGACTTCTTCAAGCTTGTACTTGACAAAAACCCACAGTAGTAATTAGCCTCATAAAGGATGCTGATCTTTCTGAGGCCAGTCACATATGGTCATTGTAATTAAGTGCCAGATGAAAACACAAACATCGATCGCTACTACTACCACTGCTGCTGCAGCTACTAAACAGGTGGCAAGAGCATTTACCTGTAAAAGTGGTGGGTGGTATTTCGATGAATTTACATAACTTATTAAGTTACTGTTTTAACCTATGAGTCCATTCAATGACAGCATTTACCTGTGTTTTTTTGTTTGTTGCAGGTCAATCATTTGTATGGAGTTGCGAAGCAGCTGCGTGCAACGCTTAACAAGTTCTCTAACGAGATGGTGCGTTTACTTACATATAGCCTAGATGTTAAAGGGTGCGTAACTTGTGTAGCTGTTTGTGAGGAACCCATCGAAGTGTTTGCATAGCTTTTGAGCTTCACCTGCCATATGGGATCACATAGTGTTACCTGCCACCCAAAACAGATGAATGTGTCCTGCCTTAATCCCGGCCAAGTAGCCCAGTACTCAGTTTGTCTATCCTGGAGGGATGGCTGACTGAGTTATCCAAGTAGATAACCAGCTGATAGTGACTTGAGCTCGCAGCCTTTTGATCTCAAGTCCAACGTGCTAGCGTTTGTGTCATTAAACCGCCTTGGGTTGTGTTGCACGGCAATGACTGATTTGGTTACTTATGTGTAAAATAAACAGAATGAAGTGTTTTCTAATAGTTTGTCTGCATGTTTTCACCAATTCTTCCCACTAATGCTCTGGATTCCCCAGAGAGTGTGGAAGGTGGCTTCGGCAAGCAACATGAGACAAACAAACCATGCTGTCGGAACACGAATGAAGCATCCAGTACGTGTCTTACTGGTTGCAACACTGTTGTTTGTTTGACTTAACTGCCGTGTGCTGTGTCATGTTACTAGCTGCAAAGTTGCCGGGTGTTTTTGTGGTACTTGTAGTTGTATTTCGTGGTGTCGTAGGTTAAAAAGTAGGCAGGGTAGGAAGTCGCAAATTTTCGACAGACACGACAAATTTTGGACAGAATTTCAACAACAGTAAGTTTCCGACAGAGGAGATTATGAGTGCTCACAACTTCAATTTTGTCTTTAAATTTCACCAAAAAATGGTGTTTTTATACTCTCAGATTTTGCATTTTTATCTGTCCCGTTGCCATAGCATAGCATGGGACAGATTATGAAGTCACAGTCTTATGTCTGTCTGTTTGTACACTGTCCTACAGCCACAATTTTGATGAAATTCTGCCCAGTGATTCGGGGCCCAAAAAGTAAAATCAAGTTTGTTTGGAATAAAAATCCGATAACTTCTTCCTCTATTTTAGCCCATTTTTAATCCCCGTAATGCATTTTCAATGGGAAGGTTTTTGTACCACAAAAAAAATCCTGTGGGCCTACAGTGGTGTTTAAAGGTCCATGGCCACGGTCAAACTCACTCGCGCAATTTATGTAGATTTAAATTAGACATCTAACCTCGCATATATAATATGGTGATTTGAGCTTTATAAATATATGAAATTAATGCACAATTTCAAATGAAATGCGGCATTACGTTACGTTAGGCGAAAAATTCCAATTTACCAGTTCCCCAGTGACGTTATGAGCCTAGCCTAGAGATATCATGAATATTAATGACCTAGCCGGTAATGTCATCAGTCTAGGCTAGGCCATTAATATTCATGATGTTTATTGGCTAGCGTGATGACGTCACCGGGGGGCGCCTACATGCCAGTCTGGTGGCGTGTTTTCTATGTAATTGTCGTAGATCATCGATTTCAAAGGTAAATTTCTCCATGTTGACAAAACGCTGGGTGCTGATATTACTGTCAAAATTATCAGAACATTATGCAATTTTAGGAAAATGGATAAAATATGTACGTTAATTTTCGTGTCCATAGATCTTTAATAGCTCAAAACGCGTGTCTTGGCAGCGTCTATAGGCACAAAAAAAGAAAAATAATTTAATCCCCTAATTTGAGCCTGCAACCCCCAAAATTGTGATCACTGCATTTTTAATGGAAAAAGCCCCTCACTTACAGCTGTACCACAAACGATTAACGTTTTGCAACATAAAGTCGCTTTTGTGCGGATTATTTCAGCAAAACATTTGTATTTATTACGGTATTTAATTTACATGTGTATAAAAAAGATAACAAAATGCCAGAAATTGGAGAAACTAGATGATTTTGGACTGGCTTAGATGCGTCAATCTTAAAAAAATTATAATAGTGTTTACTAGATGGAGCAACCTGTGTATGCATTATTATTTTATATTAAAATTGTTTAGCTATTGCATGTATTGTTATTTTACATTTGCATTTGTATCCTACATTTTGAGTTGTTAACACAAATCTGGTAGTATTTTTTGGCGTTTTTGAACTTTTGTGTAGCTAAACGTGTCCTAGTTGTACGCTGGCCTTACAGACATACACCATGCTAATTGTAAACCCAAACGAGCATCAAAGCTAAACTGCAGCTGCTATTGTGTCCCAGTGGGACAGATACCTCATTCCACAGAATGTATTTCTAATTTGACAGAAAATTTCCGACAAGAAGTAGATTTTTCAGCAGTTCAAAATGTAGGGGGGGCAGTTGGCCCCATGCTACCCTCTGGTAATGACGCAATTAGTTGTAGTAATATTCTGCATGTGACTGTTTGGCAGACAGTCGGCTGTTCAGCAGTAAGCAGAACTCAGCTGGAGGGCTACGACAACTCGTGTCCAATTTGCCAGGACAAGTTCAACAACCCGGTGTCACTGTCATGCAGTGTACGTTCACTACTGCTACTACTGGCTCAATAACTACAACAGCTACTGCTAGTACTACTGTAGTAGTGCAATATACACCCCCTGTCCTCCAATAGACAGCATTATCACATTGATGTCTGTTTGGAGGATAACAGGGAAGATTATTAGAACTACCATTATGTTAATTACATATGCACGCGTATAATGGAGTTCTTACAATTTTAGGTTTAGCTTGTTTTTTGTATCTTTTGTTCTGTGTTTTTGTAAAGGTTAAACTTACTGTTTTATTATTATGTGTTTGTGTGCATTCTGCCTGAAAAGGCCATTCCCAAAATGACCTATACTGTGTCGGGTGGGACGTTAAACCCTACTCACTCACTCACTCAGTGCAGTATGCTGTTTGAGTCTTACCATGGCTCATTTGCTAGCAACCTTGAGCAAGTTATTAAACTGCTGTGTTTTCGGGTCAACTTAACCTCCTACCCTCAGTGAGATTGGAAAAGAGTAGTAGCTTACCGGCTGTGGGGTGAAGGCCTGGTGTGACTGATTGGGGCGGTTCTACACTGTGGGTCTCAGTTGTTTGCTGATATGGGTGATAGATGGCCACTAATGCACTGTAGTATCATTAGCTTGTGCTAATCAGCTGCCACTTTCGAAATTGTAAAGCACGTCTAGTCATGAGTCGACTCGTGTATCGCAGCTTTCTATCAACTACTGGACTTTGCTTTATGTATTATTTATGTATTATGTATTAATTTGGTGCTGGATTTGAATTTTTGCAGAGCCCTGTACCAGTGTAATTTACGTTAACAGAAACAGAAATGCACAAAAAATGGATTTATACAGATTCCGTTAATGAAAACGGAAACGAACATGTCAGTAAAAACGGAAACGAAACGGTAACGAAAAAGCCAAAAACGGAAACTGAAATGAGTCGCCAACACATTTAAAGTTGTCAAGAGACGTTGCTTGCTTAACAGACGATTGCAATAGTCGATCACCTGCCAGTGTAATTAACACCAGCTGTATCATTGCATGATCTCTCATGGTCCCTGTTGTCAGTAGGCCTATAATGTTGATGACTGCAGTGAGTTATGAGGTGTTTACTCGATTGAGCAAACATTGAGCAAACGTCAAGCAGACATCGAGCAAATATGTCACATGCATAAAGCATAGCTTATACGAAGCAAACATGAGCAAACATCGATCTGGCTCAAGCAGGCTTATTGGAACCCTGCCCCCTGGCTCAAATGTAGGCCTGTGCTTAAGCTCTTAGTCCACAGCTGATCACATGTTATATAGTCCTTCCAGTTACCACCCGCTCGCTCTCCGAATTAGCACACTAATTACCATAGAACGTCGAGCTAGCTGCTCGATGTTTGCTCGATTGTGTAAACACCCTATTAGTGAGCACTTATCAAGTCTAGAGTAGGTTCTAGGTGCACGCAGTGGTAGCCGCCAGCATGTCACGTAAAGACGTCAAACAGATATAAATGACACTAGTCTATCTGACTGGTGAATGATAAGAACCGCAACCTAGCAGCACAGTATCTTGATGACTGCATCAAAAGCTGGCGAAGTTGTGTGGTCTAAGCTTTGCTTTGTCCACTCTCCACAAATACTGTCGTTCAGTCGCTGACGGCATGGTCCAGGAAAGACAGACGTAAAATTAATAGAGATCAACAGATGCCGACGCTGAAGCTCGTTATTTGACCACCTGGAGCAGCCTACAATAGCTGATGACTGTTAATGCCATCTGACTTTCAATGCCGTGTCACTGAACGTACACCTACAGCTGTAACAAAAAAAACGTGATCTGTAGATGGAAAACGTGACATCGTATATAAGAGTGTCTTTCATTTGATGCTATAATGTAATGGTGTGAACGGCATGAACAACAAATTCTGTCATCTGCAATGGCGGAAAACAAACTGAGCTATTTCATTCATCTGCATAACGTCGCATTTAGAGCAAGGGATATACTTTGTTGAAAAAAAGTTACAGTCGTTCAAAGTTGCTTCAAACAAATCGTTGTCGCAGATCACTTCCAGCCATGAAACGCAGTTTTAGAGGTTTATGTGCTTTATTTTTTATGTCTAATACTACGTGCTTGTTTCTGATTATAATTGCGTCTAAGTGGGTAAAAACTAAAACTAAAATGAAACTGTGTGAAACTGAAATGAAAAAAGATAGTCTAAAATGGAAACGAAAAAAATCTTTTAAAACAGAAATGAAACTGAAACATAAATTACACAGTAAAAACGAAATGGAAACTGAAACGAAAATAAAAGGTGAAACTTAAATCACACTGCCCTTCGCTAGACTTTTCCCCACTTTCTCCCTCTTTTTTCCCATTACATTTCCTTCAATCTCTCTTACTGTTTTCTCTTTTTTTCTTTTCTTGGCTTCATACTTCTTAATGCAGTTCAGGGGTAATGGAAAGCTGTAAGCTCCCCCAGTAGGTCCTGGTGTAGCTCGGCTGCAATAAAAATGTTTGCGGTACATTTCATTAGCTAAAAAGTCTGTTCCTGGTGACAATTGTTTTCAAGTTGCTAACTTGTAACATGAATAGGGACCAACTTAATTCACGATTTCACGGCCGTGACATTTTCCGTGAAATTGACCTCCTTCCGTGAGAAACGCTGATTTCCGTGAAATCCATGATTTTTCGTGAATTTTAGCACTTTTAGTTTAATTTGTGACAATTCCAGAGTTTTATCAGCAGCTTTTGTACGGATGTTGCTGTTTGCCACGTGTCGCGCTTTAGCACTAAGTAGTTGACATTGACTGTCTTGAGTCTTGACTTAGTGTAGTAAATAATTAAATATTCAAAATTTTTTCGTTTGCGTTAGTACAGCACCTCGAAATAACGTCTGTGAGGCCCGTGAATTTCCAAAACTCTTTCCGTGAATTTTCCGTGAAATTTGACACATTTTGAAAATTCTGCCGTGAAATCATGCATTTTTTCCTGTGAATTCGGTTGGTCCCTAAACATGAACTAGGTGTGCACAGCAGTTACAGGATTTTAATCAATCAGTGATTCATTGTTCGGTGACCAGAATCTGGGACCCCTAAAAATTGAGGACACTTAGCTGCAGCCTCGTTAACTCAGTGCTTAATCCGGCTCTGTATGTATCTGCTGTGTACAGCATGTATTCTGTGAGGACTGCGTGTCGACATGGTTCAATCGTGAACGCACTTGTCCGCTGTGCCGAGCAAACATTGTTGACACACCGCAGTGGAGAGATGGCACTACCAGTGCCAGCTTTCAGATCTACTGATAGACACTTAGGCTCTGTTTACACTGACTGACATGCAGTGGAGTTGTGACAGGGTTTGGGCAACTGCTAGCCTCTTGAATTTTAGCCGGTTTGAAAATTTTGTTTTAATTGTACAAAATGGGCAGAAAATACCCCTTTGGGGGGATTTGTAGGCAACAAAAAATTGAAATTGTGAGCATTTATCACTCTGTTGGAAAATTGCAACTTTTTAATCCCTTCCTCACTATTTTAACTGATAACATCACGGGTTACTGTACACACTCCATTTGTATGAGTGAAGCTCCTGTGAGTATCAACCCGTACACTGAAACCCGTACTCGTGTCAGTGTAAACGAGACCTTAGGCTTTCGTCCAGGGTTCCGCCAGCTCTGCTGATATCTCTGACCGTCTCATGCACTGTTGTCATGCCCAGCACTTGACTCAGTGCATTAAGTTGCTGAAAATTTATTATTTTATTGCAAAACAGAGCTATAAACTGAACGTTTAGTAGTACGTGATAATTGTGCATATGATATTATACACTGTAAGCCAGAAATGAGTTTGAGCTATTATCCATCATATATTTTTTTCTGCCAATTTTCTACATTTCTAGACTTGGTAGGCTTGTTTTTCACAAAGTATGTTTAATTCAGACTGTCATATCCGAATTGTGCTACATCACTGCAGTATTCATAGGCTGCATACAGCTTCTAGCCGAAAACAATGAAACTTTACTGTAATTTGCTTCACTAGCTATTCTTGTTGCCTACCGTATTTCCAGTCGGGGCACTCACTGGTTTTCCAGTGTTGGTATTTCACATGGTAGTGAAGCAACACAGTGAATTTACTGGTATGGTGGTATGCTTAGGCCTAATGGTCGTTTTGTTGTTAATTTTTTGTCACATTGCAGAAAGTTATTTGCTCAGTGCATATTCCAGTTACTTGATTTTGTTTTGTTGTAGGGTATATTTTGATGGTATCGTGTAGCCTTTTTATGTTGGCAATAAAGTCACACGTTTATCCCTGTTTTTTATGTGAAAAAACTATTCAGTTTATGCTCTCTGTAGCGGTTACATTATGTGAGGTCAAGTTTCGCTAAGACTTTAGTCTAAGACCACAGTCTTGGCTTTGGTCTTGACTTTGAGCTTATCCACGAGCTGGACTTGACTTTAGACTTGACTTTTGTTTGTGGTCGTCCATCTTTTTTATGCAACGGTCGAATTACTGCAATAATACGAGTAGTTAAATCAACATTATAGAAGTGTTTTCCAGACCTATATTAATCAGGTCATGTGTGCAATATTACTTTCTTTGCCTATATGGCCATTTTATGGATATAAAAGGAATTTTGTGCAATATTTGTGCCAGCAATGACGTCATTACTTATGCTAGTGTCGTTTGCATAGATTATGTCGGTAGATAGTGAGTAACAAAATGCCTATTAGTTACCATATGCCGCACGTTATTTTTCTGGTCAGAAAGTAAATATTTTGCTTAAATAGTATTGTTTTGACATTAAAAGTTGCCAGCTGTTTTAATTTTGATTTCAGTCTTGACTTTGGGCTTAGACTAAAGTCTTAGCAAAACTTAACCTCACCCATTGTGATTTTCATTGAAGTTATGAAACTGCAAATATCACTTTCACTATTACAAAGTTCTAGCTTCACCATTATGCACTCCATGATAAGAGTTTTTCTGAGAGTGTATAATGGTGATGTTTGAATTTTGTAACGGTCATACATCAGTCTTACACTAGACCTGTGATCTGGCTTATACAAAAGTTTGACAGCTGTTAATAGTTGTCTATGTTTATTTGTGTGAGCTGCTGTCTGATACTAAAAATCTAAGGATTATCTTTGTTCGAGACTTTTTTGCCGGACTATAACCATAAGTGCAGTTGGCACAGGATTTTTTAGGTTTAATCAGACGTTCGTAAAAATGAAATGATAATTTGGTAAACTTCACGTAGATGTGATTGCTAGGTTCAGTTGACTTGGAAGTGAAAATGTAACTTAGTTTTTGTAATTCAGATTATTTGTGTCTATTTACTTTTTCTTAACAGCGTTCTGTTTAAATTCCAGTCGTCAGCCTGCGTCCACCAACACCATATGATACGATACAAATTTTTAAGTATGGTTTCTAAACAGAAATCTCTTTTTCGATACGTCAGTTGCAGGAGCTAAAATACTTCCGGGTTTATCTTTAGATTTTTTAGATGCAGTTTATTTTGCGATACTACACTTTATGAGTCGTCGTTGTCGTTTGAAGTTAGCGATCATTATGTAGCTGAGGTGTTACGTTATAAACAGCTGTAAAACTGCTGTAATTTAAAGTTTGTAAGTACGATATTCTCTGCGGAAAGAGATCAGTGTTGGCAACGGTTTCGTAACAAAGCTACGAGGGCCATCCCAAAAGTTTCCGGCCTCGACATATTAGCAGGGATGTGCACGAGACCTTCTGAGCCGAGACGAGACCCAAGACCCATGTCTCCGAGACGAGACCGAGACGTTCAAAATTTTGTCCAATACGAGACCCAGACGAGACGTTTAAAATCCGAGTCGAGACCGAAACAAGACGTTGCAGCTTTCGAGACGCTGGCTGAAACCTTAAAACTGCAGAGACTCTCTCGAGAGAGTCTCGGGAGCTTTAACGTCTCACCGAGACATTTTCCGTGACGTATGATGAAACATATTGACAATGAAAAATAAATTATACGGATTAATTAACTCATCATGGTAAGCGCTTTCTATTTGTGATATTGTGGGTTTTGCACTTTATTTTGACGATTGTCACTGAATAGTTAACGGCTTGCACCATAAAGAATTGCAACTGCAGTGTCGTAGACATGAGCCATTATGTTTATCGCAATTTGCAAGCATTTTAAATTAGTAAACTATGGCGGATTATAGCATTATAGTTCGTCTACATTTGGCTGATAGCATTCATTCTGACATCATACACTTTATCTTCATTGCGACTAGGTCATTTTATAACGAAAAAAGACTGACATGAAATAATTCTGCTTTATGATAAATTACTAGGTGAAAGAATAAAAACACTGTAAACGAATATTGTCTAAGCCACAAATGTCATGCTTTTTAGTATCGCTCTAACTGCAGCTACAGTATGCACATCGTGGGCCTGTACAAAACGTCTCGACGAGATGCAATGGCCCGAGACCCGAGATGTGATCTACTGGGCCGAGACCGAGACATATTGCTCCGAGACTGAGACAAGACTTGAGACACATCGGTTCGAGACCGAGACGAGACGTTAGTACATCTCGAGACTGTCTCGAGACCGAGACGTCTCGACCGAGACCACATCCCTGCATATTAGACAACAATATTTTCCACAATCTATACATTAGTGAAACGTACATCATACATGAAATTCTGCAAAATACACCTTTTCAAAATTCCGCATTTCGCAATTTGCATTCCGCAAAGTACACCTTCCCTCAATGTTTTCTTCCATTCATATGGACGGAAGATAAGACCGCCAAACTGCTATTTTTCTTCCACAATCCTAACTCTAAACTTAACCATAACCTCCATAAGCCCATCTTTAACCCTCAGCCTAACTCTAGCCTTAATTTTATAACCCTATCTTTAACCCCAACCCTAACCCTAACGTACGGATGTAAGATAAGACCACTAAACCGCAATCTTCCATCTGTAGGGATGGAGGATAACATTCGCAACATCTTGTAGTTACCATAAGTCCACAACCTTATCCTTACCTTTTCCCCAACTTTGTTTCTAACGCTAATTACTAATTCTTACTTTAGCTCAGCATTTTAAACTTTGGAGTGGTTTACTCCTGACACGCTGTCAAAATTTATAGGGACAATTTAAGGCGGTAGGACACAAACATATGGGAATACACAGTGTTCGGTGCTATCCGACAGAGTGAATGCACCAGTTGCGGCCCACCTTAATTCCAGGCAGGCATGCTGGACACCTGCTGGTATTCAATTTACCAACCCTGGAGGGATGAAAAGCTGAGTTGACCATTACAGTTTTTTATTCCAAGATGGTTTATCTATTCACAGACAGTTGTCCAAATGGTAATTGTTTAATAGCAACTTGACCAGGATTTGAAAGGTGAGATGAAACACTGCATCGGCAGCATCGACCGCACTGGCAGAAAATTACCGCATTAACACTAACCCTAACCCTGATCCTAACCCTAACTCTATATCTAACTCTAGCTTTAATCCTAACCTTAGCCCTAATGTTTGCCTTAGCATCTAATTTGCCCCCGGTTTGGTTGGTGCTGCCGGTGTGGTGTTTCGTCACACCGGGATTTGAATCGATGACTTCTCAGTCATCAATCTCCCATAAATGGCTCTGTAGAAATATTATTTTAAATTGTGTTATCGTATTGTATTGATTTGTGCATTGCTTTTATCTTTTTGTTAGAAAGACAATGCCGGTCAGTCTGCACCCAGCTGTTGCTACATCGGCGGCTGTTATTCTGGTGATGTCTTACCTGTATGGAGGTTACTGGATCTCGTCATTGTCTGATGAGGGAGAGTTTGATGTACCAACAGTGCTTGATAGCCTCTTACACATTGAGGCATCTGTTGGTTAGTCTGATATTTATTTTAATTGTAGCCGTAAGAAATATTTCAAAAGGCAAAGGAGTTTAACTAGCCATTGTATACGTCCATGTATTCCATAGAGCGTAGTGCTGACATTGACTATGTTACGGCTTTTGCACGTTTGTTGCTAATTCATTTGCAGAATATAATCGATTAATTTTCATTTTGTGCTGATTTTCTATTACTGTAAACATTTTGTGAACATGAGAAATGACTACATCATTACAGAAAATGCAGTACTTAACATTGTTATAGATGTAGATTTAATAAAATGTTTTTGTCACTGTTACTTTTTTTATAAATGTATAAAAATTTTACTTTAGCATTTTGTGCATCTTAGCATCTTGCTAATTAAATAGCAGAAAACTTTTTAACTTTTTTGACATGCACTGCACTTTACAGTGTTTTTCGTAGTGTGACTTATGTCAAAAATCTAGCAATAAAAATTTAGTTCAGTGGCTAGAAATAACAACTGCTAAGGTGTGTACAAAGCAGCAGAACTGAACTGAAACATGTCAGTTAGGGTTCATAGGGTTTTTGAGAAGTCCTCAAAAGTCTATGAATTTTGAAAAAATTTCAGGCCCTTGAAAGTCCTTGAAAAGTTCTTGAATTTGAATGTTCCATATTTTGAAATTTTTGCATATTAAAATTTTGAAGAAAGCATTCTTGTAAAATTTGGCATTTCACCACTACTTGGTTATAGTTCACT
>Ga0209367_1007988_pt1 | contig 14528 bp, 9 predicted proteins | sample WorMetLIZISLAND2_FD_187412 | JGI IMG/M metagenome (GOLD analysis project Ga0209367, IMG submission 187412) | Marine gutless worms symbiont microbial communities from Max Planck institute for Marine Microbiology, Germany - Olavius geniculatus... ... | reverse complement strand
AATCAAATCATTTATTTAGACAAGCAGATACAAAAAAAACGTTGACAAAATGAGTAATGAAAAGGCTTGAGCAAGGGCACAAAGGGCTGCAAGAGCCTCTTACATGGACCCCAAAAAAAGAAAAAAAACATACGAATAAGACAACACAATAAAACCTGCTAAAACACAGATGTAAACCGAACCAAGTCAAAATCGTTTAGTCGAGCTTTAAACATTGCCAGGGATGTGGCTGCAACAAAATTTATGGATGATGGTGTTCACGTTGGCTGTGGGGTCCAGTCACTTCTTCAGGCTAGTGAGGTAGCTTGTTCTTGGTCTTCGTTGCCCTTTCGAATCTATAATAGCTGTTATGGCACAAATATCATATATTCCCTGCGCTTTGAAATATCTCAATACAGAAGTGTTCCGATTAATGTGATGCATTAAGCGCTAGTTTCGTGTTTAGTATCAAAACAGAAATAATAGCACATGGTGTGTGCAATATAATAATCATGCTATAACGATCGTTTAACCAAAACAACGTTTTATTGATACAACACGCGACCTCCAATAGAATCCGGGGTCTTGTGTTAAAAGTTTTAAGGTACTCTATCGTAGAAAGCAAATTTATTCATTCATTCATAGTCTTTATCACCAAACTAAGCTATTATAATACTTAGTTCAATGGTCTTTATTATGACATCCTGTAAAAAGCTGTTCTTGCCTTTAGAAAGACAAGAAGCCCAGCTGTCCTTAAAATAGCCGACCGTACTGGTTGTCAGTGACCTTCAAGGTCATCTAAAGTTAATAATTTTCATTTCATCTAAAAGGGCGTATACCACTTTTTATTGTGATCAATAGCAACCTAGGCTTTATCTCTCACGGTTTTCGAGATATGGCCAGTTTTTTCATTGAATTTTCTGCCCCCTTCAATTAAACCCAATTTGAAAATGTTTTTCTTACATTAAATCGGTGGAATTTTACATATGCTTGAATTAAGGACACACGACTTAACGCTTAGCCACAATACATCCGTGACAGACTGACAGACGACAGACAGACGGACGACAACCATGCAAAAAGCTCGACCGTTACACAAGTACGGTCGGTTAAACAGAACAACGAAACAAGCCGAATGCTCTGTTGGCAAAAAATCAAAAATGTCCAAATAAAACTCATTCATTTATTTAGGCTACAAAATCCAGCAGGATCGTTTCAGAACGACTTGCCGTCGATCGTGATCATGTCAGGAATTTCAGCATTCGGCAGCGTGTTGGGCGGGACCTGGCGAAACCACCTCATCCGCGGCATGGTGTCGGAGCGCTGGAAGACGAATGTTATGGACGCCGTTCTTTCACGCACGAAGTTTCGCACAACGCGACGTAGAGGTCGAAACAACGTTGAACGTCGACGTCCGTCGTCCACCGTCACCGCGGGCGACTGTGCGTACACACACGTGCGCCGAACATATGCAACAATCAACAGTTCTGAGAACAGTAGCCACACTCACATCAACTTTTATGTTTTTGCTCTAAAATTCAGTTCATTTTTGTCCGGTTAATGTTCCTGGGCTTAATTTAGTTAGTAGGCCTATATTAGATTGTTTTCGAATGCGACGGCATCGCCTATATAGCAGCTATACTGTCATTCATGTACAGCGTAAAGTGGGTTGCGAAAATTTACAACTGAAGTCAAATGTGTATGTTATTACTGTGCTTGAGAGTAAAAGTATCATTTTTACTAATGCAACCTAATGATTTCAAGCATTACAAACGTCCTTAAAAATCCACGGTAAATCCGCAATAAACGTCATTAAAAGAAAGTTTAGAACTTTACACTTTACACTTCGGATAAACGACAGCAGCATTAGGTTTACGAGTCGCCTACTTTTCTTCTTTGTAATAAATGGTATTCACAGTATTCTTTTATTAATGTAACATTGGTCTTGCGTGATGAAATTTAACGACACTATACATATACGTACTGATAGCGTTGAACGAGCGGAATAGTTTGCGGCGATTAGACATAAAATTGCAACAATCAACGACATTTCTCTGAAAGCCCCGGCCATAGTAAATTTTTCACGAAAAGTCGACGTTACTACTACAATCTCTCGCAATTTTCTGCCGACTCTTTCACTGCAGTTTACTGTTTTTTGTCTACAGTAGGCCTACTCTACTACACAGAGTGCTATATGCTGTAGGCCCATCAAGACGCCAGTGGAATTTGCGCCCAAACAAACTGATAACATTTTCTGATGTGGGCGACAGAAAACAACGGCAACTCAGAGTCAGACGACTTACCACGTTGTTGTTTTTTCAAACGAACATCAGACGAACCACTGAAGGGGGAAGGGGGCGTCATCCAGTGCAATTTCAGTTAATGAAAATGGAATGAAAACGAGAGTTAATAATTTCGTTCTCACTCACAGTCGAGCTTGGTGTAGAGCATCGCGTCAGTGATCGACTTCTCTTCTCTCTGGAACTCAAACCACACCATAAAAACGCAACTTTGTGTTATTATCAGTGGAAAATAACACTTTGGTTGGTTGATAACAGATGGCGTAGTAATCAGTATTTAGTATCAAAGAAAGATGGGACTGTTTTGCAGACTGCAGACTTAAAGTAATAACAGAGTTGCTACTGTTAGTGTCATTATGTCAGCCGCAGTGATAGGCCTAACTAAAGACGAGTAACAAAATAACGTCGGCTGACTGACAGCGCAGTAGGCTAAGGTGTTACTGTCTTTCACATAGGCGACATGCTTTTCTATGTTTTCTATTTTCTTACGTGTTGTGATCGTAAAACAAAGACTGATTGACTAAATGCAGTGTACATGTGGATGCAGTTGGACGTTGACAATGGCACAAATGTACGTGTATTTCTTCCTGTCCACTTCTGAGTATCGGCTCGTATGCATAGACCGCTGTGGTATAGACCGTCTTCGATTTCGTAATCTGCGTGGTAGACAGCACAGTGACGATCGACGCTTGGAGACAGTTTCTGGTTTTTACGCGCGAAAGCAGCTACTGCTTTCAGCGGGTCTTAGCCATCGCAATTCTGTCCGATTGGGCGATTTCGGGCTGCGAGACACATTTCAAGAGCGAATTGCGCCGGAACCAATTGAGATAGACATGGAAAAGCTGCGTACGAAATTTTCAGCATTGAACGTACATTTCGATGATTCAAGTGTCGATTTTTAGGTTCGAAAAAACTTGCGCGCGAAGGCATCAAAGAGCGGTATCCTCGTAAAAGTCGTTATTTTACCGTTGTTGGCCAGTCTTTCGCGAAAACGGTTGCAGGTAAGCATAAGCATGCGGCCTATTACAACAAGCACTATAGTGACGAGCTTTTCAGTCGTATCAACATCGATGACTTTGAAAGACCTTCAATTTTTAAATAGGGGTTTTTGTTAATTTTTGCTATCTTTGGCTGCAGCGCACACTTCAAGAATGAACTGCGACGAAATGGCTAGAGATAGACTGACAGTTTGCGAACAGGAACTGCTATAGGCTTTCGCGCGTCTCGTGAGCATTAGCTCAAATTTCTTGTTTTGTTATGGTCTGGTTTTCTGGTTTCGAAAGACAGTTTTACAAAAAAAGTCTAGTTAAAGACAATCAGAACGCGCGACAGCGATGCACGTTTAAAGGCCCACTGCGAACAAAATCTAAGCTCACCGATCCCAGCAACTAACATTGGGTACGATGCATTTACATACGCTAGATGGCGCCACCGTCTCGCGTGGCTGCTGCCGTTTGAGTGGCTAAATGTGAGTACTTTAAAGTTTGATGCTCCTTGAACTCATGGGGGGGGGCGAAATTTAAACTAGTTAAAACTACGTTTAATGCTAAAAATTTCATGTGCAGGCTGTCTTGCTCTGTCTTCAGTGATTTTTGCGCAATTCACTCTTGAAATGTGTGTCGCAGGTCGAAATCGCCCAAAATCCATAAAACAACTTTATTTTGGCGTTCAAGGTCATCCAAGGTCATTTCTTTCGGTGCCAATCAATAGAAGGCGTAAGACTTCTTATTAGTGATTAATTGGCTAGTAATTTAGGCCTTATCTAGCACCGTTTCTGAGATACAGCCACTTACTGACTGAAAATCGCAAATTTTTTACCCCCTCTCATTTAGCGCGTTTGTTCGGGGTAACCACCTTCGAATTTATGGAAAAGCTTTACTGTTCCTGAAACTAGAGTTTTCCAAGCAGCCGACGGTGAAGATTTGGTGATCCTAGCTTGCGCCGTTTTTGACTGATCCACCCGTGTGACAGACGGACAGACAGACAGACAGAATTGCGATGGCTAAGACGCGCTGAAAGCACTAGCTGCTTTCGCAAGTAAAAAGCAAGATGAAAGCGACGCAACGGCCAAAACGCAAGGATGGAAACGGCGTCTATTTGGTGTGACTTTACGACTTTAGAAGAGTTTTTCTCACAATAAGCTTAATCACTGGGCTGTTAAAGTATCGACGCGACGAATCTCAGCGATGGCTTCGTTCGTGGTTAAGCAGGAAGATGCGTGATGAACAAATGTCCATCCACATTCCACACGTGTCGCAGGTGTATCTAGCGAAGGTGGAGAAGACTGAGTATCAACGATCCTTTCTTGCTGCACGACGCGCCTTGGTGATGTTGAATTCGTTCGCTGCATTGTGACACTCTTCCCTCCAAGCAGACCTGTTTTCGGCCAGACTTTCCCACATCGTAACTGTGATCGCGGTCGCATGACTTGAAGTTTACACGCAACTGAGCTTTGTATTTCTTGCGCTGACCTCCAGCATGTCGCTTTGCACCTGGTAGTTGGCCGTGTAGCATCTGTTTTGGTATTTCGACGTATAGCCTACGTTCTCGTGCAATCGATACACACATGTGTATACACGTACTTGGGCATTATTTCAACGTCTGCAACTGACATAACTAAAATTGCTACTGTAATCAACGTTCAGCGTTAAAACTACGCAATTTCTCGCGCTGTGCTGACAAGATTTCGTCCCAAAAATTAAGTCGCGGTTGATTCTTACTTCAAATTTGTTGAAAAATACAATACGTATCTAGCAAATTAATGATTAATGCAAGTGGCTAAAATAATTCTGTGAGAGCGAAATCGCTAATCGATGCTGCCTTTTGTAGCCAAGTGCAAGTTTGCGCTGGGGTCAAACTCCTTTCTCCAAATCCCCTTTTTTCCTGAGGGTCAGAGACCCCTTCTAACAAAATGTGGCATGTAAATCTGTCGAATGGTTAAGGCAAGTTGCACGAATGTGACAGACGACAGACGGAGACAATAGACCACGTTACTGAAAAATCGGTAGCTATAGGCACAATCACTTGCGCTGCAAAAAGCCATGTCGCCTAAAAATTATAGCTGTCCAATTAATGCGTCAACTTAATGCGTTAACGCGTTAAAAAATTAACGTGCGTTACAAAAATTAACGCGCGTTAAAAAATTAACGCACATAGGTTACGTAAATTTACTTAATTCCTTGAAGTAAGAGTTTTCATTATTCCATTAAAGTACGTTTATTTTACAATCTAATAATATTCAAGTAATTAGAAATTGTTTTGCTGTCGTTCCATCACTACTGTCACGGTCCTGCAACACAGGCACGACTTCGTTGGCTCCATTACACTCACCCTCTCGATGTAGTTAACCTACAATATCAGCAGTAATTATGATGCGTTATTAACGCGTTAATGCAAGCGTTAAAAATTAACGCTTTAACAGCTCTACTGAGAATAAGTATCGCTAAGCGTTATACATCGTCACGGTGTGCGTGGGAAGAAGATCGGCGCACATGTGGTACTGTGGATGATTAATCAGATTAATGGACGACATATTTACTGTAACAGCGACACAGTATTAATCGCATAATAAGTCGAACTGTTGAAAACTGACGTCAGCTTGACAGAGGGACACGACAAGTCCGTTGCTGTTCGCACTAATGGATTTGCTGGTGCTGTCTGTCAGACAGACAACTGCTGATATTTCGACAGCAACAGGCGGAACAAATTTAATTATACGACGCTCGTCAAGCTTTACGAGACAATTTCGTGATAGGCTTCAAGGCTTGAGTGCTCTTTCATTGCAAAAGTTGTCCATTTGTGGCATCCACCCACTCTCCCAACAGCGAATGAGATCCTATATGCTAGACACAAGTATATGGTTTTGGTGGTAGCTGATCCGGTTTCCAGGCACTCGGCTCGAAAGCGATATTTACTCGTAAATTCGGCATTACTTTGCACCGTTAGGCAATGCCCCGGCAGTTGCTTGGTGAGCCATCGAGCACCAATGTCCGCTAGCACCATACACTTACTGTAGGCCTAACTCCGAAGACCGCGTATTATGCAGGGTGTGGTAAAATACATTAAGTACGTTGACATTTTGCTCATGCTTGCTACGTAGGGTTCGACTGAAAATGCCGAAAATGAAATTGCAGGACCAGAAAGATATCGTATGAAAATATATTACATTACGGTACAACGCAGTGTGCATTATTTGCACAACGCTTCCGTCTTGCCGTTCTTGCGTGACATTGCAGCGAAGAACGTGGGGAAAGCCGAGTCTGCGTATGGAACAAAATACAGTGATCAGCTCGTATTGCAGAGCTGGAACAACCTTGAAAATTGCATCAAAGTTCACTTAGTGTTCGGGCAAAGATCGTTGGAGTAACAAACTGTAAAGTTTAAAGGTGGTGTTATAGCACTTTATGGAAGCCAATCCCGGAGCTACGGAGCGTCACCTGTTGTATAAGATCACACAGTGTGACCTGTCACTCACCACAGGAAAAAAAACACGTCCCGCCTTAACCCCAGCCAAATAAGCTGGTACTCGATTTACCTATCTCACAGGGACAGAAGGCTGAGTTGACCTAAGCGGCTTGTTACATACCGAGATGGTTTACCTACGTACTCAAGCCGGTTAGTTACTCCAACTGTTCTTTGATCTTGGAAATTCTTCGAATCGAAAAAGTTAAAAGCTACAGAGGAGCAATGCTAAATCTAAAGCTACTCAATCTATTCAGTTTTTTAAAATATTACTTTCATTTTTTGCAACTTCATGCCCTGCACTGTTGATTCTGCGTTATTTTCATGTCCGTTATTTTCAGCGTCTTCCCCCTACGTAGGTCTAGTACAGATGTATAATGCGGTTGTCCGCATAGAGCTGCGTAACGCTCTTTAAACTGAAAATCAGCGCATTGTTATTTTCGACTTGGAAGCCCTTATACGAGACAGACAGACGGACGGACGGACAGAGAGACGGACGGGCAGGAACGTAATGCGGCCTATTGGGAAGGCGTGCCATAAAGCAACAACCCTTCAAATGTAACTCGGACGGCAGAGTAGATGCTTCTGAAGCCTCTGAAACAGTCGTAATTGTGATGTTGATCTGAACCTTTCAGCGAATGCAGCGCGCAGCAACAGCCAATTCAGTGCATTTCTTCGCGGCAGATATTTGTCCCAGTCGAGCAACAGCGCGTCGCGTTGCAGCAGCTGGCTAGACAATAGACCTACGATCGGTTGAGTTATCTGTTAATATCGAAACGACTACGACCAGGACTTATAGCTAGCTAGCCGCTTCTATTTCTTTACAGTGCAACGCCATATTATGACCTACAACGGGCACAGAGAACACGCTAGCGGGAACTTCTAGACAGTGTGCGTTCGAGGTAACTCACAATGTCTCTAATGAAAATATGTAAAGTCATTAAAAACTGATCATTTAACTAAACGCTTGAATTTTGTTACACAACTATTGCAACGACCACGTAGCTAGTTCAAAAAATGCACGCACTTACATTACACTGAAAATTTCACTGCGCGTGAAAAATATTAAAAATTATGTTTTAAATAAATAAATAAATAAAAGAATGAATGGACAACAGCAACACACCGCACAAAGGCAGCGCAAATAAAAAAACAGATTGACAGAACATCATTTCGAACATGAAATGTTGTGACATTGTACTTTTGACTCTGTTTCACAAAGAGTGCATTATCAGGAGACTGCTTGCAGAGCTAGAGCAAACAAAAAATTTGAGCTAATGCTCACGAGACGCGCGAAAGCCTATAGCAGTTCCTGCTCGCAAATTATCAGTCTATCTCCAGCCATTTCGTCGAAGTTTATTCTTAGAGTGTGAGCTGCAGCCGAAGATCGCAAAAAATCAATAAACCCCCTTATTTTAAAAGTTCAGAGACTTTCAAAATAATCGATGTTGATACGACTGAAAAGCTCGTCACTAGTCTTTGTTGTGACAGGCAGCATGTCCACGTCTATCTGCAACTGTTATCACGAAAAACTGGCCAACAACGGTAAAATAACGACTTTTACGACTTTTTGCTATTTGATGCCCTCGTGCGCAAGTTTCCTTAAACCTAGGAAATCGAAACTTGAACCGTCGAAATCAACATTCAATGCTGAAAATTTCGTATGCAGCTACTCCATGTTTATCTTAGTTGGTTTCTGCGTCATTCGCTCTTGAAATGTGTCTCGCAGCCCGAAATCGGCAACAAAATCCATAAAAAATTTTATTTTAGCGTTCAAGGTCATCCAAGGCCATTGAATTCGGTGGCAATCAAAAGCCAATGTACAACTTCCTATTAGTGATTAATAGTAACCTAAGCCTTATCTCACACCGTTATTGAGATATAGCGACTTCTTGGCTAAAAATCGCAAATTTTTCCCACCCCTGTCATTTAGCGCCCTCGTTCGGGTTGACTTCCTTTCGAATTTATGAAAAAGCTTTACGGTTCCTGAGACTAGAGTCTTCCAGGCAGTCGACAGAAAAGATTTGGTAATCCTAGCTTGTACCGTTTTTGACTGATCCACCCGTACGCGTGTGACAAACGGACGGACGGACAGACGCATAGAATTGCGATGGCTAAGACGCGCTGAAAGCAGCAGTTGCTTTCGCGCGTAAAATTTAGCGGCATGCTGACTTCTGAGAGACGATCGTACATCGTACCTGAGTCAGTAAACAAAACAGCGGCTTATTAGCTTAGCCATATCAAGAGCTGATCGATTTTCATTTTTTTCACCTCACACTTGAGAGAAAAATTTACAATTTAACCTCACCGCACACTTCACAGACTACACTGTGAGGCATAAAAAATACACAAAACTTTATCGATTGTAACTTGAAGACGGATGATCAGATTTTAATAATTTTTGGTACGAATATTTCACACACAACTAGCAATCTAATGACCATTTATGTTCCCGCCTCACTAAACGTCTGTTTTACACTACCTGGGAAAAACAAAACAAGTAAAATATTAAATTTTTATTCAGTGCAAATGTAATATCAGTATTTGAGTCAAATAACGCACATTTGGCTCATTTTGTCCAAATTTCTAGCATTTTGGTTGACAGTTTATCCAATTGTCCAGTTGTGCAACTGCTGACAAAAATATTCGAAATATCGGCCATTTGTGCAAGCACCGGCAAAAAGATGCATTCTCCATGCGTTGATAGCAATGATGATAATGTTCTGCTTCTGACTTTAAGCAGTCGATTCTTGAGTTATTGATATTCTTAAAGAGTGTCTCATAAACTCGTTGCTGCCTAGCACTGCAAATACTGTCAAATAGACTGTGATCAGGACTGTTAAAGGCTAGGTATCTGGAATGATCAAATTTATTGATGTTTTTTTAAAATTTATGTAGCATTTGTTCTGTTTTTTCCAGGTAATGCAGCAACAGACGTTAAGTGAGCTGGGAATTTGAACGGCCATTTAATAAGTAATTATGTCGTAAAAGTTTATATCAAAAAGTATTAAAATCTCATTTGTGTTACTATCAGTAACGTCGGATGAATTTTGGCGTTTTTTTGTTCATTTTAACGCCGATTTCATGTGTTTTGATTTTCCCAGGTAGTGCAGAAGCATATGTTGGGTGAGGTGGAAAGTGTGCATGCAGCAATTGTTACGACGTAAAAAGTCACAACTATCAGTTGTTTTTTCGGTTTCCCCAATCTTAATTTTTCTTGGCGACACGTGTCAAATCCCTGTAGCCAAATTTCGACACCTCGTCTATCAGAATCGTATTGCGCAAAAAAGACGTTTTGCTCAGGCGTCTTTATTCTTCTTTACAGCAGATGTGTTGTTGTGATTTTTTCAGCGTAACTACTGCGAATAACTTTTTTGTCGCTGAATCAAGCGAAGTCAATGGAACTATGATCCACGAAAGAATCTGCAGTATTATGTCAAAAAACTGATCGATTTATCGCTACCACATAAGCATCTTTTTTGTAAATAACATAAAAAAATTATTCCTAACTTTATGAGCCACACGCGGGCACAAACGTCATGTAGCCTACACGTTTAACTTCCACGGCGGAGGTGAAATGCTATCCATAGCCGTAGATAGCGTCGCGCACAAGAATTCTTTGTCGGACGGAGTAGATATAGCCGAATCATGCATCGGACTGTTCTGGATGCCTCGATATTGGTTTCGTGTTAATGTCCGATAGATTACGTCCATGAAACTGGCCACGCTTCTGTAACGGCAGATGCACAGCAGCAGCAGCAGCAGCAGCAGCTAGACCTATCTCAGTATCTCTGCTTGACTAATAGTCGCCTTCATGTAGACGATCATCATTACGTTCTGTTGAATCAAGACAAGCCAGCTAGCACTTTGAGCGCTGAATTATCTCGTAACATCACGGAAATTGGCGTTTCCGTTCCCGCGTAAGCTAGACTAATGCACAGCGGAGCGAGCGCTTTTACAACCTACAATTTCTACAGCTATACAGGTTAGTCGGTACCCGATCGAGTCACGCTTATATCAGTCTGTTCTAAAAGTAGTAGGCCTACGTGTACTAAGCTTATCAGGTATTTATGTTACGCAGCTGCGGAAGTTGTATTTTGCATGGGAGGCACACCGAGTCATCGCCATTCTCGGCAACGACAGCGAATAAAATATTCGCGAGTTTGCGTGACCACTGTTAGCCATTCCAGCTACTTCTGATGTATTGTATAGTGTACTGTATACTACTGGAAAAGCGCCGCACATCAGCATTTAACACTATTTTCATGACCACTTTAATGGTCAATTTAAACAAAGGCTTATTTTTTTAAATAATAGGGCACTAAAAATGATTGATTTTAAATTAATGTTCAAACCTTATGCAGTTGCTAAAAAAACAGCTATTTTGATACTGTTGTAAATTAATATTAAACTTAGATGACATTTAAGGTCATCAAAGTTCATACAACTTTGAGTTATTTTTAGTGTTCACAAAGATGTATATTTATGCTTATGAAACTTTGCTATGGCGACTTTTATAGAGTTGAGCAGATCGACACGAACTACTCGTACAATGCCGTGTCTGCGACGGCTGATTTTATGTAAGTCCACTATCGTTTTCTGTTAAGTTCAATATACTAACAGTAGCAGTGCGACGTACTGTGTAAGACTTACGACTCATCTAACAGATAATGCGTTGACGCCGAGCTCTGTACGTCATAGGCCTATATTTTACTTATTAACGAGGGTCGTCGTCTGACTCGTGCCATCCTGTGGTAATGCCGACTACACTCCCCCGACTGATATCGAGCAAACAGCAACAGGTCCAACGTAAAAATTGCAATAACTAGACTACGTGATTGTTCCCTTCGTTTCCTCACTGACCCACGGCATTAAGTCACGACGCATGGTCACGTTCATCGGGTTGTGACGATCGTTATTATTGTTTATGTAAATCACTGATTGGTATAAGCTTGGGCTACATGAATATTGTTATCAGCGTGACATGAATCCAATCGGTACCGGCTGAACGGTAGTTCAGGCCATGTTATAACGGCGTCAATAGCGTCGTTACGTAATACTACACAGAAATAATATCACAAAACAACATCGTATACGTAAACGCTTGGTGACATAGTAATGTTTGAGTTGTTAGTTCGTCGATAGCCCATGCAAACACTGCGAAAGTCTCTTGTCATTGCCTGCGTAGTACGACACTTGTTGAATATTAATATTCATAGGCTATTTTAAAGCAGCGTGGATAGGATAGAATTTACGTCTCGCGGCGATGCAATACATAAATAATTGACGTACTGTGTATTTTGAGAAGACACGTTGACACACTACAAGATGCTGGCTGACTCGCTGTGATAGATAATTTCTTTCACGCGACAAATAATACTTTCTACTGTCTTTTTATCCGCCAGTTTTCCGTTTGGTTACCTTCGCTATAGACTATATATCTGGTTATTCTTGCATGCCTGCGTGCACGGATCGAATTGTATATCTTTCTAGCTTCTTCATTCGTTCATGTAAAAACTTTCTTTCTGCTTTTGGATTTCGATTTTGATGTGTGCAGTTTTTACGCGCAACAGCAGTTAATGTTGTAGCGCGTTTTAGCCATCGCAATTCTGTCCGTCTGTTTGTCCGTCACACGGGTAGATCGGTCAAAAACGGTGCAAGCTAGGATCACTAAATCTTCATCGTCGGCTGCCTGGAAAACTCTAGTTTCAGGATCAGTAAAGCTTTTCCATAAATTCGAAAGGGGTCACCCCGAACGAGGGCGCTAAATGAGAGGTGTTGGGGAAAATTTGCGATTGTCAACCGATACGGCATTGACTGAGCAAGACAGGTCGAGCCGTCTGGCGAGTACGAGTAAAACACTATAGATAATTAGCCGCCGGTCGTCTGGCGCTCTCTGGCTACTGTAAAAGAAACATCGTTGCTAAGATGGGTGAACTTAGATTTTGTTTTACTGGGCTTTCAAACATGCACCGCTGTTGCGCGTTCCCGTTTGCGTTAGCTAGGCTTTTTTTCTTATTCACTGTTTGAACAATATAGACGGTTTTAATACATTGTACGATTTTGCATTGCTCCTACAAAGTTTAATGACATCCGCAGAATAAGTAAACTAATATTATTACAGTCTCATGGGAAACAATATGCTACTTGTATTATTTTTGGAGGAGCATAAGTTATTAGTACACACTGTACAGTGTACAGTGTACAATAGACATAGTAAGGCAGAAGAAGCCATTCTTATCGTTAGGTTCTTTGATCTATTTCATACGTTGTTATGATATTGCAACTTGAATAAATGTTTATAGTGGCTATACTCAGAGCAGATTGTCGACATTCCGGCATAAATCAAACGCTGTATCACGTAAAATGACCGTAGTAATTGTATGACCACAGTCGCCGCACTGTTCTGGCATGCAAAGTAGAAAAGCCGAACTATCAAACTGTCAAATAACTATCAGACTATTCGGGCGCTCAAAATGATGCAATTCTCGATAGTCGATTACGATAGACCAATTTGCATGAAGTTTCATCGCGCTTGGTTTCGTACGAGCGAAATAGGGTGATTCGTTAACACCGTGGGTTGTCCAACTGTTTAGTCTTAGCAGGTCACCAGTTGGACATATACTGTTTTAGAAAGATTGTTGTGTCATCTAAGTAAAAACAATAAATGGCATTCTGTAATGTAGGCCTAGTACTATTAGTAGGCTACATGATACAATTACTGCTTATGACAGATAAACCGTTAGATTTGGCGGTTTGACTATACGCAAATGACCACCGGGTCATTTCTGTAGCTGTTCTTCACCAGATATTAGCCCATATTTTTTACATTTTTCTTCAACGGAAGTATGAGAAATAGACAACGAAGCAAAGCGTGAAATATTAGAACAATAATAAACCTACTTTGCGTGCGTCGCTTATACTTTTATGCTCACGATAATCACGTTTAGTTATTTCTTTTAATTAATTACTGATCAAAGGAAATCGCTAAATGCTCTGCAGTGTCGGCTATACTCAATACGTGATTAAAACATGCAGTGCAATCGTCGTTGAGTTCTCATTAAAATTCTTTGAGATGCGCGACTTTACGCAAAATGTGTTGGCGTTTATTGATATAAATGTGTTCTTATGCAAGGACACGCAGTAGGTCTATCGGATCAGTCCACAGTTTCATGCGGATAGACGTAATTTTTACGCGCGAAAGCAGAATGCTTCGCGCGTCTTTGCCATCGTCTGGGCGTCCGTCCGTCCGTCCGTCACACTCGTGAGCTGTATCAAAACGGTGCAAGCTAGGATCATGAAATCTTCACCATTGACTGCCCCAAGGTCTCTAGTTTATCGTGACAAAATTTCGTGCCACTGGGTGCAGGGGTTCCCCTCGAACGAGGGCGTCGAAGAGGGGTACCCCTTTTAAAAAGACGTCATTTTGCCGTTATTGGCTCGAATAATGTGAAAACGGTTGCAGATAGGTACATACATGCTGCTCATCATAACAAGCACTGGTGACAGGCTTTTGGGATTTATCAACATCGATGACCCTGAACGACCTTGAACCCCTCAAAAAGGGGTTTTTAGTGAATTTTTCGCAATTTTTGGATGCAGCGCACATTTCAACACTGAATTGCGACGAAATGGCTGAAGATAGACCAGGACAACCTGCATATGAAATTTTCAGCATTCAACGTGGATTTTAGCTGTCCAAGTCCCGACCCCCTAGGTTCAAGGAGGCCGGCGCAGGCGGGCGTCAAAGACAGCTACCCTCCTAAAAAGTGGTTATTTTACCGCAAT
>Ga0209367_1007986_pt1 | contig 14529 bp, 14 predicted proteins | sample WorMetLIZISLAND2_FD_187412 | JGI IMG/M metagenome (GOLD analysis project Ga0209367, IMG submission 187412) | Marine gutless worms symbiont microbial communities from Max Planck institute for Marine Microbiology, Germany - Olavius geniculatus... ... | reverse complement strand
ATTGGACAGTTGTACACTCACAGTAGAAGTCACTGGCCGTCAACATCTGCGTTCTGCCACTCAGCGGAAGTTGGTCGTACAGCACTATCGATTGAACAGTTTCGGTCGTCGGCGCTTTTTTGTGGCGGGCCCGCCGACTTGGAATTGGCTGCCAGACAGTCTTCGTGACCCAGAACTGAGTCTCGATAATTTCAAACGTCGGCTGAAGACATACATTTTTGCGAAATATTGATGACAAAATGTATTAAGCGCATTAGAAATCTTTTTGAGTATGCGCTATATAAATTTACATTTTACTTACTTACTTACTTACTTACCATACAGCAGTGTCGTGGGAAAGGACAAAAAGTTGCACTTTTGCTCAAACAACTGCAAATTTCCGGCAGAAGAAAAAATCACGGGTGCTCAAAAGATCAAATTTGTCCACAAATCCCGCCAAAATATAAGTTTTAAGCTCCAGATTTTGTATTTTTAAACGAAAAAATTTTCGACAAGCTAAAAACTCTGAAGGGGCGCGTAATCTGCAATGACCCCGTTTCTTGCCGCGACGCCACTGGTTTAGTAGTTAGTTACAAAAATGGTCTAAATAATTGCATGAAACACTACGATGCCGGTAATAAACACTTTTTTTCGATACTCGGGTACTATATGATCCTGTGATAATCGTGACTTTCAAAAAACACAAGAAATTTGGGCTAATGCTCACGATACGCGCGAAAGCCTATAGTAGTTCCAGTTTAGTAGTTTAGCTAAAAATTGGGGTGTTCACGCTAAGTTAATATACAAATACCAAATTCTCTATCTGTATCGCATGACGACAGTTCCGTGGCGCCACCTTGTGAATAATATAGACTTGTGTCGCAGCCCGAAATCGCCAAAAAATCCACAAAACCCCCTATTTTGGCGTTCAAGATCATCCAAGGTCATTGAATTCAGCGCCAGTCGAGAGCCAGTGTACAACTTTTTATTAGTGATTAATAGTAACCTAGGCCATATCTTGCACCGTTACTGAGATACAGCGACTTATTAGCAAAAATCGCAAATTTTGCCCACCCGCCTCTCATTTAGCGCCCTCGTTCGGGGTGACCCCTTTCGAATTTATGGAAAAGCTTTACGGTTCCTAAAACTAGCCGATGGTAGGGATTTGGTGATCCTAGCTTGCACCGTTTTTGACTGATTCACCCGTGTGACGGACAGACGGACAGACAGACAGACAGAATTGCGATGGCTAAGACGCGCTGAAAGCAGTAGCTGCTTTCGCGCGTAAAAACTACACGAACTGCGCGCAGGAAGCAGACATAGGCTACAACACATGTACATACATGCGGTCTTGTAGGTGAGACTAAAGCTGTAGGGGATATATTGTACGAAGTGATTGGGACTGACAACTAGGTTGACGATGACCGTGCGGCCAGCAGATGTAAACACCGGCGGCTTGTTGTTACCGCATACCATTATGACGTTGCCGCTGTCATACTGCACAACAAAAACACATACACAGTGGCCCAGTGAATACTTCGGCTGATTCCAGCCATAAGAAACGTTCACACCATTTTTTTGTTCTTTTTTCAACAGGGTACGTCTTTTCATTTTTGAATTTTGAGTCAGTATATCCCGTGCCGGACAGACAGACGGACGGACGGACGAACAAACGGTCACGACCTGTAATGCGGCCTATTAGTAACAGCAGTTGTTGTAGCAGCAGTAGCAGCAGTAAGCTATTGTAGTTTTGCATAAACTGTGCTGACTGGCATCTTTCCCTTGTTGCTACACTTTGTGTTACCAACTTAACGGCACATTTTACTCCGTTACTGCGAGTTTAGTTAGTTACCTCCGCCAACACCGAGTTATGTGATTGGTGCCGTTTATTTACGCTGTTGGCTTGCTAACATGATTACAAAAAAAGTTTAAGACGGACTTAGCTAAAATTTTTAGGAAAAGTCATATTTTGCCCGGCCCACAGTTGATTAGGTTATAATAAAACGGTGCTACTATTCGACAAACATCATGAAAGTTTCTCACAGTGACTAGGACATTAGGATATCATAACTGCTGCAAACGCCTAACTCATGCAGCAAATTTAGCAGCCATTTTAACGGAAAACTTAAAAATAATCGCTATCACCAGAAAGGTTTTGTCTGGAAAGAAGGGAAGTCGCGGTAATAAACGAATATGTGAACGAACGAGTATGAACGAACGAATAAATAATAAAATATAAGTAAAGAAAGAAAAAAAAGAAAAGAAGGAAAAGAAAGAGGGAGAGAGCCCCATTATCTCTATTCAGCCTAGAACCAAAAAGGAACTTGATCCAGCGCTGGCTATAACAACAACGGTTCGCAACAAGTATGACATGATACGGTACGCAAATGCGACAGTATTGTAAGTACGTTATGAAGAGCAAACTAACCAGTGGTTGGTCGCGCAGTTCGAGGTAGACATTGTTACAGTCGGCTGACGTTAGGTCAGCCAGGCTAACGTTAGTGACGTTGACTTCGACGTGCTCGTTGGCCGGAGCGTCAATTGACCAGCGACAACGGTACGACGCCTGGCTTTGTGACATGTTGCGCGCGTGGTCGAACGACAGCACAGCTGGCGTTGACGTACTGTACAACGTACCGCCGCATACACCTACCAGCAACACCATCAGCCTGCCAGTAAAACGAGAGTCCTTCCCAAGTGCACACGGCGGCGATGATCTCCGTTTCCTTAGCTTTTAGCCAGACACCAGTTTACACTGCAAGACCACAGATACGGAGCTAGTGCATCGCGCGGTGTGCCTGTTTACGTCCCGCTTTCGCTCGTGCTCACTGCACGGAAGAATGGTCAGGCTGGGTTGACCTGGCTGGTAAGTTACACAGGGAGATGGTTTACCAGTCTGCCGACGATCACCCGACCAAGTACTAACCCGGCCTGGCGTTAAGTTCGTTGATGCGACTAACGCCGCTATAACAACTAAGCCAAACCGTCAGATCAGTAAAGGTACAGCTCTGGTACTTGATATAGTGCTGCTTACATAACTCACACTCGTAACCGCGCCAGAAGCGCTTTACAATCTCGCACGTGGCACCTAACTGTCAGGAGCTATCCAGCATGGATTCTAGTTTATGTCGGTATACTCCTTATGCGGATATATGCGGGGGTTCTATGGAGAAGACACATAAAACTACTGCAGGTGCTATTCCTGTAGACTCGCATGCGTCAGTTGCCATGTATTTTTGCTTAGAAAAGTTCCACACGTAGAGTATTACTAAATTCAAAAAGCCAAATGCCCGAGAATAGCATTATAATGAGACGAATGCAACAAGCTGACGCCCTGTTCTCTAAGCGATAGCCGAGCTTCTTAATCAGAAATAAACACTGCTGAGCTAGGGAACGGCGCTAACGTCGCATAGTGGTGACGGAAGCTGTGAATCCGGCCAGGTTGTTGTCGGTGCTGTCAGTGACGAGTCTGATGTACATCCTGTTGGTCGAAGATTTGACGTTGAACGTCGACGTCGTGTTGCCGCAATACTTGGCGATCAGCGCGTCCGTCGACATCTGACCATCACGAACCTGCGCCAATCGGTCAGTCATTCAATCAGTCGATGATAATACAGAATCCGCAAAACAATCTAATGACTTTCTGCTCTAAACGCTTTAGATAAAAATCATCAAAACTCGTTCAAAACTGCGAGTTATCTTGCATACGAACGGACGGAACCGAAACAAACTTCCCTATGATCGCTTTGTGAATCGACATTACAGTTTTGCGGAAAAAGTTCGTTCTCTGATTGTGCATAATATCTGTTCATAAAATTTCAGGTTTTATTTTCCAGTGATTCGAACTGTAGAATAGTTATAGGTGTCGGTCCGCCATTCCGAAAAGCCGCTAACGTTTGGGATAGGGTCAGGGACAGTGTGAGAGTTAATTTAACGTTCAATAAGTACGGTTTTGTCGTCGTCTGAAACAGTTTTTGGCAGCCTGTCGAAATGGCAGCTCCTCGTAATGGCGGACCCGACTCCAATTACATACCTCACTAGAAAGCAGTCATAGCCCGCAGGTACCTCCACCAAGGCAATGTTATTCGCCAGGTGGCGTCACCATATTCACTTTGCCAGCGGTTCCCTTATGCCCCTTTAACGCAATGGTAACAAAAATTTCAAAGTGATCCAGAATCCAGGATTCCTGCCGGATCACCCCCGAAATTGAACCACTGGTAGTTTGTACCATGCCTGACATAGTCTAAAAAATTTCAGAAAGATCCGTCCATAACTTTTTGCGTTATCTTGCTAACACACAGACAAACAGACAAACAAACAAACAAACAAAAACCGGCAAAAACATTACCTCCTTGGCGGAGGTAAATATACGAGTACAGAAATAAATACTTTTCTTCCATTAGGACGGCCGCACACAGCAACAGTGACTGCGAGTCACTGACCTCCACGTAATCAGGGCAGGAGGACTGGCGGTCCAGGTTGAAGCTGTTGAACGTCAGACTAAGCATATTGTTGTTGTCTGCAGTGATGATCGTCCATTCGCAGTCGAGGTCCGTCACGTACGTGCCGTCGCCGTTGACGTCAGGACTGGAGATTGCCGCTGTGCTGTTCTCCGTCAGATTCACCATTCCACCGCAGCCGTGCGGCGGACCTACAGCGTACAGTCAATTGGACCACATACTTCGATCTGCTGCAAATCCACAACACGTTGTACTGCAAGTCCACATTAAAAGCGAAAACTTACAATAAGCCTACAGCAAATCACCACAGCCGAGTTTAGACTTTAAACAGGCATAGGCCATATTCATTATCGCACGCACAGCTTTTTATTTGTCAAATGAAAAAGTCGATGTCCGTTTGCGTATGTGCACGGTCTCCCTGTATTTGCAATACCACAGTCAAACTCTGTTTTTAAGTAAGTAAGTAAGTAAGTTAATGTCTGCGCGTTAATTGTAGAAAAATATTGAACGTTTTCGATGTGCTAATAGAAATGTTACGGCCCGACATTGTTATCTACCAAAATCCTGACAAATGTGACAACATAGGCCTACTACTAGCTCTAGAGCAGTCTGACATGGAAAATTCAAATAAACCATGCCGGTGTCGTGGGAAATTTGTCGCACCTGGAAAATTCTTCCCACCTCCATATTGTCATAATGTAACTAACGCTAACGCTAACCCTAACCCTAACCTCAGCCCTAGCCCTAGCCCTAATCCTAACCCAAATCTCAACCTTACTTCTAACCCTAACCCTAACCCTAAATTTAACCCTATCTTTAATCTTAACCCTAACCCGTACTGCTGCGTGTGGAAATAATTTTCCAGTGCGACGAATTTTCCACTACACCGGTGCTGGCGTACCGTAGACGGAGATGTACTGCGCGAAGAAGCCCTCGCCGGTACGAGATGAGTCCGTGGCGAAGTTGACGGTAATACTGCTGCCTGCACTGACGACGTCTGGTGGCATGGCGATACCACAGTAGCGACCTATCAGCCGTGACGAATCAATCGACTCGCCGTTGTATATCGACACCGCGTCAAACTCACAGCGAGAGTGAGGCTCCAGGTGGAACTTCGAAAAACTACGCAACAATCAACGACCATAATCATTTATACAGTTCGTCGCATTTGTACCGGTAATTTAAAATATTTATTTAGTTTTTTCGCAAATATTTATTCGTTGACTTGTATAGAATATTGTACACAAGCTACAGAAGAGAAAACGAGCAAGAAACCTAAATGAGTAACAATATATAACCGATTCATTAATCACAGTGCAGCACTGTTGTAAGGGCGATGAACGTTAAGTATAGGAAATGGCGTTTGGGGGGTCTTGTAACTTCGAAACCCCTTAACCGATTTCCATAAAACTTGGCACCAGTGATCACATCGCCCACCCAACCCCACACGCAAAATTTGGTTACAATCGATTCAAAGGGGGTGTGGCTGCGCATGCGCGAAATTCGCCGTTAGGCGTCTATTTTTTTCTTTTTTTTTTCTTTTTTAAATACATATATTAACTGCTTTTAACTAATTTTAACCACGTATGGCACTGAATGGCCTATTTTGTGCTGATGTGCCGTTAAGAAACTACTCACTCACTCACTCTTTTTTTCCCTTGCGCACGGCTACAGACCAGTCCGTTGGACCGACTGACGCTGCTAATGGTTCAAACGAAGCGTTCTGACGCCGGACACATTCTTTATATGTTTTCGATTAAAATTCTTAAAATTTACCACATTTATGCCCCAATTTTTAAAAATTTGCATTACGGCCTATGGGGATTTCAAAGCGGTATAACTCGGTCCCCGTAAAAGATAATTGCGCGCTGTTTGCACCTTACAAGCTTAATTAAATGCCGTTGTCTTTCACCTGTCCAGCTAAAAATATCAACCAATCATCGTTAAGACAGTATGTAATAGCGTATAGCCTACTTGAGCTTGATGAGTTTTTGGTCGGGTACCGTAATGACCCAGGTACAGTTGGCGTTGTCATGGTAACGGTCAGGATAGAGCACTGACTGGATGCTGCCCGACGACTCCGTCAGCCTCCCTCCGCATTCTTCAGTCATTCAATCAAACAATCAATCAATCGGTCAGTCAATGATTTATTACGCCAAAAGTTAAATCACATTGTCAAAAAACACCGACATTGCACCTGCATGCCATAGAGTGACGTAACTGGTCAACTAAAAACGAACAAAAACATAACGACAGCGGTAACATTAGCGGCGACAACAGACTCTCCGTTCTTCTTACAGAAGCAAACATCGGTAGCATATTGATGACTTGCCAAAGGCGTTATTAGTTTCAATAGCTAGGTCACTCATAGTCCCTACCGCTAGGAAATTTGTGGCATTTAGAACATTATTATATACAATCATAGGTCTGTACACGTAGATATTGTACAAGTCTAATGCATTTTAAAACGGTGCGTTAAAACACAGTTTATGAGTCGATGAGTTATAATACAGAGACGGCAGTTTCCAGTAATACCAAGTTACCGTTCGTCCACTTTAGGAGAGCGAAATCACTGGTTCCTCCCGCAAAAAAACTTCAAGGGTACATGTCCCCTCTGTCCGGCAGCGTCGTGGTAAAAATGTTAAGGGTGGCAAAAAGTTGCCATTTTGCCAACAAACAGCTGCAAATTTCCAACAGAAGAGATTATAGGTGCTCAAAATTTTAATTTTGCCCCTAAATTACCACAAAAATAGACCTTTCGTTGCCCTGAATTTTTGGACAATTGAAATAACATTTTTCGACAATAACCAAATTTTCTGACAGATTAGAAATTTTAACCGGATCAATTGCTTCCACTCTGCGCGACCTACCACGACGTCACTGCCTTTTTCCCTAATGGACTGACGTCCGTGGTCCGTATAAATCAATAAATATAATATCCAATTTACACGATAAACTGGCTCGACAAGTACTCGTCTAGCGCTCGTCGAGCTCACATCAAGCGTAGCTGACGGAATCCCACTGGTTCAAGTGTAAGCTTAGTTCACAGCTGATCACGTGTCTATAATTATAACTTGCCCCGTAATTAGCACACATGCTAATTAGCATAACTCGTTGAGCCAGCTTGATGAATGCTTGCAATATCAAAAATCTTTGACAACTCAAACATTCATCAGCAAGCTGCTTCTGCAAGCATTCATCAACCATTCATCAAGCACACATCAAGCCAAATTGGTGTGTACTTTGGGAGGTAGACTCTATTCCGACAGACACTATTCCGACAATGCTATTCCGACGGAAATTCACGTCGACAGACACGTCATTACGCTTTACATTCACATTCACCAGGGGGACGACAATTTCATGTGTAATGCAGTACGATTTTGCACTTAATATTAAAATTACGGTCATCGCATACAGTTACGGCTAGGGTTAGGGCTAGCGTTTTTCAAACATTTATGTGACAATAATGCACACCACAAGTTTGCGTACAATATAGGTAATAAGTCTGACGGTGGTAGGCGTAAGTACAGAACTTGCCGACGGCTACTCCTGACGGTCTACTCGGTAGATCTGAGGAGCTATAGTTGGTCGACTGGCGATCCGTGAAGCTACGGCCGAGGTAGTCAGTCGCTATTTCGACAGCCGCCGTGCCCGTAGACATGGCGGCTGTCGGAATAACGACTGTCGGAATGGAGTACTGTAGCCATGTGCTTTATGCGTGCTTGATGAGCGATGCTGTTGCAATCTATGCACTTGAACCAGCTTGACAAGTGCTCGACCAGCGCTTGCTTCGACGTGCGAACAGGGTAGAAATAAACTAACGCGAGACGAGGAAGTTGGCGACGAAGCCTCGGTTAGCGACGACGGCGTCTGTGATGAATCGGATGCGCATGCCGCCGATCTCAGCAAGGACCGGCTGTTTGTTGGTACCACAGAACCGACGCAGTAGCCGCGGCCTGACGCTGCCGTTACGCAGTGCATAGACCATCACGTAGTCGTCACTGCAGAACAACGACGCTGCAAACAAATATACACACGGCAACTTTCGCGAGTCCCGAATTACAATACTTCGCAGACCCGTAGCCATACTTATATAAGAGAGGATTCAGCGCCACGTATCACAGACCCTTCGTTAATCCAGCTTGCGGGTTTGGGGAAAGCCGTAAGCTCTGTTACTGGGTCTGAGTCAACGTCGAGACCGAAAACGCGTTTTGAGCATTTTAAGCACAAAAATCGTATCTGCAGTATTTCAAAATTTATGCAACGTGTCCTAGTTTCAGCTGCCAGTGATAGCGGAAAAGGGGGTAATTAAACCCATCAAACCCCCTGCTTTAATTTGCAGTGAATTAATCCTACAGATAACAAGTCGTACAACAAGCTGTACAACATCAGGATGCTCTGTGCTGCAGACTTTCGATTTGATGCGGATATAGCGTACAGCTTCTTATACGGCATGCGCACGGTATACAACAAATGCACGGCGAATCGCAGCAAGTGGAGTTTGGATCTAAAGTAACAGCAGTAAAGGCCGCCGCTAACGTTAATGGCAGTGACGCATCAAAGTGAAAAATATACGTTAGAACTCGGACTTACGCGAGTTCGACTCAGACAGACTAGTTGCAAAGTTGTGTTACAGTTAAACTTTGAAAACAAATTTTAAAAACTGCAGCAATATTTTGAGGGTCCGATAAAATGTAAGAAACGGACACGTTTAAGCACGGACGATAACTACACTGTGTCTCAAAAAATGTCCCACTTTGTAACTGTCCATATCTTTGACAAATATTAGCCAATTTTCGAAATTTTTTCACTCCCACACTTTTTGGACAATTTGCAATAAAGCAGTTATTGAATATCCAACCACACCATAACTGCGACGCTACACTACCTTGTGAAATATAAATGCAAGAAAAACTAGCAATACTAAGCAACAGGCACGTTGGAAGATGAAAGACACTTCAGACCAAAATCGCGACAAATGATCTGTACAATGCTATGCTGTATTAGACCCGTATTTGTGGATATCTGGCGTGTTATACAGAGTGTTTGTTTCTGGCCTTCATGGTTTAGTAAGGCTACCAGTTCATCCACAGTGGTCACGTTCTCTTCAGTACGTGCATGCTTCAATCTGCCGCTTTCATGCCTTTGTTCAGTGCTTCCTGTTATCCAAATCTTTTTAGTAATGTGTCCCAGTCCTTCCCTGTTTCTGTTTATTTTAAGAAATTTTTCCCAGTATTCTTTGCAAACTGCATTTTTGAACTCAAAAAAGTTCTTATTTAAAGTCTTGTCCCCATTGCTAAATGCACGTTACATTACCAGTGTATTGTCACTGCGTAAAAAATTATTTTTTTTTACAATAATATCATCTGCTTTTGTTTAGAAACACAAAGAATGTATCAAAAACTAAACATTATTAGATATTAATATAAAAATTGTTGAAAAATTGTTTTTGAAAATAATTTTTGCATATGTATTACTGGCATTTTAGACATTTTTGACAATAAGAGTTTCACATGGTAGTGTAGAGACGCATTTAAGGTGTGGTGGTATGTTTAATAATAACACTACTGCTACTTGTCCACAAAATGTGCCAGTGAAAAAATTTTGAAAATCGGTCAATATTTGACGAAGATATGGACAATCACAAAGTGGGACAGTTTTTTTGAGACACAGTGTACTATTATACTTTGTGTTAAACTATGGTATGGTATGGAATAAATGAATCTTGGATCAACTAACACTTCAAACCATGGAATGTTTAGTAAGAATGTTTATTACTAACTTATTATGGATGGTCGTAGGTTGGTACTGGATTTACCTGCCCTGGAGGGATGGAAGGCTGAGTTGACCTTGGTGTTGGTTATATATCCAGATGGTTTACCTGTTTGCAGACACCTGACATTTGCTCGTCCAAGTAGTAACCACATGATAGTGACCTGTTCAGTGTCTTAACCTGATGCCACCAATCCACCTTTCTCATTGCCATCTGATTCTGAAAATGGCCATCGGGTGGCGGTAGAAGGGAGTTAATGTGATGAAGTGTTGTTTGTGTCTTCTGTGGTGATGTGCAGTCTGTGAATACTACGCGCACGTCGACTGCCAGGACTTTGCGGTCAGTGACTGCAAAGAGTGCGCTACGTACGTGCCACCAAAGACAGCCAAAGCCTCCATTGCCGCCACTGCCGCCTCTGAATCATCACAGGTCATTAGTTACCATATTCATGATGATGATGATGATGATGATGACACAGTTATTATTTATTTTTACCCTTAAGTAAAAATCCCAAGGGGTATAAACAAAGTTGAAAATACAGCTGAAATACAGCTGAAGTGGCTGTCGGTTATGACAGTTGATACAGAATGAAATGCCCAGAGTTAAAGTTTTCATTGTTTTTATATCTTTTTGTTTTGTACTATGGGTAGTAAAGATTTTGTGGGTTAGAAGCAAACATTAATAACATGGTTATCTGGAGTGGTGCTGGCCCAGTTTGGTAGGAACTGAGAAGGTAGCCTGTCTCTGGACCTCCAGTGACGGCTGCTATTCATAGGCTGGCTCAACACTGGACAGATTCCACTGTTTGGTGTTGGCATGTTTCGGTTGACTCAGTGGCAGCTGGAACAAAGATGGGTCGGCTTTTGTTATTATTCTGTCAGCAGGTTACACTCGCTGTCCATTACTGGGTGTGTGCATCATACTAAACATGTTTCATGTAGATTGAGCAATTAGACAGTTGTTGAACCAATCAGTCCCGATCATTGCAGGAAGGGCAGTCATTGGTCAGTGGGTAAAGGTGCCATACCCCATTGGGGCATAGTGGGGTGCTCATCTCCCTTTGGCCGTTTAGCTCATAGGTGGATCAACCACTGAGTCCATGACACATGGCCAGTGCGACGCCAGACCTACGGTTACCTTCCCATCCGTAGACGGCGTAGAGCGTCACCGCCCTTTGGCTGGTACAAAATTATACTGTTTGGTGGACAGAGGCACGTGGGTGAACAACTTGCCCAAGGTCGCTACCTGACAGTGCCCCGGATTGGAGTCGATCCTGGGATCTTTCGGTCACCAGGTCGGCTTGTTACCATTACTCCACTGAGCTACACGTTGGTCAATGGGTCACGTTTAATACCGTGTTCAGACGTTCAACATGACAAGACACGATCGAAGCTGGTCTTTTTGGAAGCGGTTTGATTGTTCAGTCAGTAAAGCATGTATGTTCTACTTTTTATGTGTCGTCTGGTAGATGATCTTAGTGATGGTATGGTGCTGACCTGCTTGCTGATTTGTGCTGTAAAATGTGATATCGTTTGATACAGTTTATCTGATGCTGATGGGTATTTTTGGATTAATTTTTGATTTTTAAATATATCTATTGTTGAGCACTATTACTCGGTGTCATAGGAGGCACTGTATAAAACTTTGTCGTGATTACTTGAGTTTTATGTGCCAGGTCCAGGAGGAGCGCATGGTTCAATATCATCACTGGCGGGAAGGCAACTTGGCGGGCAACTCAAAATGCATGCACTGTAAGAAGACCTGCTGGTCGGCGGAGTGTCTTGCCGGCATGCGCTGCGAGTGGTGTGGCGTCACGGTACGTATGATTACTCATTTTATTTCTGCACATCGCTAAAGGTCTTGCGATAACATCGTTAGTTGCATCAGCAAAGTTACTCCATGTTGGCTGGTCAGGTTAGTGCCGAGTTCGCTGGTATATTGTCTTCATATTTGACCAAGTCACTTGGGCCAACTCATCCTGGTCAGCCCTTCGTAGGTAGGCACAATGAGTAATGGTGATGGTTAGTTGATTACAGCTATTGCTGTGGAAGAAACGGCAAGTTCTGTGTAGGCTGTGTAACAGTAGGTCCTGTTACCAGGACTACTGGCATAGTGACCTAGTTGGTTAAAGGCACGGACTGTTAAGAGAGCCAGCCATTTGGTTCGACTTGGGCTGTGTGCTAGCTTAATTGGTTTAAACCCTCATCAGGTCAAAGCGCCAAAAAAGGGGTTGAGCACCCTTGCAGTAGACCTAGCTGTCTATGAGAAATCTTTTTTTCTTTGTCATTTTTGCTTAACTTGGGCTAATGTGCAGCTATTCTGCTATTGCACACTATGCATCTTGTCTCTCAGTTTTTTTATGTCTTTGTCCTGTATGGGCTGCTTACTAAAGACATCGGGCATTTTGTTCGAGACATGATCGAGTCGAGACATTTTGACTTTGAGTTGAGACTGAGACCATACCTCTGCTGATATTACTAAGTAAACTTTGATTGAAAAACTGACAAAACTGACTTATAAGGTGTATAAGTTTATTTTTCATAGTCATGGGAAATTTGGCAGGACTCCTGATCTTGGTTTATTTGTTCACCATGAAACATCTAGTATCTAGCGAATGGAAATCATTCCAAAGCAGTCAGCATGTCAACAGTTTTACTAGTAAAGGTTGTAGTTTGGGTTAGAGCTTTGCACGGGCCGGGCCGGGCTTGAAAATTTCTTCTAGAAATCGGGCTGGGCTCAGCCGGGCTGGTTCGAGTAGTTACCAGGTCAGGCTGGGCTGGGCTGGTTTGTGTAGGCCCGTAAAAATTACAATTAGTCAGATTTGCATATTTTGGCACCATGAAAATCTGGAGTTGTGGACTCTGGGCACATTAGGTTAGCAGTGGAAGCAGAATGACACTGTCTGGTCCACGATGGGCTCTGTCTGTCAGTGGCCTCTTACTTCCATGCCTTTCCCTCTTTTGATATCGGCACAGTGGGGGATCACTTCAGATTGGCAGTAGCAATTATTTAAAGCTGGCGAAACTTACCTAACTTACCCAGCAGTAGGCCTATCACATTACGCTGGAATGACGCCTGTTGCTACTTGCTCTTGCCAGCCAGTGGTGACCATCGCATAGGTCTCTTGTCAGGGGTTTGCAGTACATGTTTGTATCGCAGCAAGAGAGCGATCACTGGAGTTGCTGGATGCACTGAGTCTGTATCTCAACGTCGCGTGGCTCTCTCACCAGACAACATTGACAACATTCTGTTCTTGCATAAGATAGGCCTGATCTTACAGATTCCAATACGCACCCCTAAGGTTTTATTGTTGTTCGCCTATAGAAAAATGACAATTCTAACTATTTCAGTTTTGGACTGTTGTCGTTTAATAATCAATTGGCAGCATTTGTGCAAAACGTTGTTTTTTTTAACTACGGGCCGGGCCAGGCTTCAATTATGCCGGGCTGTTAAGGGCCGGGCCGAAATATCACAAGTAGTTAACGGGCCAGGCCGAAACGACGTCAAGCCGTGTCGGGCTGCACCATGAAATTTCGGCCCATGCAGAGCTCTAGTTTGGGTCATTGTGGCTGATTTGTTTTCAGGCCCATGCCAGCTGCTACAGGCTGCTACCAGCTGAATGTAGCTTCGGTTGTCTTCGTGAAATTCTTCTGCCGCCGTATGCGCTCACTGTACCTCGTATCAACGTACAACAGGAAATGCTTTTCCGATTTCCGAAGAAGCCGGGTCAGTTTTTCTTCATTGTTTAATTAATTCAAAGCATTTTTAGTAATATTAGTAGCTGTGAGTATTCATACCGTTTTGGATTGGTCAGAATTGTGAAATGTAGTTGTGGCATACTCCTTGGTTGTATACATCATCCTCTATGGTCAAGCAAGTGTTGCATGCTTAACGGTGGTCTCTGTCTTTTAGCCAGAAGATCTACAGGGTGGGCCAGTAAAAAATGTGCCACTTTGCTTTTGTTCATGTCTTCGCCAGTTATTGACCAATTTTTAAAATTATTTCACTGGCACACTCTGTGGACAATTTGCAATCATATATCCCACCACACCATAAATGCATTTTTACACTATCTTGTGAAATATAAGTGAAATATACATATATAATGATAACAACAAACAAACATCTTTTTAAATGAAACAAAAAATACTTCAAACCAACACTGTGGTGAATGATTTGTATAACACTAGATTGTATGGGTTTAACACAGTCTAGTGTCATATGGTTCATTAACTGCAGTGTTAGACTGAAGAGTTTTTTTCATTTACCTAAATGTTTGTTATTATTGTTTTTTTTTTGTTAAATTTGTATTTC
>Ga0209367_1007982_pt1 | contig 14534 bp, 10 predicted proteins | sample WorMetLIZISLAND2_FD_187412 | JGI IMG/M metagenome (GOLD analysis project Ga0209367, IMG submission 187412) | Marine gutless worms symbiont microbial communities from Max Planck institute for Marine Microbiology, Germany - Olavius geniculatus... ... | reverse complement strand
ACGGGACGGGACAAAAGGGGAAAGGGAGGGGAGGGAAATGGAGGCGAGGCCCCCAATTGAAATTTCTCGCTACGCCACTGTCTGTAAGCCGGGCTTAACGTAGGCTCACCGTTATCGTGGAGTGGAGATAGGCTACCTTACACACCTTGGTCTCTCTAGACCTTATCCCGTTTACACGATCGAGGAAGCTGGCTTTACTAGTAGTAGAACAATAGCTCTAGTCCCCCCCCTCCGGCCTACGACCAGAGAAGTGGACAAAATGGCAAAATTTGAACTGGTGTAGATTGGTATTAAAATGCTATATAGCGAGACAAGACCTAGCCCACACACGCTGCTGTTACTGCTGCAATAAACATCGAGGTTATGCTGCACAATGTAATTACGTCCTTGTTTACATGCATACTTCTAGCTGACGAATACGCATAGGCCCTATAATAAACAAGGATGATCAATATTTGCGCCGCACTAATAAGCATGCATTGTATTTTACCCAGTTAACAGGCCACTTATATTCTGTATTACACATGTTAGGTGGGCCCATTTATAGGGTACCTGCAACGCTTATGATCTACTAGCATTTTTAGCCGACCGTATTTAAGTAACGGTCGAGCTTATGGTACGGTTGTCGTCTGTCCGTAAGTCGTCTGTAACGGATGTATTGTGGCTAAGCGTTAGGTCTTGGGGAGATTTTTTTGCACGACTAGGCCTAATTAGTCATGTGTCTTAAACCTAGGCATGCAAAAATTCACCAATCTAGTACAGGGGGAACATTTTCAAATTTGGAGTTGAATAAAGGGGGGTAGAAATGTGCCTTTTTCAACGGAAAAGTGGCCATCTCGGAAACGGTGAAGTTACAATTAATCTCTAACATAAAGTGGCATATGACGTCAAATGATAAAAATCCTTGACCTTGGATGACCTTGAAGGTCGCTGACAACCAGTACGGTCGGTTTCCTACCAACAGCTGGGCTTCTTGTTCACATTTAGTTGTTAGTTCAAGAGCAAGTGAGCACTACGAAACTCAACGTTTAATTGCAGTTGTACATGCACAAAGGCAAAGTAGGATACAACAAAACAAGACAACGTGATCAGAATACAACAGCAGTACCAATACTGATGAGCATCAAATGAAATAGAAGCAATCGACGCAAGCAAATGAATGAGATTTAACTGATATGATGCAATTACCGTCTCCAGCAGCATCAAACACTTGCACCGCCACTTATTTACTTCGTTGTACTTAATAATGCCATGAACGAGAAATCAAAAATACAGTAATTACAAGACTCCGTACAATATACACAACAAATTCCAAGCATGCACTGTCCTCAGCCCATCACTTACATTCAACCACCTCTTGAAAGCTTTTCACTGGAAATTACTAGTTTTTACAGCCTTTACTGCAATCCGCAAAGACGTAATCCTACAAAGACCGTTCTTGCTTGAGACACAGTATAGTTACGAAAATTAGCAAAACATGCAATTTAAGAACACATCACATCCTGGTTTACATCACACACAAATGAAAACATCACTTAAACAAAAAAAAAACAAATAAACGACCACCAGGTTATTCAGAAAGCACGCCAGTCAACGACCATCATGCAGTCGTGAGCACTTTACTAGCAGTGGCGTAACTTCAAATTTCGAGCCCCCCCTTGCAACAAAATCACTTAGGGCCCCCCTCTCCTTCCTTTTCTTTCCCTTCACGCTCCCTCCCCTCCTGGGCCCTCACCTCCTGGTCATCTTTCCCTTTCCTTCTGTCTATTTCTTTCCCCCTATGATTCCCTTCCCTTACAAGTTGGCCCTCTCAATGCAGCTAAGAGGCATGCAAGAGTGCTCCGAGTACCCCTGACGGGGTCGTATTTTAGAGCACTTTGGCACCCGAAAAACCGCATTTGGGGACATCAAATTTTGTGCTTTTGTTGTGCCAAAATTCTTTTTAAAAATAAGCACCATAAACTTGTGCCTCTTAGACCCACGGCCCCCCACATTGCAGGGTCTGCAGGATCAGCAGTTATGCCACTGTGTATGAGTACTACAGATTACTTAATTGCTGTGAGCCACACACGATAAAAATAAACGTACATCTTCAGTGTCATACAGCAGCAACTCACTGGTGTGGCTGAAATTACGGCAACATGCTAACTTTCACTAAGAAACTAAATGCCCAACTAAACCAATGTCAGGCCTCCCACTATATGACTCTCTTTGAGGACATCAAAAGATCCCCTCTGAATTCAGGACATTCATCAGGACGGTTTGCGATTAACTGTTCTGACAAAAACGACAAAAGCATACAAGAATGACATGTAAATTTATGAAACTGATATTTCTTTAACTAGAGACAAAGACAACTTCCAGGTTCACAAGTCCCTGAAGCCTACAACACTGCACGCATACCCTGACAGTCAACAAGACTAATATCGTTTAAGACTTAATGCAGTAAGGTCCTTTTTTTTAATTTTGCAGCATTTTCAGTATAATCAGCACACATCAAGAATGAATGAATGAGTAGGGTTTAACATCCCACCCGACACAGTATAGGTCATTTCGGGACGGCCTTTTCAGGCAGAATGCACACAAACACACAATAATGGAACGGTAAGTTTAACCTTTACAATAAATAGAAAGTTTAACCTTTACAGAAACACAAAACACAAGAACCTAAAATTTTAAGAATTCCACTATACGTGTGCATATGTAATTAACATAATGGTAGTTTTAATAATCTTCCCTGTTATTCTCCAGTCAGTCATCAGTGTGATAATGTTGTCTATTGGATGACAGGGGGAGCACATATCAAGACACTTAGGCTTAGAATTTCACACACTGCATAATGAGTGAGTGGGGCTTGCATATGCTATGATCAGAAACGCACTACATCACAGAATGCAGATGAGCTGACATAAAAGTGTCAGCTCTGGCCTCTCTTTGCACATACTGATAACGGCCATACGAAGTATTAGGCGCAAAAATTCCTGCGCTTCCGGTTGCACTCCAGAGAAAATACCTGAACGATGGTAATTTTTATTTCATGATATCACCTCATAAAAGCAGTCACACAGTGAATAGTAACCACGAGAACTAAAAGTAAAAATAAAGCAGCACAACGGACTAGAGACAAACAGGTTTGTCTCAGAAAAACAATCAAAACAAACAAAAATTGTGCCAACATTTTTGGATGGACAAAAATTTCTCTTAAGGATGGGGAGTTTTAGGAATGGATGGCAACCAAAAGCACAGCACATTTTTCTATGCCTTACTATACTGGCAACAGAAACGTACATAGATCCAGCAACGTAGCAAGCAGATGGACATCTGGTGAGACACACACACACACAAATGCTGCTAAGAAAATCATCACAAACGATTACAGTCAGCACGCTGTCAACTCATAAAGCAACCAATAACACAGCACCGAGCTGCTCAGTCCAAGGGCTTCTATCCCCCAAATCTAGAATTGAAAAGCCCAAATTCCATTACGCCGACTTTCACCAAAACTTAACTGCGGGGAGAAGTCGTGGACACAAACCATGAAAGTCACGGACACAAACCATCTCAACATGTGGAGATGTTTGCGACAAAGTCCGTGACAAACCCATTTGTGTCGCTCTAATGGAATTTAGCCCGTTACAATGCACGGGGAAAGTCAGCGACAAAGTCGGCGAAAGTCCGCAAACTTTGTCGCGGATATAAATCACGAAAGTCCGTGACACAAATCATGAAAGTCGGCGACGTGATTTGTGCCGCGGACTTTCATGATTTGTGTCCCGGACTTTGTTGGGAAATTGTCCCGGACTTTGTCGCAAAGTTGGCTAATGGAATTTGGGCTAAACTGGGCTCAAGTTCCCCCTCCCTTATTACTCTTTCCTTCCTCTTTTTTCTCCCCATGCCTCTTCCTTATTTTTATTCCCCTTTCTTTCACAATCTTCCCCAGGTTTCTCTCCTTCCCGTTCCACCATTTCCTCGCCCTTCCCTTTCATTTCATGGGGGCCACACACCCTTAGTCCAGCTATGGGAGCCGAAAGTGCTGAAACTCCCCCAGTGGGTCTGGGTGGAGCCGAGCCATCAAATTGTTTGGCGTGCACTTTGACCTAAAACAGAGTGTACTTCCATAATCATATTTTTCACTTGGTGCAAGTTGCACAGACCACGTACAGGGATAGAAGCCTCTGACTCAGCCAACTGGACCAGTTTATACTCACACAACACATTTCAGATTCAAGCCATGCACACCAGCAGCCAGTGCAGACTCGGAACCAGTTAGCCCTGATCAATGCAGTGAAGGGTGGTCACACTGAACACTGTTTAACACTGACCACCCTCTAATGCAATGACCAACGATAATCATGTCCAACACTGTGGAAACGCTAGAAATATAAGGCATATTATACTTCTATACATACCACCCGTGACCCCGCAGTACTGCGCATATGCGTAAAATCAAAACGTCAGACAACGTAAGCATCCATTCTGCGTGACAGCATGCAACATGGTGAGCCAGCCACATAAACTGCCTCAAACTCCATTATTGTCAAATACAAGCCATCGGGTCAAAGCCGAGCACACATATGATACTTGTATTCTGTTTAGGATGGCCTATGTAGCCGGAAAACATATTGGCAAGCTGTATACCGTGATGCTTTGGCCTGCGGACGTCGCTTCTGGTCTTAATTACTCAGGAAGCACACAAAGTACAGGCAGCCTATATAAGCTGAAACTTCCCAGGATGCAAGCGACAACAACAGCAAATCTGGCAGCGATGGCAACATTTCTGCCACTTTGAACTGTGCAATTGATACATCTTCATGAAAGTTTTTTTGGTTTTAAATGTGATGACAAAAACTGTTTTTATATTTATTGACGTCAGCGGCATATGCTACGACAGTTAAATGACATCACATGACCTCAAATGCACATATTCTTCAAAAAATAGAATACATAGGCCAACGATATGTATGCTCAAGCGGTAAAAATTTAGCACTCTCAATGAGAGAAACATTTATATACACCTAGCAGCTCTTCACACACTACAGTTGACAGAAACACCCTCAACAACTTTTGAATGGCTTTGATGTTTGATGTAGCAATACAGTTATTAAACACCACCACATACAGTTAACACATGCAAGTAGACAGGTTAACTGACAGCGTGGGGTAGGGGGAGTAAGTTACATTTGGGGGCCCACCATCACTCAAAAAATAAAAAGTATGTCAGAATGCACCATTTTGAAAAGAAAAATTCAAAAATTTTCTCACATGAAGGGCCCCACAAGAATGCTTTCCCGGGCTTTTCCTGTGGCTCTCAACGGGCCTCAAAGTAGATTCGCAGCAGTGATAATAAAAAATCAAGCAGCTCAGGAAAAGCCAGCTAAATGAACTGAAAGTAGCACTTGCAGCAGTTTGTAGGGTGTATTATGCCATAATGCTGTAAACCGTTTTAGCAGGATGATAAAAAATACAAAAAAACAATGCAAACGCACCATAAAGAAAAAAATTGGATTTGGAACATTTGGTTTCAAGTAGAAGGCTTTATCGCTAAGCAAAATAAAATGCCAATACCAATTACAAGTAGTCTATGTTTTAAAAAAAATGGCAATGACATAATGATAGGAGCATACCGTCATGGCAATCACTAAGTACTGTAGTGTAAATTTCAGCAGAAATATATTTAACCATTTTTCTACAATATTCAGCATTGACTCCAGACCACTATCAACAACGACACAATGGCAAGCATGCTCCAGAACTATTTACAGATACAGCAAGACAGGCACCAGACGCTGCACCAATCGACATAAGCCAACGTCAACACAGTTCTGTTTCACACGAGAACAGAGTCTGACTAAAGAGTCATGGCACAAAAAGGAGCAAATGCAGCAACTCAGTACGATAGTTCACCGTATGCAATGATCGCTTGGCAATCGCACTACAAACAATAGTTATAACACCGTACAAACAAACAGAGTCACCAGTCGCATGAGAGAAATGATGAAAATTCAATACTTGAGGGTAACTGTCATCCAGCGAACAGTCACATCACCGACAAATACACTCGGAGGATTGCATACAGTGTGAAAATGAATAGCAATAGCAACAAATAATGAATTTGTTGATGGTAACTAAAAACCAAAGTATGCATAATCAAAATGCAGCATGGTGTGCCAGTAATGTGAACAGAACACGCAACAGCCCATCAGACGTGACACCGTTATCAGGCTGCATCACTGTTTATGCTCACAGGTCACACGACAGAGACAATGCCACGTTCAGGTTTTTTCTCAGCAACTGAAAGTAAAGCAAACAAAAATTGCAAAGATAAAACAAAAAAAACAGTTTAAACCCATAAAACTAAAGACATGAGTGAAAATGTAAACTAAAATTTAAAAAAAAGAAAATATTACTGAAATGAATGATGTTTCCAAAAAAAACTAAAAATAAAACTAGACTAGAAATATGGGGCAGAGCCCAACGTGAGGCCACCCGGCGCCATAAGTCCGATGGGAGGTAAATTCAGGGGGGGGAGGGGTGAAATTTACCTGGTAGCAAAGTCACGTGGCCCGAAGTCAAATGCAGTAGCATACGCAGAACGCGCATTGTCGACTAAGGGTGTGTCAACATCCGCACCTGCAACTTCTTTGTTAGTGGACCAAAGTTCACCAAATTTTTTGCCTCAATGCGGGAGGGATGGCAGTCGATCAAGTTTGTTATCGATTTTCAGTACGTCAATCCACACCAGATGTATTCGTGGTCAGAGTTTTAAGTTGCCCTAAATCGCGCCGAATTTTGAACTTGGGTAGGTCAACATCTGCGTCTATAACTTTTTTGTTAGTAAACAGAAGTTCACCAAATTTTTTTCTCCAATGCAACTGGGATTATTCTCGACGTATTTTGTGTCCCTTTGTCGATATCATAACTGGTTCTTGAGATATTTGCAGTCAAAGTCGAAAGTTGTCCTAAATTGAGCCGAATTTTATACGTTTTTTGCCTTCCCAAATTTTCAGGGGCCGGTGCCACCAAAATGTTGTATATAAGTGATAATGTTCCCCTTATAGCCTGTCATGTGGCAAAGTTTCATGGGGTTACTCCCCCTAACCCTAAAGTTATAGGTGCTAACACGCTGAATTATAAGCCATTTTTGACCCCCCTTAAAAATTGTTGCGGAAGCTCCCATACATAGTGGGGTGTAGGCTAGCAAGAGACTTGCACATTCTATAGCGCGTGTAAAAATTTCGGAGCGCAGCACCCCCTAGGGGCCGAAATATAGTATTCCGAAAAATTCGATTTTTGGGCTATAATTGCACTTCCAAATCTTTGTACTTAGCGGACCAAAGTTCACCAACTTTTTTCGTTGAACGTGGGAGTGAACATTGTAGTGTACCAGGTTTTCAGATTTTAAATATCTCCATCCGTTTCGGAGATATTTGCACTCAAAGTGGAAAGGTGTCCGAAATCGTGCCAAATTTAGCAAGTTTTTCACCCCAATTTTTTTGCGGGGGGGGGAGTGGGACCCCCAAATTTTTAGACCGGCATTTATAAATTGAACATGCTTTCGAACATGGGGCAAAATTTCGCAGAGATCGGCCCACGGACCTTGGAGATCTCGCAATTAAAAAAAAAGAAAAACTGTTGCAAAACATAAGGCCTTCTGGTAACTACCGTTCCTGGCGGCCTAATGATGAATCTGAACGAAATCACACTGCTAGCAAGAACTGCCAATCACAACATTTGTATGTCAATCGATGTGCCAGTCAACATGTCTATAATCCGAAGATTCGATAATCCGAAGATGCAGATTGCAACATGCATTTTTCCTAACTGCAACCCCCCTAACCTTAACCCAGGGCCGGTTTCTGGATCTTAACTGGCCGGTGAAGTTAGTGTTAACTGACAGATTTGCATAACTCGCGTTTCCCGTTGCACTAACCAATGGTCAAAATGGCCAAAAATTTAACTGGCCAAAATCGGCCAGTTAGCTAACCATCGATCATAGTTATCGTATTTAACGCAACTTTTGTACCATTTTGCAAACAGTTTATTGACGAATGTCATACTATACAATGATTTTACCGTAGAGCAAAGTCTTCAAAACGCTCAAGGAGACGTTTGCTGCTACAAATTTTACTACAAAATCCATTCATGAATGAACAAAATGGCCGTCTGCAATCGGTTGGCTGGCTCGGTGCGCTTGCGCTCATTAATAATCATGACGCCCGCCTGCACTAGGCGGAAGTGATAAGTGTCGTGTGCATCATTGCTAAGCAACTATAGTTTACCGCTCAGTTAGCTGACAGCCAGTCAGGTTTTGTTCAGAAACACACACAAACTTAACTAGCAAGTTACAATTAACAGACGGTTTACTAACTGATCAGTTAACTAAAGGATCCAGAAACCGGCCTTTAGCCTTAACCCTGGATAGCATATACAGCGAAGAGCTCAGAAAAAATGTGGACTGTGTTGTCGTCTGTAGAAGTCTACAGGAACCTTAAAGCTTTCAGACTATCAAACCTTCGGACTATCGATCGTGCCCAATCACAACACAAGACGGCCGGTGGATGCCGTGTGTTAGGGGCGCGATCCACTGCGCTGAGTCGTGGTTCGGAAGCTTCGTGTCGGTGGCCTTGGCAGCTCGCCAAAGATCTCCGACGTGTTACCGTGAACGCTGCGAGCTAGCGCCTGGATTGACGCTGCCATGCGAGCCGGGTCTCTCGTCATGGCATCCGTCTCCTGTGTCACATAAATGACAATGACTGTCTACTATGCACTATTACGTTTGGTTGTATGGCAAGACAAGACAAGATGTAAAAGCAACATAGGCTCAACAGATGAAGTTCCATAACTTTCTACGCAAGATTTATCAGCCAGTTTATGCCGCCAACGTGTCCTCAATGTGATAATGGGAATAAAACAGCTAGAATGCCAAAAGTACTTTAGGGAATCGAAGATGAAAAATTAAAAGTAATTCCATGCACCTTCAATGCATTTGCCATCCCCATCTATGTAGGCACTGTACGACGAGCTCGCTAATAGAACAATGATAAGCTCTTCATAGAAAAACCCAGCTCAGAGCTACGAAGCACCATCAGCCATGTGCGACGATGCCACAATGTCATGAATTCGATTCAAGGGAATAAGACTCATAATAGGCTAACCAAAATTCAAATAATCTTACAATCAGTGAATTATGGCACATAATAAAGTAATACCAGCAACAAATTTGACACAAAAAATGAACCATGACATCTATGAACTCCTTATGCCTCTAGATTGACCAAGTAAAAGCAAAGAACATGACATTAAATATTCACTAGAATGACTATTCTATGCTTACAGCCAATAAAAAAACGACCGATTAAACGGCTCGTCAGATTGATGTCATCTGACGCCGTCAAGACACTGGTCCAGGCGTTTATTTCATGTCGCCTGGACTACTGCAACTCGATGTTCTACGGCGTCACAGATGGTCTGATGTGTAAGCTGCAGTCTGTGCAGAATGCAGCTGCATGGTTGGTGTCGGGTGCTCGATGCTACGACCACAAAACGCTGGTGCTGAAAAAGCTGCACTGGCTTCCAGTTTGGATTTCAAGATAGCCACCCTGATCTGTGGCTCGGTAGTCTAACGGTAACGTGTCGGTCTTGTAATCCTGAGGTAACTCAGAGGCGCAGGTTTGACTCTGCACCAGGACACTGCCGGGTAACGACCTTAGACAAGTTGTGCCTCTGTCACCAAGCAGTATAATTTGGCACCGGCTTCACCGTTGGGATGTTAACAGGCACACCACGCGATACACTGGCCCCGTATCCGTGGTCTCGCAGTGTAAAACTGGTGTCTGGCTGAGGGCCTTAGGAAACGGAGATCAGCGCCGCCCTAGGGCCGTAAGGCTCAAGAAAGACTTTAAGTTTCTTTACGTGATGGGCAACCTAGCTCTAGGCTATAAGCTATAGCCTGCACGAACGGCCGCGTATATTACATGCACTTTGACTTGGCATCTTTGAGTTCTGTTTGACAGTAGTTTAAGCTACGTAAAAATTTACATGATGTCAGTACTGTTATTAGTGATATGTGATGTCAACTCAGCCTCTTACCTTCAGCGGGATACGAAATTAGTAGTACAGTGTATTTTACCTGCTAGGCCTAGTGTGTCTGATTAGGGCAGTGGTATGTCTGCTAGCTGCAAACCGTGGGTCCAGTTGTTCGCTGACGCGGGCAATAAGTGAGTGAATGAGTACTGTTTAACCTTTCGCCCGACACAGTATAGGTTTTTTTTCGGTGACGGACAATGGATGACCGCATAATGCGCAGTGGTATCATTAGCTCATGCCAATCAGCTGCCACTTCCGACAGTAACGTAGAAACAGGCGGTAGTCGGGGGACAATTGCGCCTTCCCCTAAATTGTTCGCTGTCGGAAAATTGCCAGAATATTTTCTTGTTGGAAATATGTCACTCAAAAACGCAAAGTGTGCGGTTGAAAACTCCAATTTTTGAAATTTGGGGGCAACATCGAATTTTGCAGATGAGTGTGACTCTTGAGTAGGAATAGCCTTTTTATTCCTACTCTCATGCAGTTAGCACTATATAGCAAATACCTGACGTTTAGCTTTAATACGTCTATCAGTTTGTGACGCTGATTGCAGGTTTACTGCGCCGACGACGCAGGGTGTTGGACACTTCGTCCACTTACGTACGTGGAGAGGAGAACCTAGCCGTAAGTCATACGATTCTGTTTTCATACAGTACAATAATGCACTAATAATTATAACAAGAGTGTGCAGCCGTTGAGGGGCTGCCCGCTATGGGGCCGTCCTTGAAGTATCTTTACTATGGGAATTTCGTTTTCCGTACGAGTTAAGGCTCACGTACTTAAACCGATACGTAAAAAGAAGTAAGCACGGGACAGACAGACAGACAGACGGACAGGATCGATACATGATGGGGCCTCCTTCTAGGAAGGACGGCCCCATAATAATACAATACGCAATCTGTTTGTATAGCGCAACAGTACAAACTGTTTCTGATGCGCTGTAGCGTCGAGATTAGTAAAGCCCGGATTACATATGAGGGCGACTTTCGTCGAAACTTTCCCCCAGGGAAAGTCGCGGACACAAACCATCTTGACACGTCGAGATGTTTGCGACAAAGTCCGTGACAAGTCCGCGACAAACCCGTTTGTGTCGCTCTAATGGAATTTAGCCCGTTACAATGCACGGGGGAAAGTTGGCGACAAAGTTCCGGACAAAGCTTGTGAACTTTGTCGCAGACACAAATCATGAAAGTTCGCGACATAAAATAGTTGGCGACATGGTTTGCGTCGCCGACAGTCGTGGACTTTGTCGCAAAGTCGTTGTAGTAGAATTTTGGCTTAAAGAGCGTTCAAAAGCGTCAACGGTGAGAATCGCACGCAACGCACGCAACGAAGACTTTCGCATACGTTATTTTTTAATGCAAGTGACGTAAGAACAGTACGCAAGCGAGTACGCAACGAGCGCGTGGGCAGACACAACAAGTAGGCTTACCAGCAACAGCCGGTCTGCCTAAACACGACCCATATCAGCTGAAATGGCAGAGTTAGTTAGAATCAATCGGGGTTAGGGTTAGGAGTAGAGTTAGAGTTGCAGCAGAGTTGGTTAGGGTTAAGGTTAAGGTTAGGGTTAGCGTTAAGAGTACTGAGTGCCGTCTTGGCTGATCTGTGGTGATTTGTAATACTTAGGCAAACCCACAAAAGCTGAGCGAGTAAACGTGCACACCGCGCGATGCACTAGCTCCGTATTCGTTGTTCGGCAGTGTAAACTGGTGTCTGGCTGAGGGCTGAGGAAGCGAACATTAGCACCGTACTATTGGCACCGTCGGTACGAAAAAGGTTTTATGTTTACTTTTATTTTTTTGCATTGTTGTTCTTTTTATTTATTTTGTATCATTGCTAATTTGTTACTGCTGTTCGTTGTAACGTGGCTGTATTTAGGGTTGGCGGCCCAGAGGTGACTCCATCATCTGGGATCACCAACGGCAACTTGACTCACTCACTCACGTCGCCATGGTAACAACGTCTTGATTTCCTGCTTGTGTTGTTAGTAAAATTATGCAATTATTTATTTGTCTGCTCTAACAAAGCTTTTCTGTCCCATCAACATACGAAGCTTTATTCACCATAAACATGTTTCAACGCTGTTGAAAATTTTTATCCACTATTATAACATGATCATAGAAAAACAAACAAAACAAAAAAAAACAGAAATCTTTGTTAAATCTTTATTAGCGTCAACTAATAGCAACAGTTTTTATAATAAGGTAAAAATGTTTTACTTCGTTGTGTCGCTTTCTTCTGATTTCTAAAACGGAATCCACTGTTTTTTTTCATTTCAAGTTTTTAAAGACGTTTTTTTCAATATATTAGGCCTACAATATTACTGTTATTTAGTCTATAGCCTAGGCTGATATTTAGTTGCAAGTAATCGCTAATTTCGGCAGGTCTTGATTTGATATGCGTTGTCGTCGTATTTTACGTTTGGTAAAGTATGGCGATTGAGCCAAAAACATTTTTTGGCTGCACTATAAATGTATATAAATGTTTAGTTGTCGAAAATTGTAGCAATTACAACAAATAATAATACAGACAAATAAAGGGAGAAAAGCAAAAACGGTATATCAAATGCACGGTGATACGTCCAATCGCCGATCTGAGAATCTTGGACAAAAATTGATATCTCCAGATCACTGAGATCAGCGATCTGAGCACTCGAGGGATAGTCTGCCAGCATTGGCGTACTGCGGTAAGGGCTGAGGACTGCGGCGGCCACAGACACATGCCGTCACGGCAGCTGGCCAGCTGACGACCTCAACCCTAACAGGCTATCACTAGTTACATGCAGTACCAAGTTTGCAGACTCGCACCAGTCAACTCCAATACATCACCAATGTTACCAGTGTCCATCTATCTGTCTACCATCCATGTGGTGTAACGGTAGGAGACTTAACGATTGAATGGTCGGATGACTGTCTGCGGACAGGTTAACTACGTTGTATATAATCAACACTAATGTCAACTCAGATTTCCATCACTCCAGAATGGGTAAATCGAGTATACAGGGCATGTCTAGTTGGGGTTAAGGTGGGGTGCGTTCACCTTTGTCAGGTGGCAGGTAACACTGTGTGATCCCATATGGCAGGTGACGCTCAGCAGCTCTGTGATGAGGTTTTGTTATTTTGCGGGTGTGCATATGTGCACTTTCGAATAATTGTGCACGCGCACTGCCTATACCAAAATAAACCGACCTCGAAAACACCCCCATTTGACGCAAAGATCTTTGATATACCTCTTCCGTAAGCCGAGATCTAACCCATTATGTCCTAAATTTTGTTGCCGTGACAATGGGGGTCGCTCGGGGAAAAATTCGGTTGGCAGCATTCGATGACCCATTTCCGAAAACTCCCCTACTGACGCACAAAATTTTGCAGATATCTTTTACACAGACAATAGTCAATTTTGTCTTAAATTTCGTTGCCATGGAAACAGGGGTCGCCATGGGAGAAATTTAAATGACACCATCGGATAGCCCGGGCCCGAAAATAGGGGGTTAGGCCACTCTTACAACAGTGCTGCGCTACCGCGCAGCCTGTGATATATGACTGATTATATAGCAACTTTTAATTGCCCGTATAAAATTTATCACTACGTTTTTATTTATTTATTTACTCTACAGACGAAGTTTTCATAATTATTTTTTATTGTTTTTGCAACTATGGTTTTTGACTGTTGTTATAGACGGAGAAGGCGCGCCACCTGCTGGCAGTGCGTGATAAACTGCGCGGACTGCGACGATGCGTATCTTCCACTAGAGATCTGAGCAAACCAGACAAGGACACACAGAACAACGACACCAGACGGCGCCGCTCCAACGACCTTGACCTTCAGGACAACCCTGACTTTGATATGGAGGACCGGTGCGATGACGTTACGTTGATGACGTCATCGGAGTCGGTGGTGACCTCAGCAATGTCGTCAGATCGTCAGCAGCAACTGATGGTCAAGTGCGTCAAGTTGCTGACGCAGAAACATTTTCTCGAGGTTATCTCCAGCGATCAGGTGACGATCAAAGATGGGTACAGTGAGTGTAAAATTTTAGTGCAATTAATTAAAGTTAGCAATTTGGAAATAATGGCAGTTAGAAATAGAATTACAGGTTTGCTTTTATTGATTTATTATAATCAGAATTTTATGATGCTAATCAGACTTGTAGTACTCGAGTCCAGACTTGGACTCGAGTCCAGACTCAAGTCCGTTTTTGCTGGACTTGGACTTGGACTTGGACTTGGGCTCTAAGGACTCGGACTTGGACTTGGACTTGAAAGCTATGGACTTGGACTTGGACTTGGACTTGGAGGCTCTGCCAGCAAGTCCTTTTTCAAGTCCTTTGTACCTACAAGATCGATAGCACTGTAACAGACTACTTCGCTGTGGCTTTGTACCGTAATCGTTTCGCTTTGAAGTCACTAGTAACATGAATCTCATGCTGAACCACGTTACAGAAACCT
>Ga0209367_1007979_pt1 | contig 14537 bp, 8 predicted proteins | sample WorMetLIZISLAND2_FD_187412 | JGI IMG/M metagenome (GOLD analysis project Ga0209367, IMG submission 187412) | Marine gutless worms symbiont microbial communities from Max Planck institute for Marine Microbiology, Germany - Olavius geniculatus... ... | reverse complement strand
ATCCTCTAATCTCCAGACTATACGTAAGCACACGTTTAAACTGCACTAAATGTGCCAATCTGGTCAGTTGATTCGCGGGAAAATAACTGAAATTTTTTCCACCTAAGCTAGAATATTCACCATAGTTCGATTTCGGCTGGCGCTCCGTCTCAGAAGGGGATGGGGAAGAAAAAGGGAAAGAAAGAAAGGGAAGATGACGAAAGGGGCAGAGAAGGGGAAGGAAAGGGAGGCGAAGCTATCCAATTTACATTTTTGTCGTCTGTGTCGTGGCATAGCAATCACTGCACGTGGTGAACGAATGAGACGATGATGTGTGGTGAAGACGAGTTCTATGACGGTGTCGTTGGATTGTGTTCCAAGTGCTCGGACGTCTGCGGCGTCGTCGCCAGTCAGTTCTGCGATATCAACTGTCCCGGTACATCGTAGCATTTTCATTCACGCTCTTATATTTTATTATGAGCTTCTTGCTACATGTAGCCTATGTAGCCTTTATTTTGTTTTAATAGCAGCCTAGATTTTGGACTCGAATTTCGTGCAGCACTGTAGAAATTATATGTCATACAAACACGAAGTTTCCACGCGACTGGACTCCGTGGGGTCGTGTTGTCATCTGTTTCACAAAACATCAAGGGTGGCAGTTGACAGCGGCCACGGCCTTGAGGCGCGTACAAGGCGAACGAAATGGACTGAAATGAAATGAATCACAAGTTGGTTCTCTTCATGGATACTTCAGAGACGTAACTGAGCTGAACAGTTCGGTTCATTTCGTCTGGTTTGTATTTGCCCTTACACTCGCAGAAAAATCCTACGTGACGTTATCAAGCTGCAATATGCGAGTTTTTTTGAAATTGTAACAAATTCGAATGTTATTTCTTTAGTGATTGCATATTTTCGTCCTACTCGCCACGATAAGCATACTAAACAGGCGGTCATAGCTCGCATATAGCTGACCACATCTGGTGGTGGTCCAGTGATTTTATCCAGGACTTTGCGTTAAGGGCCATGACTTCGGACTAAGGCCAAGACCACTACTTTTTGTCCTCGACTCATCGAGGCGCCTGGAGAACGAAGCCAAGTGTCCGGGGACACATCATTGTGTCTTTCACATGTTATTGTTATTATTTTTATACCCCCTGTAGTAAAGATTTCCGGGGATTAAAAACAAAAAAGTGAAAAACAAAGCGTCGGAGTGACTGGGGGTTTGGTGCATCGTCGGAATCAGCAGCAGCAGATATCTCGCTGATCAAAATAGCACGAACGGATATAACGTGGCGTTTAGTCTAGTCAAAGACTTCAAGGACACAGCTAGAACAAAATTACGCTGACAGTCGACATGTTCGTCAAACAGAAAACAGAATCATAGAATCATAGAATTGTTAACAATCTCATTCGTTGATTGATTGACTGGGTTAACACAGGCTACCGACGTCATTACCTGATCAGTGATTACAGTACGGTGAGAGTTCATCATCAGATCGTGACGTCACTTCCAGTGGCTGATATCAGTGAAGATGCAGCAGTGCAGCTGCTGCTCAGAAAGCCGTTGTTCTGGACGTCGTTGATCTCGCTGTGCGTCTCCGTGCTGGCGACCGGTGTCCTCGTCGCCCTGTGTATCTGCCGAGGACGGGTGCGTCGACCCAGGGTGCAGACAGCTCAGCGTCACAACAGTCGGCAACGTCGACGACTCGTTGGCTCACCATCAGCAGCCGGCCAGCCTCCAGCCGCCGCCAGTCACAACGGCACGATTTCTATATTGCCTATCGTATAAGATCTATAAAATTTATAGTGTCTCGTCAAATTACGTAGGAAGACGATGAGTGCATTACATACAATGCGATATTCTTTTATTACAATCGCAGACAGAGCGCTGCGAAGGTGACCTAATTATACAAATAGTCTTATAATAGTACCCTACGAGTATTACAAACGAACAACTGCCACGCAGGACATTACTGTGATTATAGTGAGCTACGTTTTTTGTCATAAGTGCACCAGATATTGATCGATCTGTTTTAAAGAATTCTACTTTCACTTTCTTCGACGTTTTGCACTAAATTTTAATTAGATGATTATTAAAGATCCCATCTCTTTTCAAACGCGTCGCTCCAGTCTACTACCTTGTGAAATATATAGGTCTAGTCAGCATTAGAAAAAGTGAGTTACAATGTAATCGTAAGTGATGAATGAATGTACGAAGGCTGGATGGCATAGCCTACTTTAACGGATCACTCGGCAGTTGCATGCAGAATTGAACAGAAAAATTACCTGCTAACGACTGCCTGTTGTTTCAACTTGTTTGTGTGTGTGTAGACATTGCCAAGACGTTGCCACCGGACGGCAGATCAACATCCGATAACGCGTACACGTGCACCCAGCCCTCCAGAGATCACAACATGATGCCAGTAAGTAAGCAGAAAGGTTCACGTGTGGATGCATCTAGATCGCTGCGCACTGTAGCCAGCAGCAGCAGCTGGCAAGCGTCGTTATGTCGTAGGTCATCATCTTACTTTAACATCAGTCACGTCACCGACTCGATCCCGCAGTCCGGCTGGATCAGTTGGATCGAACTGGAACAAGTTCAACCGATGATGATCAACCACGGTGACGTTGCCGTGTCGGACGACTCCCCGCGGAGTGCGTGCGACGAGGTTAGCCTGGACGACTATCATAATTATTCATAATTTATTGTCTTTCTAGCTCAATTGAATGTTAATGTTGTCAATGTAGTCACTGCCTTGTGGTCTATATCTGTTTATTCTGTTAGACTGTTAAACTGGGTTGTTGATTTCAGTCCTGTACATTTCTGTTGTCTTAATACAGTTAATAGTAAAATTGTGTCTACCGTAATTGGCATGATTCTATGATATTGTGTTCCTGATTGTACATTGTCGTTTCGTGCGTTTTTGTCAATCATTTCCATTAACAAATTTATAGGCATACCTGATTAGGGGCGATCAAGTCCCCGCATGCTATTTCTAGCTTTTGACTCATTCCTATTGCATTCTATTGTGTTGTGTTATTGCTGTTGCTGTTGCTTACATCATTTGTGCTATAAAATGGTGATGATGATGATGATGATGATGACTGAAGGCGGCACGATGGATGCTCGATGATGCTAGTAAGCACGACGAGTGCCGGCGCAGTGAAGAATCAACGCAGCAGCACTACTGGCCGAGCGGCCGGCGTCAGCGTGAAGTCACCAGTCATGGCGTGGATGACTCGGGCTGTAACAGTTTGTGGCCTACGACGACGTCACGAGAAGACTGCAGTGCAGACGACAGAACTGTGCCGAAAATATCGACAGATTGTACTGACGTCACGACATTACGACTGATCTGTGGCAAGAAAGTTTGCAGAGACGGCGCCCCAGGCTTCCACGTCTGTGGCAGGTCTGATGGGCTGCGAGAACAGACTGAAAATGTTGTGGATCGCTGCAGTACTGATGACTTTGATGACGACAGTGATGATGATGGTGGTGATACGCAGTTGAAGGTACAAGGCTATGATCAGTTGCTGCAGCAGCTGCCAGCATCAGCACGAAACGTATCGTCGTTCAGCTCATCATTTCAGTGCATCTCATGATCAGCATTTGATCACCGGCGCACGATAGCGCCGTTTAAGATTTACGTTGAAATAATATACACTTAGTTTTTCATGGGAACACGTCTCAAAGGTATGAAGCGTCACCTGCCATATGGGATCTCATCGTGTTACCTGCCACCTGACACAGTTGAACGCGTTTATGGCTTATGCCCGCAGGGCTTCTTTTGACAGCGGAAAAAAATAGCAAAAAGAGAAATATAACAGCTATGGTATACAAGAGGAAGGGAGTTTGTCAGGCTGAACGTAAAACTGTTTGTAGGCGAATCTGCCCTTTTCTCACATATTTTCTAAATAAATACGTCACTGTCATGCGCCGCATCAGCTGTCACTCAACGATCACGTGACTTCGCGGCCTCTTGGCTGATTTCAGCCATTAATGTCCCATTTAAGAAAAATAATTGCTTATTTCCCGGGAAGATTTACAATAGAGGGGTCACTGTTATTAAGAACTCGCCACATCTAAAGCGTGTTGCTACACTGCCTTGTGAAATGTCACGTCGATCAACGGTAGATTATGAGTGCATGCATGGTTGAATACAATTTGTCGTTGATAGATGATGGACAGCAGAAACCAGCCACAAATGAACGGGTCATAGGCTATAACAGTCAAATTATGCCGCTTTTTGGATCATTTTTTTCTCGGCGATCTTCGTCTGTAAAGATATACTACAGATAAATCATTAAGGATGACGTTGACAATGTTCGTTGGTGTGTGAAAATCGGACTATTAGTCTAGTGGATCCCAGAGTCAGAATCGACGAAATCTAATATTAGGCGGCCTGGACTATTGCAACACATGCTACCATAGTGTTGTCTGTCCGTCTGTTGCATTCGTGTGCATTGCTAGAGCCATTGAGCAGCATTACTGGCAGATTTAATTTCTGATTAAGATAAAGGGGTCACTTGTCAGGGAGATATTTGATTTATGATTGCAACGGCCGAAATCTAATCTTCTGTTGTTTGTCTGAATGGTGTTTATCACAAAACTAAAAGCCAGCAATTAACTGCAGAAACAGTTTACTGTATTGTTGACGCGTGCAAACATACAGACAGAGACAATTACATACACACATACAAACACGCATACACAGATTCACATGCACAGCGCCATACATGTACAGTGTGAGTCGGAAAATTTTACCCCCTTAAAGGTTTTTGAACTTTATTCTTCAAAGACTTACAATTTTAAGCCATATTTTACGCGCATATTCGGCGTTCAAATCTACACCTAATTACAAAGTTTCGTTCAATTATTTTTAAATTTGACGAATTCGTGCGTTATGCGTGCTCACCCAGAAAATTTTCCATTTTCGCTTGAAAGCCCACTCTACGGATCTCATTGTAAAATATGAATGGCCGCCAAATTCACCGGATTTTAACTACTTGACTATTATTGTGCGGAGTGCAATGCCGCAAACATTTCACAAACTTAACTTAAAGCCGAAGACCATTCTGGAGCTAAAAAATGCGCTGCAGCAGATACGGGATGACTTGCCGCAGACTTTAGCAATAGCATCTGAATGCATGTGCTTTGGCCGGTGGTAAACAATTTGAACATCAGATATGAACTTTTTCAAAAAAAATATTTTATTGAATATGCTTAGCTGTTTTTGTAACTGTAATATCCTCGCAATTTGTGCATTTGAACCATTTGTTTGTTGTCACATTTCAAAAGTTTGTGTTTTGTGCTGTGAAAATGGAAAATTCAAAAACCTTTAATTGGGGTGGGGGGGAAGTAAAATTTTCTGACTCACACTGTACATAGTGTCCGCAAAAAGAGTCTACGGTATTCTTGACATATTTTAGCAAATTTAAATATATTTTCATAGGCCTACTTTTGGCACCAGTGGTTCTAAAAATCCACTTTCTTTAAATATCAAAGTACTGAAATATCAAAGTTTGCTCGTTATATTGCAATATCGCTACGTCATGCAGACGTTTTCAATCTATAGCATTTTTACTGTAAATTTTTTTTTCAACAATAATTGTTGAAAAAAAAATTTACAGTAAAAATGCAAAAAACAAAAACAAAAAATTACTGAATTATTGTTTTGTTTTTCGTACTGCAAAGTTGCCACCTTCACGAGAAAGCGGCATTTTCGATGACGTCTTCTTTACCTTGCCAATATTTATTGTGATGAATAAATTTCCAAGGTCGATTTTTAATACTGTTTGTACAACTTATCATCGAGAAAATATGTGCCATAAATGGTAAAATACGTTTAAATTTGCCAAAAGTCATTCAGAGAAAACCATAGACTTTTTTCCCGGACACGATGTATATCAGCAGTAAAGCACAATTTTACCCTGAGAACTACAGCAAATATTCAACAACACAAAAAAACACTCATAAACAGCAACGACCACTTAATAGATGTTGAGAGCGTAATGCCAACACATATACCGAGCGGTCCATTAAACAGTAAGCCATGAGATGTTTGTCATAACTAAACCAATTATTGACTAATGTTTAAAACTATTTTGTGGCAGATTCAGAAATCTACAATTGCGAAAGAACAAGCAGATGCCCATCACACCATCTTACATGCCTCACTGCACATGGCTACCCTGTGAAAGAATTTGTCAGTACTTCCCAGAAAGTGTGGCAAAACATTTGAGATAAATGTTTAAGTTATTGCAAAATACGCTCACGTATCTTAATGCCAAATGCGCCAATAAAAATGTTAACAAATCAGCCAATATTTGATACAGCTATAACATTACAAATTGATGCCCTAAAGTAATTACTGGACCACCCTCTATATAAAACGACGATAAAATGCCATCTGTTGTTATCACTACTGGCCATATTTATTAGCGTAAATTTGCATAATTACCACATTTCATTGCTAACACTACACATATTATTAACATGTCTCGCAGCACGTCATAAGCCTTTCTAAAAAGTTAGCTTTCAGAACTTATAATAATCAATGTTCAAATTTGTTTAAATTCAAATTTACTACATATCTGTGACACCGTTAAACTCGACATGAGAATTAGCATACAAACTGGTATTAAATGCCCTACTATGTAACTTCAACCAATGCAAAAAATAATCATCAGTTAAAATCATAAAACTTAATCCAGGGTTTCTTGTCCCACAGCAAAATACTAAAACTTTATTTTAAAAAATTCATGTGAAAATTCTGAGTAATTGCATTAACATATAAATCAATGAAAATGAACCAAAGAAACAAAATGATAACATCTCAAAACAGCCCTACAATGTTTACAATTTTCAAGTAGCGTGAACCTATAATTGACACTACTGCTCTACTACTTTGGATTTTTTATCACAATAGCCAATTTTTCTGAGTTTACTCTAGGTTGGGCAAGTCGCTAAAACAGGCTTTATGACAACTGTTAGTGCCACAAACTTTCATGCAAGATATCCTTTTTGTCGCCAAAACTAGCATCAAAGCACTGGGAGCTAAACTAATCTAACATCGCTGAAATGCAATAAAGCTGTGATAATACTAATTCTAGAAAAAAGCACGAAAGTGATTAGTAAACTTTACAATAGTAAAGCTTAAAACCATACCCTTTATAATAACACAACAGCCAATACTACATTTCATAAAACGGCATACAGCTTAATCAAAAATGATTGTTATAATGCAAAAAAAACACTGCGAAGTTAGTATAATTTTGTACCATAACCGAAATTAGCAAAATTAAGTGAAAACAACATTAGAACAAGTGCATACACAAATACAAGTTATATTTTAAAACACTAAGCAACAAACAACGTAAAAACAGTCAGTGAAAATTACCCTGCAATAACTAATAAACTTCCTCGATAGAGGTTTTCATTAACACGATGAACATAGCACTTTGCTAACCAAAAGATCGTACCCAGTGATCAAGCAACGAGTAATATGAACAAAACTAAATACATGCGACAATAAATGCAATCAATTTACAATGGCCTATACATCACCAAACAACATTAAATGCACAATGATTATACGCATAAACAATAATTACACGGACACAATATCGAACTTCTTTTAGGCTTTTATTTCCGCCAAAACATTGATGCAAAAACGTTACTAAGACGTCACAGGGCCTACTGAACTCATTTCATTAACTTGAAAGTCTGCAATTCATTCTGCTTAAGCAATATCAATGGGTTACAATATTTCTCGTAACATGGTTTATAATGGTTCCATTAACGCTTAAAATAGTATAGCACTTGATAGAAAACCCATCTCAGAGTTACGAAGCGTCACCTGCCATAAGGGATCATACCTGCCATCCGACACAACTGAACGCGCCCCACCTCAACCCCAGCCAGACAGGCCGGTACTTGATTTGCTTACCCTGAAGGGATGGAAGGCTGAGTTGACTTTGATGTTGGTTATGTACTGAGACTGTTTACTTGTCTGCAAGTAGTAACCAGTTGACCTGACCGAGAGTTGAACCAAAGACCTCTCAATTGTATGTACAACGTCCTACCGCTACTCTACCAAACCATCTGTGTATTCGGCTACAAAATGTTGACTCAAGTACTGTGAATGGCATGAACACTGATCGAAAGCAGCAGCATCATCACCGGTAGCAAATGAAGCAACTAGAACGCAATGCAATCGGCTCAATATTTACCGGTCAATCAATATCATAATATGCTGCTATTGGCAAAAACAAAACATCCATTAAGCACAGCGGCATCGTAGCATGGGCGGCGCTAGAGAGGGGAAGGGGCTCCCGCCCCTTGTACCCTTGCCTTTGCCTCCCGGGTGCCCCCAGGTGAAATTTTGATGGTGATAAGTGCCCTCTGGTAGCCCAACCATACACATGCCAAAATGTGACTTATTAAACGTCATTTTCGCAAGACAACACTAATATCTGTGATTTTTTTTTGCCATTCGAAACATTAAAAAGCTGGCAAATTTGCAGCTTTCATTGAACGTCCAGAAGCTAAGCATTTCAGCTTCAGGAGGGCTTTGACCGCGCTACGTCAACTAAATAAAAGTCAGCATTTGGCCCTCACACAAAAAAATATTGCGCCCTGTGCCCTGGCCCTTAACCCCATGTTGTCCCAACTTCAGATTTCTAGGGCCTCCCATGCTGTCACAGCAGCCTGGACTACGTACCATGTCACCGGACGCGAACCGGAGATGGACAAAATACAACAAAAGACAATATCGTATTCGTAAAGATGTACAAATTCGAAATAAACATACTGACATAAAAACATTCAACCATCACGCTGACGACGCTGTAAAAGGTTAATAATATGTCAACATTCAGTTTGTAATAAATCTGTATGATACGTACAGTGATTAATTAGTATGCACTGCCGAAAACTAAATGCAAACAAGTTCGACTATAAAAACTAACCTATTGTGCAATCGAAAACAAACTGGTGGCTAACCAGCTGGTCTGTCACACGAAACCAAACAAAAGTTAATCAAAAACGTACCAAAAATAAAGCTGATAAGTATAAAAAAATATAAAACGGTGAAACACTCTGCGGTTGGATTGACTTATCGAAAAGCTATTAAGGCATGAGAGAAAGAGAACAGTAGTGATAGCTGGTGTAGCTAAGAGCATGAAAACGATTAGCTGACAGGTAGACTACAAGTACATCAGTGAAAGTAAGCTCAGGTGAAAGATCGCTTATTAACACATTCCATCACATAAATGAAAATGTTATGAGCTCGCTGAGCACCTGATATACCCAACAAAAATGAAGAGGTGTGCAGACATAAGCAAAGTATGTCAAGACACGCCACTTAGAATTCACGAAGACAATGGAAAATACTGAACAACAGTGACATGCAATGACTGGTAGGCCTATAAGCTTACAGCGCCGAATTCAGGCATGTGCAGGCTTTAATTTAATTCTTATTGTTTTATGCATCTGCCTTTGCCTCTTCGTGAGTAAATTCAAACTAGTGATTTAAACGCGGCACTTTCGTTGAGTTCAAACGCATTTAAAACAGCAAAATACGATCACCGAACATTTTTTCACGACCCCAGAAGCAACAACCCAGTTTGCCTATTCCTGAATCCGGCGGCTAAAGCCTGGTACGCACTAGCCGTATGTAGCCTACGGCCCGCACATGCGGCCCCGACATATGGACCGTAGGCCTACATGCGAATGTCAAGAACTGCAATCCTTGTGTGTACGGTCTGTATGTACCGCCCGTACGAATGGGTAGTCCGGTAGTGCCTACCCGGCTTAAGCCCGTACGTATGGGTGCTGTTTTTGACACCTGGAGGCACGGCCCGTGCATACGAGTGTCAAAAACAGCACACGTACGTACCGCCATTACATACGGGTTGTATGTACGGGCCGTACATACTGGTCATGTATATAGGAAGTGCGTACCCCGGCTTAAGCTTGAAGGGCCGAAGAGGACTGAGATGATCACAAGGCACACGTTGATGATGGTGAAAGCTGGGTGTGGGCAGGTAATACAGGTGTCTGCACGTCCAGTGAGTTGAAGACCTGCATCCAGCTGCTGCTCAACTGATAGTCGAGCTTTGTGAAGGCCAGCTGTTCACGGCAGTACGTCTCACCGGCCCGGGCAAGCTCTGTCCGCACGGCGCAGTACTTTTGAGTCAGGTTGACCGTCTCCATCAGGTTTACAGGTTGACTGGTTGATTGGCGCCGCTTCTCGGACGAGTAGTGAACAAGCGTCGTCAGCAGAATCGTCTCCAGGCTGTGTACGTCCGCCTTCCGCACCAATCCACCATTGTACAGCTCTGCCAAACAAACCAGACATCTTCTATATACGTTCAGTACGAGCTTACGTTTATACCACTCTAGACAGCGGCGTCTACAAACTGTGCAAGTCCGCCTTCCTCACTAAACCACTATACAGCTCTGTCAACAACCAGACATATGCTATATACGTTCGAAGGCAGCTCCATAGTAATAAAGTTTTAAGGTCCTACACTTCTACCTACTCAATCTCCACATTTCCTGTTAACTGGGATGAGGGTGAGGATTAGTGAAAATGCATGTCGCAGTAGGCCTATACACCTTTGGACTATCGAACCCTCGGATTTGCAATCAGATTTTCCCTCCATCAGAAACCTTCATTCTGTTTCAGCTTTTTGCAAAACTTTTTAAAACACATCTGTCGTCGCAACTCATAGATATTGTAATGCACTCTCCTCTTTATCAGCACACTAACTAACTAACATTCATGATTATGATAAAATGGAGTCTGTCACCTGGCTGTACGAGGGTGGCAGCAGCAAACATGGCCATCTCAGTCAGGTCCAGGTCGAGCTTGCTCAGTTCCACTGAGAACTGAACGATCGACTCAAAGATGGAGTAGATGTGGTCAGGTGTGCTGTCGTGGGTTGTAGAACAGGCCTGCTGGCGGCGGTCAACGAGGTTGCTAGGCAACATGACCCCTAACCCGCCGCCGATAGGCAGTAGTCGGCTGCCGCTGACGTCAGGGTACATAGTCGACGTCGCAGCTGCAGTGGCCGCTATAAAGTCACTGGCAATACGCAGACAGAGCAACTGAGAGAATCCTGCGGCAATCAACGCGATCTGATCAGCCGCTTCCAACTGCACCAGCCACAAACAACGCACTGGTTAAGCTTTTCATGAGAAACCCATCCCAGAGCTACGGAGCGTCACCGGCCATATGGGATCACACAATGTTATCTGCTAGGTGAACGCGCCCCGCCACAACCGCAGCCAGGCAAGCCGGTACTCGATCTACGTACCACGGAAGAATGGAAAGCTGAGTTGACCTTGGTGATGGCTACATAGACCTACCGAGATGGTTAATTTGTTCGCATCCAACCACCCAAGTACTAATCACTTGAAAACGACCGGGAGTCAAACAAACGACCTCACGATCGCAAGTCCAACGAATTAACCGTTACTATATCATGCCACGCTGGACTATACTCAGTCCAGCCATAGTTCATCACGCTCACATACTGCATCATACCATTTAGTATCCTGAATAGGTTAAACCCCAACTGCAGTAAGAATACAGCAAACCACGGCCTACAGGCCAACGAATTCATAAATGAGCGTTAGGCCTAAACTTATACACTCCAGCCAGTGGTTTAACACTCATTCCACAGAGCTAACTGTCGTTCTTTTAGTCAAGCGCAAGTGCACACGTGGAGTTACATGTATCAACTCACTATACCACTCCAGACACTGATAATACAAGTGCTGCCTTGGAATAAGATTGCTAATTGTGATAAAATACTTTAATGTCAATATTATTGTTGCAGCAAAACATTTAAATGAAACAACAACTTTTTCTGGATATCTGAATATATTGTAGATGATGTCATTCGTAGTCAAGTTTCAAGACATGTTGATCAAAATGCAGCACAAATTCTTCAAGCTTCGCTTAACGTTCCAAAACTACCCGAATGAAACGCGATGATGCTTTTCATTTACTACGCCTAACATCTGTCAATAATTTCAAAATACAATTACATAGTTCTGTAAGAAAAACATTGCAGTACCTGCAGGAATTTCGGAATGGATCTGGCAAACTTGACTGCCTGAATTGAAAACGGAATGAGAACATTCGGCACGTAAGAGCGTAGAAACTGAACGTTGCTCGAGTACAGCTCAGCAGCGTTCAACAGCGGCTAACAAACAAACAACGACTATATTACATTGTCACATTATGGCAGTGTAACATTGCCACGTTGTTTAAATGGCGCCTGCAACATTACAAAATGCGGAAACAAGTACAGTACACTCTTGTCTTCCAGTTACATTTCATGAAGCTCAGTCAAAAATCAGAATCTAACCGTCGTTCTCCCTGCTTCCTTTTCTTTCTTTCCCTCATGCCTTTGTCCCCCTCTTTTCTTCTTCCATTTTTCCTCTTTTACTTCCTTACACCTTTCCTCTTTATAGGTCTATGCATTTCAATTTTACGCATTATTCTAAAATTTGGCTACAATTTTTTTCATGATCAAATTCATAATCCATCACAAATCATAACCCATTCCTCCTAAGTCGGATCATGTACTAAAGCCTAACTGCGAGGAGTTTGAGTGGGGCAGACTGAGATGAGATATAGCCTATGAAAAAAATTAATAACGTGATCGTGCTCACAGCTAATGACATGCCGCTTGGTAGTGCTACGTGCATATAAACACGTAATAAGTGTGCAAAATTCTACGTTAAATTTCCAAGCGGTTGCTCAGAAAATGGCCAAAGAACTTTATTCACTAAAACCCCCTATTTTTGAGGATTTCAAGGTTTTTCAAGGTCATTGATGTTAATACTTTCGGAAAGGCTGTCAGCAATGCCTGTTATGATAAGCAATAATATGTTCCTATCTGTAGCTGTTTCACGCTAGATTAGTGGACAGTAGAAGAAATCGTGCGTTTTGAAGGGGGTACACAAATTATTTGATTTAGGGGATGTTTATCGCTGCACACCGTATTAAGACGGCCTACCTGCGAGGTGTCTGAGTTTGGTAGGCTGAGATGATGTATGAAAGCATCGGTGACGATTCGTGTTAGTTCGTGTTCGTCATCAGTCATCTGAGTCGACAGCGATCCGCTGACGCTGGCCATTGCCAGCTGCTGTTTCTTTAGTCGGTTTTCTTCGATCTTCTGCCGCTTCGCCTGACGCTGTTCAGGCTTCAACACCGCTGCACAGCACAGCCCCACATCATCCATGTCACAGCCAGTAGTCTATCATCAGGCAGTAATATAGACTAGATGAAAAATCAGACCGAGAGTCCTAAATCAAAAACTAGAGACCACATCAAGACCAATAAAAAACCGTCATCAGCTTCAGCAGCCAGTAAAGTAAAGCAGACAAAAACTCAGAAAACGAAAGTCCGAAACCAAAACCTCAAGCACCTGGAGACCAAGACAAAAACCGAAAAAATGATACCATCCAGACAAGACCAACGACTCCATAGCTAAGGAATACGTTCACATTCGTTAGATTGCATTTAGCACTTCAGGAAGTAAGCTTCAAGTTGAAAGCTAGAACAAGATCAGCTACTGTCAAACTTAAGTCCATGACCAAAAATGCGAGACCAAAACCCAGACATCAGCAGTCGATATTGTGAAGAAGTCACATTTTTAGCATTATCATCCTTGCTCACTTATTTTTTAGTTACGGTATTCGTCTCAGCTAGTTTGGTTCATTTATTGATGCGTTCAGTGCCAATTGTGGCAATTATTGTCTGTTTGAAATATAAACTTAGATTTTCGGTATAAGAAATATTTGATTGTAAGCTACCCATCATTAGTACTATGGTTCGTTGCTATAACAACCTGCATCAACATCCGGTCATTTCTTTAACGGAATAATCACTACCTTTTCTGTCGTCAAACTCATCATTTTTGGTCACGATTATGATCATTTTTATATCTACATAGCAAAACCCAAATTGGCTTTATCTTTGAAGAATTCTTTTTTTCGATTTGCTAGATTTCCTGTCAAATAACGTTTAAGCCGCATACACACTCCATTCTTGCTCCAAATAGATTCTGTTCTTACCGGACTTTAGTTCTGTAGTGATTTTAAAGAGTATGTAAATGCGTTTCATCGACAGCATTAATGTACGTCTGTAAGTTTTGTAACGAATTTAGTCTTTATTTTAACGGTTAGATTCATGTTGTCAGTAACTCATCCTTATTAAGCTTCTCACATAATAGGATTTCTGCATCGATCCTCGGTCGGGCGACCAAGGTCGCCCGGGCGACCGGGCGACCAAGGTCGCCCGGGCTACCGGGGTCGCCCGGGCGACCGGGCGACCAGAAACATATAAAAGGCGGTCGCAAACGCCGGTGAGGGATTCAACTTTTGGCTACTGAAGAGCATACACCTTTACGGCTTGAAGATAGAAAGAAGAATTTTCCTATACAGAAGGCATATATTAGCCGTGTAGAAGAGGCTAAACATTCAAAGGGATCTGGACTGTTAAAGGTTCGATCAAGTCCTGCAGTGATATCAGTTGTCA
>Ga0209367_1007978_pt1 | contig 14539 bp, 9 predicted proteins | sample WorMetLIZISLAND2_FD_187412 | JGI IMG/M metagenome (GOLD analysis project Ga0209367, IMG submission 187412) | Marine gutless worms symbiont microbial communities from Max Planck institute for Marine Microbiology, Germany - Olavius geniculatus... ... | reverse complement strand
AAAACAAACATTGTCAAAAACAAACCAAAAACAAATCCATTAATGAAAATAAGAACAAAAAGTAATAAAAATGAAAACAATATAACAATAAATACAAAACGAAAAAGAAAGAAAGAAGGAATAAAATAAAAGCAAAAATAACTAAAAAAAAGTTTTGAAAAATAATAAGATATTGAACACAAATTAAATAGAAAATGATAACGAAAATAAAAATACACCCAAATGGGAACTGCTAGCAGATTCTGATATTGGGCACTCATGTAACAGGGGCCAGATTCACAACCACGCTGCTGCTGCAGAGGTTGCAGCCTCAGCTAGTGCCTATTTCTGAGAAAAAAACCACAACAACAACTACTACTATTAATAACACCACTAGCACTACCACTATTACACCATGTCCCAAAATTAGTGGCCCCCCTGTGATAGATATTAACAAAATCTGAAACAATCATGGAGACTATCATTCTGAACTAGCATTTAAAGCTTGAGCTCAAAGTGGCCACTTTTGGCCTCGATGCAAGCTCTTAATCTAAAACAGGTAAGCTGCTGCTTGATCCCTGTGTCAATAACAACGTATTGAACATAACCGTAATGTAAACAAACTCTGACGTGATAATAATGACGTTACACTGAGCACACATGGTAAAGTGCATACGTCATAATGGGTGTGACCGTAAGAAATGTTAAGATAGTGCAGTGTACAATATTTTGTTGAAATTCATGAACTACAAACTGAACTAGGCGTGTTTGAAGCAGCGGGGCCGCTAATTTTGGGACACGGTGTAGTGTTCTACAATTATGGCAACTGCTGCGGCTACCGCTACAATCACTGTTCTCTGAAGTGGCCAAATTTATTTATGTCCAGTTTGGGTAACTCAGAGGTATCCTTCAAAATCCTTAATCATGCCATACTGGTAGACGATTTCTTACACTTACTGTTCAGAAGCCATCTACTCAAAAATGATGGCCAATGTTACGGACAATGTTACCGAGACAGTGGTACAGTCAGCAGACATACCACCACCTCAGTCAGCCCCACTAGGCCTTCACTCCAAAGGCTGCAAAGTACTACTCATTTCCAATCCCACAATGCTAGGAGGCTGAGTAGGCATTAGCACACTTAGCAACTGGTTTGCTCGGGGCAGTATGCTAATGACCCGAGGTGAGATAATAACGGAACTTACGACGTATGATTGGTCGTCGCTACGGGTGTGGATGTCTGCTGGACTGATGATTGGCTGGATGTGGATATAGACAAACTTGAGTTACTGTCAGACAACGAATCGGGTAGCAGACTCCGATTCTCCGCTTCCGACATATATGTCTACAGACATATATGCATATGCTTAGTTACAGCTGTAAAAATTAAACTAATGACTAATCACATTATTAATTGGTAAAAAGTTTCAACAAGCAATAAGATTTCAATAGATAGAATTTCGATTAGTCACGTCAGCATTATAAACAAAACAAAATCATGAGAAGCATGTGAAATCATCCCAGACATCAGGTTTTCCAGAAAAAAATCAACACCTAAGACTCTGTACAAGACCAGGTTAAAACACTCAGTAACAGTAAATTGGTGCATCTCTAAGATCTTATTGCTCAATAACTGAAGAATATGCTAAACAAAAATATGTTTTCTTTGGCAACTACCACTATTAGCTTTAAATCAAAATAAACAATTAATCATGAGTTTTTGTGAAAAATTGTAATCACAATCAATGGTATAACATGAAAATCTTGCCAACAAAAACTTTTTGCAGCAATCCCTAAAAAGTTCTTCATTGGGGATCGGACGTAATTTGCGATAAGCTGCAAAACAAACCAGTCGGTTCTAGAAAATGATATTCGGCAGCAACGCACCTCGTATTTGCGGATTTCCTGCTGAAGCTGATCGAGAGTCCGTGAGTTCTCATCAAGTTGCGGTGCAAGTGAAGTCGGGTCGCCCATCTTGGGGTTCTTACTGAACACATCCTGCATCTTCAGTAGACCGTCCCTTCACCCCAGCAACAGCAAATGCTTTAAGGAAACACAAGACGAATTAACATAGGCACAGCCCACAGCCAAATGACGACGTGTATGTGGCTGTCCCTCATTGCTGTCTCAAGTTCTTAAGCCCAAATTCCATTAAGCCAACTTTCACCAAAACTTCCTTGCGGGAAGTTTTGGTGAAAGTTGCAGACACAAACCATCAAAAGGGGATGTCATGGAAAAGTTCTTCAAACCACCTTAATATGTTAAAAAGGGGCGACAAAATCCGTGACAAGTCTGCGACAATTTGTGTCACTTTAATGGAATTCAGTCTGTAACAAGATATGAGAAAAGTCCGCAGGTAAGTTTCAGTGAAAGTCATGGATGCAGACCACGAAAGTCTATGGACTTTGCTGAAAAGACAGCATAATGGAGTGGAAATTGGGCTTTACTGAACACATTCTGCATCTTTAGTAGACCGTCTCTGCTGATAAAAACATCGAAATCAAGTAATGTAGACAAATGACAAATTAACAAACAAAGATTTCGACCAAGTGCTGATACATTACATGACTGTCAACTCTATGTTATGCACAAACAGCACTTACTTACTTCAAATTCCAACTCAAGTCCTCTTTTTGCATTGCCTAGCATTCTGCACCTGATGTACTGTCTGGTGACTAAACATCTGTGTGAGACTTTGAATAGACTCATAGGTTGAAACGTAATTTAATAAGTTGATAAATTCATCAAATTAGAAGTTACAACCTTTATATTCATTGTTCATCGACTTGCCTTGTTCTTTCCTCATGTGTATATCACTTCCCTGATACATCGGTCCATCCTGTTGCTTTCTTTGTCGATCACCTTGGCACGGTCCCAGTTTTATGTTGTGGTTGAGAGAGATGGCGCAGTCTGTGACTGCTGACTTGTTTTGCTATTTTGCGGCGGATTTAGGACCCCTCGTCTCGACGAACCGAGACGAGGGGTCCTACCAACTCCCACACATCTATGACTACTTACTGTCCGATACAGCGACACCTGGTGGACAGTCGTTCCGATGAAGGCAGCAGCGGTTGCCGAAACGTCAACAACAACAATGAATTACAGGTTGTAATCTGATGAATTTATGAATTTGTCAACTTATTATATCTGTGTGAGACATGCATCATTTTGCTAAAGTTTCTAAAGTCTAATATGCTTGACCTTTGACCTTTTATGCTGAAAGTTGGCACATCAATTACTCTAGCGCTGAGAACGTTCAAACCCAATTATGATTTTTCCATCCTTTTTGTTTTCAAGTTGGGAGGCGGTACAGGACAGATGGACAGATGGGCCCGAGCTGTAATGCAGCCTATTAGGACTTGGCAAGAATAACAAAAACATAAGTTACTTGACACTAGTTGGCATTCTGTGAACACGCTATTTCAGGGTAAACAGGATGACCATTAACCAAGATGTTCCTGAGTTCCTATAGGCTGTTGTCTAGTCTACAATAACTATTACAGTATCTGTCAAGGTTTGGCTACAATTTGCAACAACAGTTTTACCAAGATTTCCCAGACATCTGCCAACTTTTGGTCAAATCGCTCACTTTTTCCCCGACAGCTATCAATTCCTGGACATTTCCAGGTTTCCTGTACTAGTGATTAGCATGCAATTAACATTTGCAGCCAACACAGTGGGTGTGAAAAACCTGCTAAAAGCCAACCTGGCAGCGGTATGTTTAGCCAGTGATGTCTTCAGCGAATCAATCTTTTCCGTCAGCTTCTTCTTTTGCTGATTCGGAGGAAGGTGACTATAGTCTTCCTTTGCCTCCTCATCCTAGCCACATCACAGCATCATATCTAACTAATGCAGGTTTGTGACACCTGGGTAGATACCCCAAAGTGGTTTTTTTTCGGTTTTAGTTTCTTGTTCCATTAATAATGAAATAGTTTAACACAGCTAAGTTTTTGAAACATCTAAACTTACAAATATGCAAATACTGTATATTTTAGCTGTCAATAGTAAACAAAAAGTCATGTGAAACAATCAACCTCCAGAAATCCCAAAACCCATCAATTCAGGCCTTCTCACAAAAACCGAAAAACCTAATAAAACTCCCAAAAAACCCAGCGGGCTAAACTTTTTGAAAAATCCAGGTTTTTCGCAACCCTGAACTAATGGGCCAATGATAGCATAACTAAAAACAGTAGTTCACGGCTGTTACCTTGCCGAAGATTCCAAAGAAGCCGGCACGTTTGCGTGACCGCTGGGACCCACTTGACATTGTGCTACGAAGTGACTCCACTCGCATGGCTGACCGTGATCTGCCCCGGGCTGCCGATGCTGGCGGGGAATCCCCAGATGAGCCGGGTAATCCCGAGTGGTTGCCGTTGATGTTGCTGGATTCCTGCTCCTCAAACGGAATGTCAGTCGGCATCAGAAAACCCGACTTGTACTTTTCCACCGTCAGCCGCGAGTCCTGTAATAACATCGCGTCTTAAAATGTGTACAAAATAATAGAAACAAACAAAACTGAACTGAAATTTCAGTTCAATTCAGTTGCATCTAAAGGGTGTACATAATGACAGAACTGAGCTGAAATAAAACGCCAGCAAAGTTGTGTTGCATGGACTACGCAGGGCAAATGAGACAGCAGTTCATTTCATTTCACAAACTTTCCAACTCAGCCTTCCATCCCTACAGGGTAGGTAAATCGAGTATGGCCTGTCTGGCTGGGGTTAAAGCAAGATGCATTCATCTGTGTTGGGTGGCAGGTAACACTATGTGACCTTGCATGACAGGTGACGCTTTGTAGCTCTGTGATGCGTTCCCGTAAAGAGCTATACACATCCTTTGAATCTTAAAAGCGTAAAATTCTTGTAGTTTAAAAATGGGTTAAACTTTCCCACAAAAAAGCTATACACACCATTTAACTCTTTAAAGGGCACAATTATTCATGCAGCCAGTTCTATAATTAAAGAACAAAGTTAACGATAATGTACCTCAGAGGGGCTGACGTTCTTCGCAGTGCTGACAATGCCGGCGATGCAAGTGTTAATAATAGGAATAGCATCGTTCTCGATGTCAGCAGACTTCTGTATATATTCCTGCACCTTGCCTACCCGCCGCTCTTCTAATTGTTGCAAGTTCTGTCCAATAGACACAACACAAGCATACACAAGTGTATCACAGCTTGTATTAAAGTGCATTATCAACCACAGGTTCAGCTAAAATGTTAATAATAAGAATGGCATCATTTTCAATCTCTGCACACTTTTGCATATGTTCCATTCCTATTACTTTACCCACCAGTCATTCCTGCAACTGCTGCAAATTCTGTTTAATAGATACAACAAAAAAGCACAGTCTATGTTATCACACCTTGTATAAACTAGCTTTTCACTCATATGATATCACAGGCCCAGTTTAGATGTCAGTGATAATAACAGCATCATTTTCAATGTCCGAGAACTTCTGCATGCCTGTAATCCGCCTACCCTCTGCTCCTGCAATTGCTGCAGTTCTGTGCAGTTGATACAACACAATAAACGTCGTGTTAACAGAGCTTATTTTCACTCGAAGATTCTTGTGCCGAATTTTAATGCAATTTTAATGCGTTTACAAGAAACCTTCACAACAAATAGAGCCAACCAAAACAGACCTCTTAATTTTGCTTGATGCTTTACATGACTAAGGTCTGGTTTTTCCATCGCCAATCAAATCAAATTTGATCTCCGATTTACTGATCTCCAACCAACTTGATGTTCGGAACTGATCGTCGATCGACTGATCAACTTTCGTTTTTTCTTGCATTTTCGATCTCCAATTACGTGATCGGTGATTAGTTGATTGGCCATCAACTGAGCCTACTTTATGCCAATCTGATTGGCTAACAGTGACCTCAATTTGCTGCATTGTGTGCTAAATTACCCAGCATGCACTGCACCAGCACAGATAGCCAGTAAACGTCATCACAGCAACGATATCAACGATATCATCCATATCGTCTGCTGTCAAAAATACATTCTATCGTAAATCAATACGGGAGTGTCTATCCATTTTATTAATTTTGTTCACAAAACACTATCCACAGTAGGATAAATTGATCGGTAGTAATTGATCGCCATGCCTGGAACTATATTTTAATGTGTGAATTGTTGTTCTGACCGGCGAAGTGAAGCGATGTTTCTGGTGTGAATAAGCAATGAACTGCAGATCGCCACGTTTAATCGTCAATTATCTGACTTGATCGGACAATATTTGACCATCAACTTGATGGGAGATTTGATGTATGATCAGTCGCTAATTGCTGACGGAAAAGCGGTTATAGAGATGATCACAGATCATGTCCCAAAGCTGATCGAAGATCAATTTAATCGGCCATCAAATGTGCACGAAAAAACGGGACCTAAAGATGTATACTATACAAAATGGCAGAAATGAAATGAACCGGTTAATCTCAGTTCAATTGCATAAACTATACAAAGCAACCAAACCTACATTTCAGTTCATTTTGTGAGGTGTGCAAGACATGTTCAGTTCAGTACACTTTGTTCGCTCTGTACGCCTTTATGCCTACTAATAACAATCACAGAAATCAGCCGAATAAATTGAACAACTGAACAGAAGTTGTCAGGAGCAAACTGCCTAACAGTGTCACAGACAGTAGCAGTCGAACCTCAAAGACTTTGGGCATGAGCGTGTGGTAATGTTCGTGCTGTACTTGGTTTGTCTTCTGTAGCTCTGCAGCGTATGCGTTCTTGCTCTCGTCGCACGCCCTCTGACGAGCTATGCTGTTGTTCTTTGCCTGTGTTCACACCAATGAAGAATGGTCATTACAGTTTGTTTAGTTGGCCCAATTTTCCAAAGTTATTGCATGCTATGCAAAAGTTGCATGTCGAAAACAGACTGCGGTTACATGGGCTTTCAGCGCGTCTTAGCGATCACAATTCTGTCTGTCTGTCCGTCTGTCCATCTGTCACATGGGTGGATCAGTCAAAAACGGTGCAAGCTAGGATCACCAAAGCTTCACCGTTGGCTGCCTGGGAACCGTAATGCTTTTCCATAAATTCGAGGGGGTACCCCAAACGAGGCGCTAAATGAGAGGAGGATGGGCAAAAATTGTGGTTTTCGGCCAATAGGTCTCTGTATCTCAGTAACGGTGCGAGATAGGGCCTAGGATACTATTAATCACTAATAGGAAGTCGTACACTGGCTCTCGATTGGCGCCGAATTCAATGACCTTGAACACAAAAAATAGGGGGTTTTATGGATTTTTTTGGTGATTTCGGGCTGCGACACAAATCTATATCATTGCGCCACGGTACAATCGTTATCAGTATGCGATCCAGATAAAGAATTTGGAATTTGTATATTAACTTAGCGTGAAAACCTCAATTTCCAGATAAACTACTGAACCGGAACTGCTATAGGCTTTCGCGAGTCTCGTGAGCATTAGCTCAAATTTCTTGTTACACTAGCAGACACGCATGAAAATACAGAACTTACATGTTTAACAACTGTCTACTTTCTACATCATCAATGTAATACTGGAAATTTTTTGCACAATTTGTGCAGCAATTTCATTTTAAAGTAATCACCACCTTAGGCCAGTTCCTGAAAGTCAAAAGGTCAACAGTCGGCAGCAGGTCGAAAGATTTAGGAGTGTAATCTTCTCCCCTTCACTTCACTTATCCCTCCATTTCTAAATTATTCTCTTGATTGTCACTCTGATCAAACCAAAACCACTTGCTTTTATTTACTTGATTATTTTACTTCCACTGACCCACCAGTGGCATTACCGGCCCGCTATTCCGAAGGTCCATTATTCTGAAAGTCCATTATGCAGATACGCGCCACAGTGCTAACGTTTGGGTTAAGGTTAGGGTTAGGGTTAGTAGGAATAGACTTTCGGAATAGCAGACCTTCAGAATAGCAGACCCAGATCCTGCAGATATCATCCAGCAAAAGCTGCTAAAAATGTTATTTAAACAGTTGCAACATTACAGACAGCATACGACCTACCTCCTTAACAGCGTAGTGCATATTTCACAACATTGAAGCTTTTTTATACGCAGAATGCTTGAAATAACACTGAAGCACTGACCTTTTCAACGTCAGCACGTGACAGGTGAATGTCGGCATCAGACTTGCGAAATGCATCAAGTGCTTTTTCCGACTCACGGTGGGATTTCTCATACTGCCGTTTAGACTTCGCACAAAAAAACACACACCAACAGACATAAAATCTACTACACAGAGAATAATGCAAAACTAAGAAAAATCCATCAGCCCATTGCTGACATACTATGCAGCTGTCCACACAGAGCTGTGCCACCGTGACATTTTCAGCGTAAGATTGGCACACTAGTTAGTCTGGCCCTGGAAAATGTTAATGCTAATTTTAAGTATTATCTGCCTTTTTGTTCCCGAGTTGGGAATTCATACAGGAAATGTGTGCCAACAGACAGACTGATGGATAGATGGGCAAAACCTGTGACGTAGCCTGCTAAGACAACTAAATAACAAAAGTGCTCAGTAAGTTCTTATAACTGCAGTTTCATCCAATGACATCTAACAATTTTACAAATCTAAACCACAAATAAACCAATAAACTTAATGGCTAAATTTTTTTGGATGCACCAGTAGGCCTACTAAATCTTATTTTCTAATTTATGAATACGTGTTACATACTGTTATTCTCATTACACCGTTAATCTGTTATCTGCGTGAAAACTAAAACAACAGATCAGGAAGCAACATTGATAAGACAGAAATCAGCTGCCGAAACCTTTTCCAGCTCCATAAGCTGTGCTTGTAACGACTGCATCTGTTTGGTGCCATCTTGTAGAAACTGTCAACAACAAACAAGTGCTACATAAAAATGTCAGCATAACAGACTGTCTAAAATTATAAAATAACATTTTATACGCATATTAATATGGAAATAATAGATAGACGAATGCATAAGCTTATCCTGCTGTGGAAGTCGCTATTATCCTTACTGTCAACATCATCATCATCATCGCTATAAAAAAAAGACTACTGAAATGCTCTTTATGTTTATCTTGGGTGAAGTTTTTATTATAATTTGCACGTGCTGCCTTTTGGCACAATAAATAACTGACTGATAACGAGAAATTTGCCTCTTTAAAAACCACTACTTCCAACAGGCCTACAATTACCCCAAGTGGACTCTGATTCCAGCAATAGCTGACATTCTGCACTTTAAATATTCTATTTACTTACTTACTTAAGTGATGTTTGATTCTCACAATCCAAGCACAAATAATTCAATATACACAACACGCAGCATTATTTTCGCAGGCGTGCGGTAGCGCAGCCCTGTGTCAATAGCGACCGGCTAAGTCAATGGAGAATGGCAAAATTTGACCCCGCGCAGATCCGAAACCCCTCAACCGATCGACACAAAATTTGAAACAAGTGATTACGTCCGCGAGACGACCCCCTGCGCAAAATTTTGTGCTAATCCGTCCATTGGGGGCTTCACGGCAAATGGGTGAAATATCTTCATCAACATCTGCGACTCACCCTCTTGCGCTCTTGCCGTAGTGACAGTATGAGTTGTGTGATGTCGGAGACGATCTGGGTGACTAAGTTTTCTGCAATCATCTCGTGCTGTCCAGCAATGTCGTTCAGCTCATTCATCATGCTTAAAAAACCCTTCACGTAAGTGAAGCTGACACAAACCACACTGCACTCAATTAACACAGCAACACTGTATTTTAATAAAAAAATAAGTGCCAGATGCAAACATAACCAAAAAACGAAGCAACGGTGACTCAGCGTAAAAGCAAATCATATCAACTAAACTAACTATATAAAATCAAAAAGACATCTAACCAAAAACGACTGTCTGTAAAAGATGGCGAAGACTGGTGTTACTAATTCATTCATTTATTTATTCACTGACTGACTCACTCATTCTCATTCATAAAAGAAAAAATTTAACATGACAAGTGGTAAGAAATCAGAAAGCTTGTAGGATATAGTACAAACACACATGTTAAAGTGCATAATAAACATCAGCCAGCGGCATCAAGGATTAACAATGTCGTGAGACAGAAGCTGCAATTTTCTGGCAAACAGCTGCAAATTTCTGAAAGCGACTATGAGTACTTACAATTTCAATTTCGCTCCAAAATTCCCCCCCCCTCAAAAAAACTTTAGCCGCAAAATTATGTTATTTTAAAAATTACCAACAAAAAACGCTTTCTTTCCAACAAGGTAAAAATTACACAGACTCAGAAATGCACAAACTCAAAATGCTCAATGACACTATATGCAACGATAGAACTACAGCATGTTCAAATTAAAAGAGGCATCTAATGTGACCTGCTAACTGCAACAATAACGGAAATATTTTGACGATTTTTGCAAATACACAACAACAGCAACAAATCTGAATTTAAATACGGTAGATAATCTGCCACATCTACCATTTACAGAAAAAAATTCAGTTTAAAATTTAATTTAAGCTCTACTAAAACTATAAATTCAACACGTTATGTCGATAAAAAAACTGCATTCTCACAGTCATGTACACCGAGTCACAATAAAAAACGTGCCACTTTTATTTTTTAAATAACTCCACGAAACATTGGCAGATTTTGATAGTTTTTGGAAGGCAACATCATAAATAAACTTGAAGTAAATGACTGTGGTTTAGCCCACCTCATCATATAACTGTCTCTACACTACCTTGCAAAATGCAGAAGTTGTACTTTGGCCATTTACAACAACGAATTCATACTAGGGAGCGCATGCGTTGGCTCAGAAAATTGCTGAGACCACAAAATCATCGGAAATCTGTTACATATTCAACATTAATCGTATTCATGTTAAGATTGTACGTCGATGAACTGAAATGATGCATCAACAGTGAGTGGGCTGCTCTGGGCAGCGCGTTATTGAACGTGCTGTTGGCGAGTTGTGTCCACCACTTGTATTTGTGCTGGAGAAAGACATTTTGAGCATATGCAGTAATACGAATGATGTGATGTAACGCGTAAGACTTTCTAAGAAATAATAACTGTTACTCGTGTTTGTTGCTATTGAATTAATCAACACATGTGCACCCCAGTTTGAATTTATTGTTGTAAATAACCAAACTATGACTTCTGAATTTCACAAAGCAATGCAGCAACAGTACTAAGGAGAGGTGGGCTAAACTATAATCTTTTGCATCAAGTTTTTCAGTGATGTTGCACACAAAAAATTATCAAAATCAGCCAATGTTTCACAGAGTTGTTGGAAAAATAAAAGTGGCACGTTTTTTATTGAGACATGGTGCATTTAAGCTAACTTGCAGAAAGCCACAAATGGAAAGTGTCCTGATTGGACATAAAGTACACAATGTACAAGGATCATCCCAAAAGTTTCTGGTCTTGACATACTAGACAATAATAATTTTCACAATCTACACATCAATGAAACGTACATCCTGTACAAATTTTAATGAGTCTGTTGCAGATATGACGTCATTCTAATTTATGACTTCATAGAGCTCTGAATCAAAATGATTTAAAGCACTAACGCAAACAGTATAAAATCAAGCTCATTGTTGCATGACAATTTTCAAGTCTGTAGCTCGATTTGTAAAAGTGGGGCCCCGTGGCATCCGATTTTGTCAAAACGCTGACAAATATGCTTATGAATTTCTCATTTGAACTGGTGAATATATGATAGCATAAATCTGTGCTGATCGCAAATAAGAGCATTTCAGTCAGTTACGATGCCACATCAATATTTGATGGTATCAGCAGAGCCTTGTGAAAACTGATTTCAGTTGTGTTGACAAAACACTATCTGCTATCTACGATGATGAATGACCTGAGGCTGTTTGTACTGACGCTTTAAATCGTTTCTATTATTAATGCTCTGTGACATCATAAATTACAATGACATCATATACGAAACAGATGCATTAGAGTCTGTAAAAGATGTATGTTTCACTAATGTATAGACTGTGGAAGATATTATTATCTAATATGTCAAGGATGGAAACTTTTGGGCTGACCCTCATAACTGGAGGCAAATTTACAAATACTGTAATACACAAACACCAGGAACCAAAGAGCCAAATGGAATACTTCCCCATTCGTAGCTAAATCAAAAACAGATGCTGTTTGTTTAGATTCATGCCAAAGCTGTTTCATAATTTAACGTATGAAATAACTGATTCATACACAGCCAAAAAAGTGCTAAATAACAAATGATCTTACTCGCAATCTTCCTTCTTCTTTGGCTGGTAGTTTTTGATAAGCTTCCTGAACACAAACATGACGGAAATATTGTTGTTAGTTTTACATGATATTGGCTTACAGCTACCCTGTGACACCAAGTCAAACCCCCTGAACTCCCCTATTTCCCCCAAATGGTAGTACTGACTGCACCCCAAATACTTGCATTGCGAACTGTGACCAAACTGCATCAGTTAGCAGACAGTTACTAAATGACAGATTATAAGAACTTATTAAAGCTTTATCCGACAGTATTATCGCCTACCCTGTACAAACGTATGTTCTTCCGAAACAGAGGTCCTGACCCCAAAATTTGCATGGTGCATTATGGCCAAACTGTATCAGCCCAATGGTTACTATTAATAGGCTATAGACATTTGCAAATGCCCTATCTAGTGCCCCATTGCTGACCCTACTCTTGCCTCCAAACAAGGGACCCCTCATTCACATTTGCTGGCCGTTGAATACTGGCATATGGTCGGCATTCCCTAGTGAAAGCTAGGCTAACCCAAAAGAACCCAACCTAACAAAAACCAGAGGACTGGGCTTTTAAAAACAGTTTCTAAACCCCGGTATCAACAGTATTAAGCAAAGTTGTCACGTACTTGAGCTTTGCAGCATATTCATTCTCGATGTTGCATCGCTCCTTGAGGAAGCTGCCAAAACGATCACAGAAGTCGATACCGTGCTGCGTGTGCAGCGCAATGTTTTCAAACTGATCCTGTGTTCAAACAACCGCACTGCAATCCAACTGTGAATGAAAGCATAAAATTCTATTCATAAACACACTAAATTAATAAAAAAAAGCAATGCAGTAGGCCCCTACAAGTCTGGAGTTGACTCGAGCCTATTTTTCAGGCCTCGTACTCGAACTGCACCGTGTCGTACTGATTTTTGTACATCGATTAACTGTTTTAGTACAGTAACATCAAAAAAATGTTGCAAATTTTCTAACATTCTACTGCCTAACTGTGCTGTAGTTTCTCAACGCAAGCTCAGATGCTCGGTGTGATACGTTACGAAACGGCTATCTTCCGTCCGTAAACTAGCATATGCGCACACCTACTATTAGCCATAAAGCAAAAACTTAGTTTGAGTAAGACAAAACTAGCAAAGAAATTTCTCTGCAGCTGCAGTGTCACTCAATAATTTTTTGGCACAAAAAGAAACACACAATAACACTTTGTAATGATGCACTCAGCACCAACCACAGTAAAAATACACACCAAAATAAGTCTAAGCAAAGTACATAACTAGTAAATATACATAAATGCAAATAGCACATACTGTCAACTCTGCCAGATATACCACAAACGAGACTTTGTGGACAAAAATAGCACCTAGATACGCAATCTTCCATCTATATGGACGGAAGATAGCCGTTTCGTGACGTATTCTTCCGTCCATACGGACGGAAGATAACATTAACGAGCTCAGATTGCGAGCACCAAATCTTTCAAACATTCTGAACTGAAAGCCACTAAACTCAGACTTAAACGTCACTGCATAAAAACAACTCAAAAAATTATTCTATTAAACAGTAATTTCTAATTTGATTACTGTTGATTTTAATAACGCGAACATAAGGAAAATGAAAAGTTTATGCAGCAAGGTTACCTAACGTACCCAAAGTTCGATGCCCCAGTTAAGTGGGTTCATAATTAGTGTACGATGTCGTGCTGCCGAAACCGTGTGAACTTCTGCCAGATAACTGATCAAAATATCCGCGAAATGAAGAAATTTCCGGCGAAACGGGCTGCGTCAAGTGACCACACAAGTCGAAACAGTATCAGTAGCACCTGTCGAGAGGATTGGTCAGGGTCGTTTGGTGTATTAAAATCATCGTTCAATCAACGGCACCAAAAATCCACACATTACATCAGTTTTGTTCGCTGCAGAAACATCAGCCGACAACCGCATGCGACAAATCGAGAAAAATAGCGACGAAAAACACTCAGATATACACAAAACGGATGAAAACAGATCCTACTCAAGCACTCTATAAAACACAGGACAACAACCAATAAAACATGGAAGAAGAGATGCGACCACCGAGGCTGTGGGTAATATATATGCGTCTGGTACGTCTAGTGCGTCTAGATGCGTATAGTGCAATTAAGGTCAGGATAATCGTTAAAGACAGGATCAGAGATATATGGTTACGTTCAAGATCAGCGTCAGGGCTAAAGTTTGAGCTGGTCAGTTACGTTATTTTGCGTAAAAATAACAGACGCACTGGAGCCACGTCTGTTACGTTTAGAACAGGTATTGTTCGGTTTTGAGTAAGGGAAAAATGATATCAGTAGGGTTAGAGG
>Ga0209367_1007977_pt1 | contig 14541 bp, 11 predicted proteins | sample WorMetLIZISLAND2_FD_187412 | JGI IMG/M metagenome (GOLD analysis project Ga0209367, IMG submission 187412) | Marine gutless worms symbiont microbial communities from Max Planck institute for Marine Microbiology, Germany - Olavius geniculatus... ... | reverse complement strand
GTGCGGTGGGTGGAAGAACTTCACGTTTACGCGCCATAAATTTCTGCTTGTAACAGTGAAAGAATGGTTAAAATCGGTGCTGAATTACCAAAGTTATCCCAAAAATAAAACTGGGTATCCGTTTTTTGGAACACCCTGTAGTTTATTTGATTTCGATTGTATACTAGCTGAATTATTTCTTGAGCACGTCTTATATTATTGCTTTCCTTTACGTTGTGATGTGGCAGGGAGAAGCTGGCTTTATTCACTGAACTGGCCGACATCTTCAACGACAGTGACAACCAGAAGCTTTGTAGAGAACTGCTGAATCGGGTCTGTTGGATAGAAATTGATTTGTAAAACTTTTGGAACTGTTCACCAGAGTTTCAATGTAATCAACATAATGAGTACTCATCATATTATATATTCGCCTGAAAAATAGTTGAAAAGTTGCAATTAATTACAACAGTAAAAAGAACTGGGTGTAACTGCCGATAGATGATAGCAGACTATGCATTATAGGTACTAGTAGGCCTGGTAATGCTGGTAGTGGCAGTGATATATAGCCAGCTGCCACGATAGCAAGAGTTGCTGACAAAAGAGAAAGCCAGCATGTCTATCTGTTGCATCTGTATGACAGGAGGGTACAGCGAAATTTGCTGACCTCGAGTCAGTCAACATGCTGCGAAGTCGCAACAAGCTTCTTGGACTGCGCACACTGCGACGGCTGGCCAATGTCGATCTGGTAATGTTTGTATATTTATATTTTATTACTGGTATTATGCGACCGTTCTAATAGGTTGCATTACAGACCTTGCCCGTCTGACATCCGTCTCAGCGTCTGTCTGTCTGTTTGTGTATCTGTCCTGTATGGGCTGATAAATTGAAAAAAATAAAGGTTTAAAAACATAATTACCAGTTGTGTGAATGCTACCCAGGCTAGAAGTCTGCCAATTTTCAGCTCAGGTGGTTAAAGTGTGTTTAAAGCGACAGAAGTGAAATGAACTAAAATGCAGGGATGTGCACGAGACTTTCTGAGTCGAGACCGAGACGAGACCCGAGACCCATGTCTCCGAGATTGAGACGAGACCGAGACGTTTAAAATTTTGTTCGAGATGAGACCGAGACGAGATGTTGCAGCTTCAGAGACGCTGGCCGAGACCTTGAAGCTCCTGAGACTCTCGAGTCTCGAAAGCTTCAACGTCTCGCCAAGACGTTTTCCGTGACGTGTGGTGAAACACATAGACAATGAAAAAAATTATACGGATTAATTAACTCGCACCGTGGTAAGCACTTTCTGTTTGTGATATTGTGGGTTTTTGCACTTTATTTTGGCAAATATCACTGAATAATTAACAGCTTGCACCATAAAGAATTGCAACTGCAGTGCTGTAGACATGAGCCATTATGTCTATCGCAATTGGCAAGCAACTGAAATTAGTAAACGACAGCTGATTATAGCCTTATATGTTGTCTACATTTGGCTGGTAGTATTCATTCTGACATCATACATTTTATCTTCATTGCAAGTAGGTCATTTTGTGACGAAAAAAGACTGACATGACATAATTCTGCTTTATGATAGTCAAGTAAATAAAAGAGTAAAAACACTGGAAACGAATATGTCTAAGCCACAAATGTCATGCTGGATCGCTCTAACTGCAGCTACAGTATGCACAGTGCGCACCTGCAGGCACAAAACGTCTCGACGAGACGCAATGGCCCGAGACCCGAGACGAGACCTACTGGGTCGAAACCGAGACATATTGCTCCGAGACCGAGACGTTGAGGATTTTGTCCAAGACGAGACCGAGACGAGACGTTAGTACGTCTCGAGACCGAGACGTCTCGTCTAAGACCACATCCCTGCTAAAATGAAACTGAACGATATGAAATAAAATGCTCTAAACTGAAATACAACGTGTATGCACGACGTGCAGTTTTGTCACTTTGTACGCTTCTTTTTGGTTGCACAGTGCATTGGATGAGTACAGATTTATAGGCCGAGGTCTTCGCGCCTTTATTACAAGTATGATGATGGTGGAGTATCGCCTGTAAAGGCAGCGTGTGGCATACGATTCTCCAATACTATCAGTGGCAGCTGATGTCTTTGAATAGACTCATAGGTTGAAACGTAACTTTAAGTTATAATAAATTCATCAAATTACAACCTTACTGTCTGCCGCAGCCACACCTGGCGGGCAGTCGTTCCGACGAAGACAGCAGCAGTTGCCAAAACGTCAACAAAAACAATAAAAGGTTGTAATTTGATGAATTTATTATAACTTATTTAATGGCAGCTGATACTTTTATTTTTAATTATCTGAGTTAACATTACAGTATTTATGTTATTCTGCAAGATAAAGAATGTACATTGTTGTTGTTTCTTTTGCAGCCAAACGTCGACATAATACAGGGAACTGTGCCATACCTGGGAACGTTTCTGACTGATCTGACGATGGTTGACACTGCATTGAAAGATTCAACAAAAGATGGCCTGATAAACTTTGACAAATGTCGCAAGGAGTTTGAGCTAATGACACAGATTCACATGCTTCAGCTGGCGGCAAGTCTCTATAACATTGAGCCGGAACCTGATTTCTTCATGTGGTTCTACAACATCCGCATCTATGATGACAATGAAAGGTAACGTTCTAGCTTCATGTCTCACGTGTCCTCCAGTTAGTCCACATACCACACTACGTTTAGAAGCGGTCAGCGTTTGACAGTATTTTAATTTCAGCGATGGTTATGATTATTTTTTACAAAACATACTGTAAAATTTCCAGTGCAAGCTGGATCTCAAGTAAAAGCTGAAGGTTTCACGTCACTTTGTGTTAATGCAAGCCTAGTCTCTATGGGCGGCGCCAAAGGGAGGCAGGGAGCAGCTGCCCTCTCGTGTCTTAGCCCTTGCCACCCCCCCGCCGGCTGTCCCTCGGGAGAAATTTTGATGATGACAAAGTGCTTTCTCGTAAGCATACACATGCCAAAATACGACTTATTAAACGTCATTTATGCAAAACAACACAGATATCTGTGATATTTTTTTGTGTTTTCATATATTAAAAACAGGCAAAGTTGCAGTTTTCATTGAACCTTTAAAAGCCAAGTGTTTCAGCTCCAGGGGGCCTTCGCCCCTGATCCCCTGACCAGGGGCTCTGCTCCTCGACCCCGCTACATTTTTTGATGTACACAACAACTGAATAATGTCAACATTTGGCCAACACACAATAAAGTTCTTTGCCCCCTGTGCCCTGGCTCTTTCCCCCATTGCCTTTTAAAGTTCAGATTTCTAGTGCCGCCCATGCTAGTGTCTGTTGTATAAGACGGTTGGATAGAAATGATGAAGCTGATGCACTGCTAAAATTAGCTGCATAATAAATATAAGGCACTTTCGTTGGTCTAAGAAAGATACAGGACATTACGAAACAGGAGAGTTTCTGTTTAAAAATATATAGACAAGTTTTTAATTATTTTTAGCCTTGGAATTTGTGTTATTAATGATTATTTGTTTGCATTATAGTAATGAGTTATCACACGCCATCGAGTCAGTTGACATGTCGAACATTGATCAAAAGATGCATCGGAAACCTGCCAGGTCAGCTGCCGATTAGCGTTTGCTTTAATCAGCTAATATCTGTAACACGTGACGTATAAATATGCTACTTATAGATTTATTACTACTACCAAGTATTGTCCTAGATTGTTCAGCTATATGATAGGCTACACAGTTTACTTATGTAGACCTAAACAGCATCAGCATACATACCATGATTGTAACAAAAGCTGTCATTAAGTTTTCGTTGCTGTTGGTGATAGTGGTTACATAAGAATGCAGTTGCATGACTGTGACAACAATTCGGCTACAGAAGAACTGCATTAATAAATCAGTAACCGAATTAGACATGCATAGCAGATCTCAACTGCAAGATCGGACAAATATCGTCTTTATCGTCACCATAGATAATAAAATCCTGAAATCTACTCATTTGCTTGAAATTTGGCGGACTGTTGGCAAAGTTTGGTAAACTTGAAAAATAGCCATGCAGCTGGTTACTGTACAGTGATGACGGAATTAATAATAGACGAAAGACAAGTAGGATTAAAGCGAATGGAGCCTTTTCCTTACAAGGTCAAGGGACACCCCACGAACCTCTTTAGCAATTTTGGCCACCTAACCAAGTCACAGATGGAGCCCCCTCTGCTTCCAAGTATGCTTCCCGATGGAGCTGTTTGCACTATCGTCATTCCTCACAAAACGTTGATACCAATTATGTCGTTTATTATTTCATTGGTCAACAGTCTACTGGGCGACAAACCAAGTAGGCGACAGACGACTGGGCGACAGACGTTTAGGCGACAGATTTGGACGACACAATGTAAGCCTACTGGACGACAAAAATATTTTAAACGAATTGTAAAGTACAGGCCTATGCGCAAGTTAAAGATTGATAAGCATCATGTGAAGAATATTTAGTTAGCCCAGGCGCTCGAGACAAGTTTATATGACAATAAATCTTAATCAGACGAAACGTCACCCAAAATAAGCGTAGGTCATGTTTCGGTCACTGGGAGTGCGTATGCTTAAAATTTGACAGCTTTTCACAAGTAACTCAATAATAAAAAGCCCATATGCTTTCTAAGCGATTTTGGTCAAACTATTAGTAGTTAATAATTTCATCACCACTTTAGGCCTATACAAATAATGTCAATTTAAAAGGAATTTTAACATCCTGAACACTTAAAAGTAAAATATTTGACGAACAAACACGTTGTTTTAATTTATGATTTCATTTCTACTTTCACTTCTGACAGTTGCTAAGTCCAGTTTACTGCAGTCAGTCTAATATTATCTTCTTTGAAAATAAACTATTTAGTTGCTAACCAACAAATAATAATTAATCTACTGTTTTTACTAAAAGTATTTAATCAATCAAAATACTGACCTGACTAAAATGAATTAATTAAACTGTTAGTTACCACGTTTTAGTTAACTTTTGTCTGTCTGGAGATATTGCTTCCGCCAAAATTATGTCCTGGTACCAGAACGCTAAAAGTCACAGACTGTAACTTTTATTTATTTTTTTACTTTTGCCAAAAAAACGACACCTGTCGCCCAGACGTCTGCCGCCCACACGTCTCAAGTGCATTCACCGATGTCGCTCAGGTGGTCTGTCGCCCAGGTGGTCTGTCGACCAGTCGTCTGTTGCCTAGTTGGTTTGTCGCCCAGTAGTCCGCACCCCATTTCGTTTACCTATGCTTTACTGCAGTGCAAAACATCTACAAGAGAGGAGGCTTCATTTGAAAAAAATTCTATTAATTTGGCCAACATCATATGTGTCGTGTGGTACCTTATGCTTTACATCAGCTGTGCGAGCATGTCTGTGTAAATGTAAATGTTTGCAGTCTTGGTTTCTTTGCATCACGCCATCGTGACCAGGCGAGTGATGCAAAGTTCAGCCGACGTGGCTCAGTTCGGAGCTTGCTAGACCACATTGCTGCTGATACGGACTCCAATGAAGACAGCAAGAGTGTAGCCAGCATGGAGGAGCTCTATACATCAAAGTCCAACTCCAGGCCAGAAGTGAGCAAAATTTGCTGCAGATAGTCAGTGTAGCCTGCTGTGAACCGTATGAGTGATTTTTGCCCTTCTTCATTTAGCATGTTTAAGCTTACTGTGGCTGTGTACTACAGCTCTGAGACTGTGTACAATAAAATGTAGGGCCGGTCTGTTTTTTCCTTCTTTTCTTCCTTTTTACGTGCGAATTTTAAAGCAGCTACTGCTTTCAGCACGTCTTAGCCATTGCAATTCTGTCCGTCCGTCTGTCTGTCTGTATGTCTGTCAATCGGGTGGATCAGTCATAAACGGTGCAAGCTAGGATCACCAAATCTTCACCGTCTGCTGCATGGAAGACTCTAGTTTCAGGAACCGTAAAGCTTTTCCATAAATTCGATACCGGTCACCCCGAACGAGGGCGCTAAATGAGAGGGGGTGGGCAAAATTTGCGGTTTTTGGCCAGTAAGTCACTATCTCAGTAACAGTGCGAGATAGGGCCTAGGTTACTAGTAATCACTATTAGGAAGTCGTACACTGGCTCTCGATTGGCGCCGAATTCAATGACATTGAATGACCTTGAACGCCAAAATAAGGGGTTTTATGGATTTTTTGGCGATTTTGGGCTGCGACAAGCCTATATCATTCACAAGGTGGCGCCACGGAACTATCGTTATGCGATCCAAATGGAGAATTTGGTATTTGTATATTAATTTAGCGTGAACAGCCCAATTTTCAGCTAAACTACTGAACCGGAACTGCTATAGGCTTTCGCTTGTCTCGTGAGCATTAGCTCAAATTTCTTGTTTGTTATGCAGTCAGTTAGTTTGTATTATGCTGATGTGCTCCTTAAGTAATTTTTCACCCGCTTTTCGTTAGAAAGTCGTTATCATTTTTGAAAAATATTTTTTTTAGTTTTCACGCTACTTATTTGTTTTCAGTTAAATGGTAAGCTAACAGACCTATTTAAACTGACCAGCAAACAAGCTGTTGAAGTTAATCTCTGCCTGTCTGTGTGATCTGTGTATATCCCAAACTCCATTATTTCGATTTGTTGCATAGCTGTTGTACAACAAGCTGTACAACATCTGGACATGTCAATATGTTGTACAGGTGGCTGAAGATTTTCAATTTTGTGTCAAATTGCTGTACATCTTATTGTGGAATTCTTATACAGCACAGTTTGGCTTGGCAATGCAATGGTAGCATACCAAACCCCGATGTTGCAGGTTCGACTCCCGCCCTCGTGCACTGCCAAATAACAACCTTGGGCAAGTTGTTCACACACACCAAGCAGTATAATTTGGTACTGGCCTCATCGCCGCGAACGTAACGGCAGAGCAGTATAGTGGAGACATGTGGCCTACATCCATATAACTGAGTTGTGTTTGCACTCACTGCCGGCTCAGGGCCTTAAACGGAGATGAGCACCGACCTGAAGGTCGCAGAGCTGTGCGATGATGACTATGGGGCAAGTTACGTTTACAGTATGCAACAGATCCACAACTAATCAAAGTCAAGGCTGGACCTGAGCATGCTGTATCTATGGTAATTGGCTGTAAATGATGACGTTTTCTGTTGCAGTTCCGACATTCGATGTCACTGACGTCGATGAAGCTAGCAAACTCTCCTGCCAGCCAATCAACGCTGTCGCCTTATCAGACTCCGGACACAGTAGCTGTCAAAGTCTACTTGGAAATCCCCGAGAATCACACTACTAATCTGTACAAGAGTATCTTGGTGCGTTACCTCAAGTCTGCTTCTCATAGTTTTGTTATGCCTCCACCATTTGGTGGAGTTGAAGGCATTCAGTGTTTATGTTGTCATCTATGAGTTCGTCCGTTGTGTTTTCACATGATAATGGTAGCTATGGTGTGCCTACTATGTAGCTTGGTAACTGAAAATTCACTAATTAAGAAAATGCATTTTCTTTGGCAGCTACAACGTTAGCTGTTAATTGAAATTGACAATTAATTAACCCTTATTTTTTCTAATTTTTGTAATCGTCATTTTTGCAGTTTCAATGTTCAAGTGATGTTTTCAGTTTTTGACTGCTGTTAGGTACACTATATAGTGGCAGTGCTTACTGCTTAGTGTTCCATAATAATTTTATTTCTATTTTTTCGTTATCACATCTTAGTGTCAGAGCATTTCTGATGACTAGAATTGTTGATGTTGTAGGTGTCAAGCAATGACCATGTACTTACCGTACTGCGTAATACTTTCAGCAAATACAACGTCTCCTGTAAGCCTGAAGAGTTCTGCATTGTTCAGCTCTTGCCAGACCACACCGGTTCGTTCATTTGTGATAAATGATAACGATAAAATTTCTAATAAAAAAAATTTGAATGAAATTTTATTCTACACCATATAGCATCAGAAATCAGTCCATTAATTTTTCATTTCATTTTGAAGTTTTTAATTTAATTTATAATTTATCTTATCTGCTATTGATGACACATGTTATGTTTATTATGTAACCAGCAAAGTGTTGCAACTGTAGATGCTCAGATGATTATTATTTCAGACTTTAGTTCAGTTCTGTAGATGGTTTCAGACATAACATGTTCAAACTGTATAGTGCAGATTGGCAGATATCGTCAAGCTCTCAGTTTAATCTAGCACATAAACTAAAAAACTCAAAATGTTTTAAATGGAAATAAGATGAGAGAAACTGAAATAGAAGTACAATTAAAGTAGACTGCTACAAGTTCACTTAGAATGACAAAGGCCTATCATGTTGGTCAGTGGCTGAAGGTTTTTATTAAGCAAAGTACAATACATCTCATTTTAGTAGGATGTTGTCTTGTTGCCATAATGCAGCCACAGAGACTAGACTGTAGTTGAAACCGATGTGTGTACGTGATTTGCTGTAGAATTACCAATACCTGACAGAGGCAACGTGTTTTATGCAATACGCAAAGACGTTATCAACATTCGGTTTCTGATTAGACGACGTTCTGAGTCGAAGCACAAGCACAAAATGTCAAAACCTCGATCACGCAGTCTTGCACGGCTCATATTCTGATGTATGTCATCGCAAGGAACACTAATGTAAACTTGCTTTGCAACGTGTTCTTTTGTTTGAAACTTAAGTTTACTGGCTTTCTTTAACCTGTTGTTTAGTTTACTTTACCCAACGAATGGTAATCAAAATATGTCAAAATATTGTGCATGTCATTGTCTTTATAGCATTAAACAAATTTTATTTCATTTACAGTAAGTAAGCAACATGTCTGATGTAAAGTACCAGTATTTTTCCTTAATCAAATCAGACTGTGCTAGGCTTCTTTTCTGCAAACTGAAGCTGACATCTATGCCATTGCGGCAAGTTCTGTAACATTCCTTGTGTGGATAAACTAAATTTGTAATGTCTTGGCTAAAAGGAAATTTAGTCTTTTTCTGAAAGCTCTTTGTACGAATGGTGCTGTTTAATGCAGTAGGTCTATGGAAATGCATGTGTGTTATGACGACAACTGCCGCTACTGGCTCAATATTGTCCATTCATTGTACATAGTGAAAATCACAACGTTGTTGTCACAGCTTCTGCACTAAGCTACATCTTTACTATTTATTGAGTTTGCTCAGCATACACAACGAGGACACTTTCGTGGCCAGAATTCACCTCAGACTTTGTACGCATTATGCCAAGTCATTAGTTTGTGCATATTTTGCGTACAGCTTAAAGAGACATGGAACACGTTTGCTGTCATAGTGAATCGGCTGATGAGTTAGTTTTTGTGCATTTGTTGCACACTGCTTGTTCTGCAGTTGCTGTATGTTTTGCATATTTGTAATGTTGATTGTACATGTATGCGAATTGTATCTTTCTTCGTGTATTTTCTGTCACTGCTGGGCAGTTTGTTTGTGCTGTTAATTGTGCACATGGCATAAAAGTAGTGAGCACATAATTATGTTCAACAAATACCCATACAGTTGTACATGTATTATTTTTGTATCAGAAGCCGATGATTCTATCTATAGTTTATTAGAAGCTGACTTTGAATACAAAGTGTTCTGCTGTAAGTTTATAAGCCTATATTCTGCCTTTTTGATCCAATTATAATTTGCTGATCTATGCAACTTTCAACTGGAGAATGTTGTTGCTAGTATGATGTGGAAATCACTAGCAGGCATAGTTCACGTGACGAGGCATGTTTACATCCTGTGATTGAAGCACTTGCTGAGAAGATGTAGGGTTATGCACAGTGTGTAGATCATCATTGCCCTGTTTTTATGTCATAATATGTATACGATGTGTTTCAGTGAAATAGGGTCCACTTTGTTATTTCGTTGTAGACATTTTGGTAACACCAGTTTGCTTATAGGGCAAATGTGGATGAGTGCCATTGAATGGTTGTTTATTTTTAGTTGTACTGAACACAGTATAGAATGTGTTAGTTGTACTCAATGAGAAGCTGCACCAAATTGATCTGTGTATTAGCCACTGCAGCAATTTTGACAGTTATTAATAATGCACATTCCTTTATTGCCATCTGTGAGGGCACGAAATGTGTGTTTCGGTTTATGCTAAGTGACAAAGTACCAAAAACGTGTGGCAAGCTTGTCTATCAGCTCAATAACCCAATAATTTGTATAGCAATAAACTTTTTATTGCAGTAAAATTTTGTTGTAGCTTTGAGAGGTACACGACCACCGGTTGATTGCATACAGCTGGTCTGCACATGAACTGCTATTAGTTAGTTTCACATACAAATGTCCATCATTTGGTTGATTACGTTTTTGCTTCATGTATGTTGAGCTTTCTTGAATCTTGTTTCAGCAGTTGTATGTTGTATATGCATTGATTGAAGTACGGTTGAGACAGTGATGAAAAAACACAAAATAAACTGCTAGTTGTTTATCTGTTCTGCAAGCAGTCACAGCACGGATATCTCAGTGTTATTAACAGTAATGTTGCACTTTGACATACCGAGTAAAAACTAAAAGTAATGCGAAACATGCAATCCTCACTCTTTAATAAAAAAAATTTTCAGGACACCCAAAAAGTTGGCAAAAATCCTCAACATCCACAACATTCTTAATTTAGTCAATCCAATAAGTATAACAAAAATGTTAAAAAGTGTTAAAAAATATCTGTATAAATGGAAACGATGACAACAAGGTCTGTGGGTAGTAAAATAATAATGTCTCAAAATGTGACAAATCTACTGGGATAGAAGAACATCAAAGAACATCATAAGTCATTATTATTCCTACTGGGTGAATATTTTGTTAACATCAGTGGTCAAAATAGGATTGAAGAGGTGGGGGAACTCATTTCCCTGCCCTTTCCCCTCCTCCCCTTCCTTTTACCTCGCCCCCTACTTTCCCTCCACCTCCCCTTTCCCTTTCATTCCCTTAGAAGTAGGCCCCCTTAAATTCAGCTAGTGAGTCTGGGGGAGCGCTGTAATCTCCCCCAGCGGGGATTGGGGCCCCAGCCGAAATCGAATTTGGTGCATTTTAGCTTCAAAATCTTACATCTGATGGTGCCAATTTTACTAATTTTGCTGAGAGTTACTGACCACAGTCTATGTATGTTTCTAGTTGTGTTTCGTGTCGTCGTGTTTTTATCTAGGGAATTGCTGGGAGTCGGAGCGTTCAAGAATCTTAGCTAGCAACTATCTTGCTATGGATGGTGCACACCATACTGAAAGAAAATTTCCCAAACATAACAGGCCTAAGGTGGCAGTTTAGAAATGTTCCCGTTCCCATCCCCATTTTGTGGCGTTTCTCCCCTTAAACGTAGGACCCATAAATTCCATCTGTGGGAAATGCTGTGTGCTCCTCCAGCGCGGTATGGGGCGGAGCCCCAGCCGAAATCGAATTTGCTGTAATACAGCCTTAAAATATCACATCTGGCGGCCACAGAGTTTTAACTATTTTTCTGAATCTCTGGTATCTACTTTTAACAAAAACTTGTGTCCTGCTATTGGGGCCCAATTTGGGGGCCTGGACCCCCTGACCCCTGTCTACGCCGATGTGCGCATGAGTCAACCCATCCTTTCCCCATAATTTCCCTTCCTTCCTGCTCTTCTCTTCTCTTTCCCTTTTCTTTTTTTCCTTCTCCTTTTTTCTGGCGCGAACTGGCCCCCTTTAAATCAGCTAGGTGGTCTGGGGAGCGCTGAAAGCTCCTCTAGTGGGGTCCGGCGAGGAGCCCCGGCCGCAGTCCCATTTTGCTACATTGATGAACATATGTTCGCAAAAAACATCTGGTTGCAGCATTTCTTCGTTCAAATTGGCAAGTTAATCGACACAGATTTTTAGAGTCCAAAAATGGCGCCCTCTGAAATTGGCGACCCTGTTCAGCCGAACATCTCGAACATGCCTGAGGCCAGCCCTGCTTCATTCTCATTCCTAAATTTCATTGACCCTGCAAACGATTCTAAGGATCGTGCACTGTATGCTGGTACGTTGCTCAAGAACAGGGTCTACTTCTGAGATGGGGAGAGAGAAAAATGGGGCAAGGGAAAGGAAAGGGGTGTGGAAAAGAAGATTCTTTGCCAGATGGTATAACTTTCTATAAGCAAGTAACTTTTTATAAGACATTTCGACTTACGACTTACAAGGCTGTGGGCTTTGTCATAGCTAACCCAACTAGAGAAGAATGATTTAATGCTGTTCTGTTATCCCGTATGGTACGCAATATGCCATACACGCAACTAACACTTAATTTTTACATTTAGGTGGAGGAACTACAGAGTAACAGGAGATGGAGGAACTATCCAGACTGAAAATAAGAGGTGGGGGAACACAGTGCCCCCGTGTTCCCCCTTACTTTGATCCCTGGTTAACATTGCAAGATTTTCAGGCCAAATACGCGTACTTTATCTAAGGACATGCTGAAGAAATTCAGGAATTTCAGGACAAGTGGGAAGCTTAAATATGTTAGTTGGCAGTAAAGCCTAAATAGTATAAAACATTTTTGCAACTCTTGAATAAAATTTTTTTCATAAATGTTCCGCATATGATGCAGCACAAAATCTCGGCATCGTAAAGTAGTCATTTGCAGCTTCCATAAAATGAAATAAACAGCACAAACCAAAAATGCACAGAAAATGGAAAGAACTATTAAGAAAACTACAACACATTTTCTGGCTAGCAAACAGATGCAATCGATTCTGTGAAACAGCATAAGCATCAGTGGGCACATCGAAGTCAAGCAGCTCACGTGACAAATTACACACACACACAGCCAAACACTAAGGACGTAATAACATAGGTGAAGTGGTCACAATGGAGCAGCCGTACTTGTCACTGAATTCACATAAATACCATAATTAAATTATACAGCCATAACAGGTCTTGCCCATCAACCTGGTCATGACTGTACACAGAGTACCAGCTTTAACTCAACAATACAGGCAGATGGCCATATAAGCCAGTACTGGGCCAACATTTTTCTAGTGGATTGTGATTATTCTGTTGTTGTAGTTAACATTGACAAAGTTTACAGCTATAAATAACTGTGGACACTGGACATAGCATGAAGTTCATTTATCAAAGTATGAAACAGACAAAGACCAAAAGCAGAAATTTAGAGTGAAATATATACGAAGAAGAATATGTAATACACACTGGGAGTTATTAAGTAAGCCAGTGAACTATAACCAAGTAGTGATGAAATGTCACAGTTTACAAAAATGTTTTCTTTTGCAAAAATTTCAAAATATGGAACATTCAAATTCAAGGACTTTCAAGGGCCTGGAATTTTTTTTTCAAAATTCAAAGACTTTCGAGGACTTCTGAAGGACCCTATGAACCCTGTATATTATACACATATATACAAAAATGCATAGAAACAGTCACCAACATACTGCTCCTCTGACACAGCAAAGAACAAGCCAACTTGTAGCCGGCTTGGAAACCTTCATCATTACATGATGCAGAGTTCATCTTCTATCTCACACCACATTCACCGTACATGTATCATAAACCCCACTGATATCTTCAGATCCCCAATCGATGGTATAATAACAACATTATTTACACTGTACATGTAAGCACAACGTTGGCATCAAATAACAAGGTCAGAGATCATTTTTGGACGGAAATTTTGTGATATCGGCGGTTGCATCAACCACGGCACCTTCCTGTCCAGTTGCTGCAACAGCTTCCTGGGCTGCGGCTTCTGACATGGGAAGTTCAGATACCAGTGTATAGTTCACGACAGTATTGCCAATCTGATCGTCTACTTCCCAAGAAGAATCCACCGCAAATGTCTTCTCATCTTTCAGTGACAGATGGTCTGTCTGCAGTATGGGGTGGACTACTGCGGGTGCAGATTTATGGTCAATGTCTTCAAACGGCAGCTCATCACTTGAAGCAAACTTTGCCGCGTCATGAACCAGCAGCTTGCGTGATGACCCTACACAGCAAAAAAGTTATGGCCCATGCCAGTATACATGCATGCACTCAGACAAACCACTCCTCAACTGTGTTCTTTAAAAAATTAGCCTTGCACAGGATTTATGGTCGACACTTCGTGGACATGGAAACTAGGCCAAGTATCACAATCCAACCAAACAATAATTTAGATATTGTTCGTTAGTTAAAAAATCGAGGGCCACAATTTTGAAACTTTCATAAAACCTTTTCCAAAGATCTTCCTATGTCAGATGATTTAAGCATTTCAAAGAAGTTTTTTTCCGGAATCTTTGGCTTTATTTGCACTTCCAAAAAAGTCCTTCTTTTCTTATCTCTGTAAACCAGTTCAACCAATCAGATGCACTTACACAGATCATGTGATGTAAGCACCTCAGTTTCAAAGCTTCTTGGAAAAATTCTTTGGAAAACTTCTTATCTTGCTATGTCAGCGGAAAACAAATTAACACACCGCTTCATAATTTAAGTTTACCAAAAGCAAACTCATTGCTAACTTAACAGCAATGCCACATAAATAATGTCACATATGACATCTAAATTAAGTGTTAACAATGTTTGCTGTTGTAAAAATTTCATTTTATTATGCAATTTTCTTCTGTAAGACAAGGTTAATGCTTTCATAC
>Ga0209367_1007976_pt1 | contig 14541 bp, 11 predicted proteins | sample WorMetLIZISLAND2_FD_187412 | JGI IMG/M metagenome (GOLD analysis project Ga0209367, IMG submission 187412) | Marine gutless worms symbiont microbial communities from Max Planck institute for Marine Microbiology, Germany - Olavius geniculatus... ... | reverse complement strand
TTTGTAACCCCCAAAAGGCACATCCCTGCGCGAGACCGCGTCGTTTGAGCCATCGCGCGCAAAAATCCGCCGAAGGGTCTGACCTGTAGGTGAGTTGACTAAAAAAAATAGGTATATGGATAGCTATAAAAATTTTTGCGTACATTTCACCCATTTGCCGGGACGCCCCCCTTGGAGGGATTTACATGAAATTTTGCGTGAGGGGTCATCTCGCCAACGTAATCAACCGTGCCAAATTTTATCTCAATCAGATCTGGGGTTTTGATTCTGTGGGGGTCGCATTTTTGGCTTTCCCATAAGAAAGAGAAGTCGCCGTTAACACAGGGCTTGAACTACCGTTCAGCCTGTGATGATCGGCGCTCAAATCAAAAGTTGTTTTAAATCGCGCCGAATTTTGGACGTTTTTTTCCTTCCAAATTTTAAGGGGATGGTGTCCCCCAAAAGTTGTACATAGGTTAACACCCCATTTAGTGGCACATCATGTGGCAAAGTTTTTTGAGGCTATTTCCTTTAGCTCTAAAGTTATGTTGGTTCATACGCTACATTTTAAGCCAATTCTGACACCCCCTTTGCAAAAAAATTGTTGGGAGAGCCCCCGTCCCAGGTGGGGCATTGGCTAACAAAACTTGGCCATTCTGTGGCGCGTGTAAAAATTTCAGAGCACAGCACCCCCTAGGCGCCGAAATATAATTTTTCGAAAAAATCGATTTGGTGGGGAAACATTTGCTGAAAGTTTGCTGGACGTTCAGCAAACTTTCAGCAAATGTATTCAAAATACACACGCTAATGCTGGACGTTTGCTGGATAGTGTAAACACCCTATAACGCGGGAGAAAACGCTGTCGATAATTTAGTTGTTTTTTGAGTATCTTTATCCGTTCCGAAGATATTCGCGCTCAAACTGGGAAGGGGTCCGAAATCGCGCCAAATTTAGCAAGTTTTAACCCCCCCCCATTTTTTTCTTGGGGGGGACAGGTTCAGAAATTTTTGAACCGAGATTATGAAATCGAACATACTTTCCGTCATGCGGCAAAATTTCGCGGCGGTCGGCCGACGGAGTTCAGAGATATGGTGGCGAAAAAATAATAAATAATAAAAAACCGTTGCAAAACATAAGGCCTTCCCGAACTATCGTTCCGGGCGGCCTAATAAGCGTGTGTGTATCAGTAGGCCCTATGTGTGCGCGTGTAGGCCTACAATGTCATGTAGATGTATAGGCCTATAGACGTGTGACTGTGGTCAAGCGTGACTTTGTGACAACTGTCAACCTGCAGATTAAATTGAGCTGCGAAGATAAGAGTTCTAAGTTTTGGCTCAGCGCCACGAGTTTTGTGGCCACTCCGTAGACACAGAAATAGGCCTAAGATAGGCCTAAGTTTCTCATTATTTTTCTCAAGTACCGCCACCCTTATTTACGGTTTAGTTTGTTTTATTTTAGTTTTATTGCGTATACGTAGAAGACGGTCAAGGCCCGTTTCCATTCAGCCCAACGCATGCACGCATCGGACGCAATGCAAGAATAGACACCGCTTATATCTCGCGTTCTGACTATTGAGTCGCTTGCGTCATGAGTCCGTTGGGTTTGTTGCGTATTTTCATCAGTTCGTTCAACTTTGTTGCATGCGTTGGACGGAAACACTCAAGAATGAGAGGCTGCATGTGTCACTGACGATTTACGCTCGAGCGTTTGACTCCGCAGCGCGAATGACAATCTTCACAAAGATCTTCTGTTAATGTTCACAGATGTAATATTACTTGCAGACGTTTGTAAGTCCAACATATGAAAACCTTAGGAAGAAATTAACCATATACGAGAAAACGCGATTTCCAACAGAATCGTAAAAAAACTTACGAAATCTTCAGTCGCTAACTTAGGCTATAGGGAAAACTTTAAAATGTTCGAGAAAACTTTTAGAAAATTATTTTAGGGTTTTTTCTAAATTACGCCCTTGCATAACGCGGTCTTAGTTCAGTTAGTTAGGCCTATACGGCTGCTGGAGTCTTTCAGGCAGTAAGCTGATGAACGGTTCTGAGAGATCCTGACAAACCGATCAAGTACGATCTTCTGAAAGTCCAGAACGTGAAGAACTTTAACCTAACGCCGCACGCACAACACATATATTGAACGAATTTAACCGTATTGGTTACAAAGCATAGAGCTTGAATCAGATGGCTTTAATCGTCCCATTATTGACAACTTACGTGCATCTGTGAGATTTAAAAAAATAAATCATGATATACGCAATTGTTTGTTTGTTGGATTGTTAATATTTGTACTGTAGGGTATTGACTACATGTAGCCTTTTGTTCTTCTTATTGCAATAGGAGAAAAGAGAGAAGCACTTTTCACGTCTTCATTGCAATGGTTGCAAAAATTGTCACCGGTTATTACGATTAGTAAGCCATTAATCTGCAAACGTGTGAAACTGCACTAGCAGAGAAATGTCAAAACTGCAAACCGGAAGACGAAACAGACGACAACGACAGCGACTCGAAATCTTCTTAGACCGGAAACAGGTCGACGACGTGATGACGTCATCAGAGTGTCGTTATGGCTGAAATTAATCAACATCTCCAGATATCGCTTCTGATAGACGAGAGCACGTCGGTGAGTTTCCGACTGAATCAACTTGTGCAACAACTGCCGCGCCTGCGCATTCAGCACAACATTCACTTCAAAGAAACTCATAGCGACTAATAAACATATCTGAATTGACTGATGCAATCAAATTACAACCTTCGTCAGGTAAACATTTTGCTTTTTCGAACAATTTACATTCCACGCTAGATATCGTTAAAGGTTAAAAGTTAAAGGTGGTGTTATAGCTCGTAATGGAAACCATTTCAGAGCTAGAGAGCGTCACCTGCCGTATGGGGTCCCACAGTGTTACCTGCCACCCGATACAGGTGAACGCGCCCCGCCTTAACCCCAGCCAAATAGGCCAGTACTCGATTTTCCTATTTCTAAAAAATGAAAAGCTGAATTGACTTAGGCGGCTGGTTACATACCGAGATGGTTTACCTGCCCGCAGGCAGTCACCCATCCAAGTACTAACCCCGCCCGGTGTAGAGTAACTTCGTTGATCAGACACAACGAGTTACCACTACGCCAAGCCACCGTTACGGCGCACATTATTATTTTCAATGAAATGTGGAAGAATATCGTCTTTCTTTAAAGTCTTTTTTATTTGTTGCAGCAAATTGGAATATTTAATTGTTCATTTCGTAAATTCTACAAAGTTTGACCGAAAATTTTTAGCCCCAAATTTTCTCCATTGACGGTGAGACCAGGCCCCTGTTACTCAAGACATATGTGCATCCCTGCCAAACGGCATATTATCTATCATTTTGTCCAACAGCTTTAGCAGGCTGCACAAGTGTAACAAACACGCAGACGTACAGACTCCACCATAAGAATATTTTTCGCAATAGCCATTATCGCTGACAGTTTTGTGATGTTGTGATGTGTGATGTTGTCAGCAATCAGTACACTGTGAGGCATAAAGCACGCCAATTTTTTTTACCATAACATGAAGAAGGGTTATCCGATTTTAATAAGTTTTGGTACACATATAGGCTATTCATCACACAACTGGCCATCAAATGGCCGTTCAGTTTCCCACCTCACCTAACATCTGCTTCTGCACTACTTGGTAAAAACAGAACAGACAAAATATGCATTAAAATCAACAAAAACTTTATAAAATTTTATCTTTCCGGATATATGTGGCCACCAACACGCAATCAATTACAAGGTTTGATAGTTATGAAGCAGCACGTCTATTAAATAGGCATAACATTCAGGAATATTGATGAATTCAAGAAGTGACTGCTGACGTCTGGATTGGTCTGGAGCAGAACGTTATCGACGCTGCTATCAACGAATGGAGAAAGTGTCTCCGAGCCAAGCCAATGTTTGTGGGCCAACATTTCAAACATTTTTGTAGGCAGTTAAAAAATGGACAATTAGAGAAACTATCAGATAAAACGATACAAATATAAACACAATGTGTGTTTTTTTTTGGATTAAGCAATAATACCAGTGGTTAAAAATGTAATATTTTGTTTGTTTTGTTTTCCCAAGTAGTGCAAAAACAAACAATGGGTAAGGCAAAAACCTAAACAGTCATTTGATGGCCAGTTATATCAGAAATTTTTTTACCAAAAGTTATTAAATTTGGATCATTTTTCGTCAAGTTATGATGAAAAAAATTGGTGTGTTTTTATGCCTCATTGTAGATACCGCCTGAGGATATTAGTTAGGTTTATGTTTCAACTATTTAACTTTCAGTATCTTTACTACCAAGTGTAGGAGTAAAACGAAAATCAAAAATTTAAAAAAACAGCTTTAATAACAATAATAAGAATAATAAAATATTTACCTTATAAACGTCGAGAGCGGTGACGGTATTTGGAAAGTCAACGAAAGCGTCGAAGTTTGCAAAGGCATTTTGACGTCCTAGGGTCATCACGTGATTTTGATGACCTTTTGACTCGAGAAGTGTTGAGGAGGACGCGGGTTTGACCTTCAGCTGGAGGTCACAGGGGTCAAAGTTCTGTCCAGTGTACAGTTTAAGTGCGCTGAAGTTCGGTGTTGACGAGTGACCATGCAGCGTTCTGGATGCCTGCATGACGCATCGCTTTTAGACTCTTTAACATCCAACAATTATTACAACAAATGTACAAGACATCAGTTTATACAGTTGTTAACGGCAACATTGAAGAACTCGCACATCGAGAACAGCAAAAAATCACAAAAGGTAATATTGAATGCATCAAACTGACTGTGTGTCAGTGTGCTGCTGATTGTTGTATTACCATGTCAAAGCTGCCAGTGAAGTCATCGGTACGTCGAGTAGAAGCAGCCAGTCGTCGTTGTTGCTGTTGTTGTTTCCACGTTGTTGTAGTCGTCATCATCTTCAGTTTAGCGTCTTTCAGGTGTTGATCATAATGACGGTTTAAGTTCTCCAGCTTTCGCATTCAATACATTATCATAGACGGTGTTATAACACAAAATCAACTGATCTATCTACTGATCTCACATCGAGGCAAACTCAACTGTTTCTTATAAGCTTAGACCTAAGCCATAACTATAAAGGCCCACATTGTCTGCTCAATATGATAACGAATCTCTCGTAATATAGTAGGCTATGCGTCAAGGATACTTTTAATGCACTATATAAGTGACTTTCGGATATTAACATTATAATTTGATAAATATTTTTCTTGTATTCACTGTGCAGTGTAATTAAATCTATAAAAACAGAAAATGATGCAGTTATGGCATACCAAATTTTGCAGCATACTACACTGTGTCCGGTAAAAAACTGACCCCTTAGACATCGTGCAATAATAATGTCAAATCTAAACGAATTTGAATAATATTTTGCATATTTAATCCCCAATAAACTTTTAAAACGACTGCCACATTTCGTTAAAAATATTATTTTTTTATCAAAATTATTAGTTGTTGAATATTGATAACAAATTATTTCCATTACCAATATGGTTTTACATATATAAACCAATGTGTACGTTTGCGTATTATGCGTAACTTTAACAAACACCATCTGATTCTAACAAAATTTTACATTAACAATGCGTCATCTATTGGCAATTAAAATGCCAAATTTCAGGTAAATCTATCTATGCAAACAATAGTTACAATGGCTTTTGTCAGATTGCCTCAAAACGTGAAGTGTTCAGTATTAGGCAACCGATTGTTTAATTTTGACAGTGTCCACGGCCTGCTGAGAAAATCCGCGATAAACTTTTTAGCATCATACTTTTACTTTTATCTTAACAGTTTAAATAAAACACGATTGTCTGCAGAAAACACCATTTTGTTATTGTTTACGTTATTTTGATTGCGTCAACAAACATCACTTTCGCTTGAGCGACTGCAGTATGTAAAGCCATATTTGTAACGAAAAGGTTTTGGTTTTATTATCGATATTAAAAATTTAATGATTTTGGTAAAAATAATATTTTTCAACAAAATTTGGCAATTATTTCAGGAATTCATTGGGAATTAACTGTGTGAAACTATATTCCAATTCGTTCAGATTTAACATTTTTATTGGTGTCAGTTTTTTTACCGAGCACAGTGTACAATTATGTAGCACAATAACTGCAAAATTTACTACAAATACACTAACAGGTTAAGCATATAATGTCGACAAAAGTAAAATGATAAATTAATTATGTAATTATTTTTATACTACAGTTACTAGTAGAAAAATATTTTAAAAACGTTTCAATTCAACGCATTTGAGCTGAATAATGCTGGGGCATATAGTGATGTATTTGTTGTTTTTCGGCGAACAAGAAATACATTATTAATCAATTATTTTTTACCTTTTTCCTAGCGTCCATGATCTTTTCCAAAGTTTCGTCCTCACGCCCGGTTGTCGTCATGTTTACTCGTTTTCTTTTACAGAGCGTTCTTGTAGAATGCAAAACGTTTAATTGATTTATGCCTACGAGTTGCAGAGCTGAGTTGTTACTGGCGTTTGGCTGTTGATGGTCGGCGGCTACAAAGATCTTGGCATACAAACGCAGATCGATACTCAACTTCGTCTCGTGCATCAAACAGCGGCGCCACACGCAGCTGATTGCTGAATAATTGATCTATACATACACTGCGACGGACGTTCGGTTAGGCTATAAGTAATGAGAATCAATGTATTGGAATAATATTATTTCTGCTTACAATGTATAAGCCTACATCAGCCAAAAGTACATTTCTTACTGACTCGTATAAGTTTGTTTCGTCGCTGTAATTTATGACGTCACGGAGCGTTAAATAACAAGTAATTTTAGCAAAGCTCATGAAATGCGCGACAGCCTTAGCAGTTCCTGTTCGCAGATTGTCGTGGTCTAGCTCCAGCCATTTTGTCACAGTTCACCCTTGAAGTGTGCACCGCAACCGAAAATCGCAAAATAACACTAAACCCCCTTTTAGGGGAGGGGGTTAAAGCTCATTCAAAGTCATCGATGTCAATACTGCTAAAAAGCTCGTCACCAGTGCTTGTTATGACAAGCAGCATGTCTATGCCTATCTGCAACTGTTTTCACGTTAGACGCGCCAATATCGGTAAAATAACCACTTTTTAAAAAGGTGTCTCTCTTTGACGCTTGCGTGCGCAGGCCCCCTTTAATCTAATTCTAAGGGGTCGGCATGTGGACTACGAAGATTTGCGTTTAATGCTGAAAATTTTATTTGCAAGTTGTTTTGGTCTATCTAAGCTTAAAGCCATTTTGTCGCAAATCACTCTTGAAAAAAATGTGCGTTGCAGCCAAAAATTGCGAAAGATTTACTAAAAACTTTATTTTGGGGATTCAAGGTATGGACTCAGCATATGTGTATTGGTGGTCCATTTGGACCATGCGTCTATCTTGCTCTGTTACGGAGATATTGGGCGCCAAAGATATTGGAGTCGCGAACTTGATCTTTTGGGGTTACGTGACGTCATCGGTCACGTGACCATCGGACTCGGCGTGGGTATTTTCCTATTGGTGGTCAACGATGACCATGCGCGTATCTTGCACGGATACGGAGATACGGGGCTTCAAAGATTTTGGGGTCACGAGTTTGACCTTTTGGGGTCACGTGACGTCATTAGTCACGTGACCATTCGACTCGGCATATGCGGTTTCCTATTGGTGGTCCATTGGAACCATGCGTCTATCTTTCACCGTTTCGGAGATATGAAGCCTCAAATTTGCATTTGCCCATGTTAAAGGCCAAAAGTTCACTGCGCGTGCATTACACTGCTTTCAACGTTTACAACGTTATCATGGCCTATACGGAGGAATGACGTTCAGTCGTATCCGGGTTGTTTAGCGCCTGTCGGCTGTGCAATTATTGCGGAACGAACGCCTACAACTCCACATTTAAATACATGTACATGATGTCATGGTAAATGGTTTAAAAATTCACACAAACAGTAGCGCGCACAGAACTAATAGACTAACTCGGAAAAATTAAAAATAAATGAAAACTAGAAATTTAGGGCAAGACCCAACGGGAGACCGCCCGGCGCCGAAAGTCCGAATTGGGGACAATTAGAGGGTTAAAAATTGGAAATTCCGCTTTTAGCGACGTAACAGAGTGAACGCAAACGCATGAGTTTATGCAGCACACGCGCGAGTGTTAATTTTCGGTGGGTCGAAATGAAGCAATAAACTTTTTTGTTACAGTAGACCAAATTTGACAAAAATTTTTCGCCGACGTGGTAGGGGCTGTGGTTGATCCAATTTTTGATCCGTTTCAAAGATATTCGCGTTTAAAGTCTATAGATATCCGAAATCGTTCTGAATTTAGAACGTTATCACTGGCGGATTCAAGGGGGGCGGCTGCCCCCTTATTGACCAGATGCATCTTAAAACAAAGGGAAATTTTGCACCAAAATGCACCATTTTTGGATAAAATTTTCGAAAATTTTCTAGGAAGGGGGAATAGCCCTTTTCCCAGACCCCACCCCAACCCTTCCGTCCTCCTATTCCAAACTTCTGGATCTGCCACTGAACGTTATTGCTCTCCCCAATATTTTTTCCGACGGGGACGGCAAAAATTTGTACTCAAATTATCGTGCCTGTCTTACGGCGCATCATGTGAAAATGTTTTCGCGTCCAAAGTTATAGGCGAGCATACGCTAAACTTTAGCCAATTTTTGACCCCCCACTGTACATATTTGTTAGGGAAACCTCTTCCCGATAGAGTGTGCGCTGCCAAGCTTTGGTTATTCTTTAGCGCATGTAAAAAATTTGGTGGCTCAGCACCTCTTAGGGGCCGATATATGGTCGATTTGGGTGGGTATAATTTGGCCTTTAGATTTGCGTTGTTAATGAACCAAAGCTTACCCGACTTTTTTTCGCTGAATTCGGGAAAAATCGCGGTCGACGAAATATTTGTCCTATTTTGGATATATTTATTCGTTCCGGAAATATTCGAGCTCGAAGTTTAAAGTCGTCCGAAATCGCGCCAATTTTTTGCATGTTTTGGCCACTGGACTTGGAATTTATAAACCTGCGTTATAAAATACAAGCATCTTCCGATCATGGTGCAAAATTTAGCGGCGATCGGCCGACGGAGCTTTTAAAGACTTTGGCGAAATAAAAAAAACATTCTGCAGTAAAAACATAAGTCCGCTTGAAACTATCATTCTGGGCGGACTAATAATGAACAGTAATGAAAACTCTCAATTGTCGGTCGATAGTCAGGAAATTTTGCAAAGTTAATGCTTCAACAAAAATGTTTTGGTTTAGTCGATTTCGTCAACGTTTAAACAGTTTAATTGAGTCGCATTTTGCCAGCAGCTGTCGTAAATATACACAACGACCAAAACAACCAGACGGACATGCACGCAAAACGGTTTTTTGCCATCAAACGGAGACATTGATGCAGATCTTATTCATATGCGACCGTCCAGCGTGTTATGGGCCTTGCCCGTCCGTCTGTTTCATAGATGTTAAAAACATTGATTTGCAAATAAAAAACATAAAATCCTGTTTTCACTTTTATAAAAAACATTATAAAACATGCACAAAAATATTAAACAGCAGATGTTTCCAATCACTACCTTTAAATTAATTTCGCCAAAAAATATCTAACTCAGATGATTAAAAACAAAAACCTACCATTTGTAAAGACAAATAAACGGAACGTACTGAATGTACAGATCAAAAACAGCTGAAAGCAATTTGCCCATGAGAAATTAATCGTATTTGTAATTTTGTACGTTTATGTTTTAACAAAAACAAGCACGACATTAAAAAGCACAAAAACATTTTAAATAATAAAAAAAACAAAAAATTAAAACATTAAGAGCATAAAAACGTGTTTTTAAACTTTCATTAAAAACCAAAAAATTTTTTTACATCTATGGTCTGTCTGTCCCGTATGGGCTTTTTACTCGTAAACCAAAAAAAGTTAATAAAACAAAAATGGTTGGCAGTCTCAATTTTAAGCTCAAAAAGCTCAAGGCATCCTACGTCAAAAATCTCCTGAAAATGACGCATTTGTCGAGTACATGTTTATATGCTGCTGGCGGACCGCGAGCTGTCGACTTTGCCCACCGCTCACTAAACTCAGTGCAGTGGGCTCGGACGGCCGCAAACATGTCGGCACAAAGTGTGATGATGTCTTTGCTTTTTCGTGTCATGTCCAAGTGTTGTGACTGGGACTCGTGTCTTGCGGTTTATTATTTTACTATTTAATTATTTTTATTTAGCACTCGAAATTACGAATGAAAATCAGAATTACAGAAAAATTCTATGAAAATGAAATTTAAAAAAAATTAAAATCATGGAAATTGGGGTGAAAATGAGAAACAATCGGCAAAGGTACAAAAATGTGAATAACTCATATTCTCATAGTAAACATTTAAGTCCAATGACGATTGTAGTTTTAAGGAAACCAGCATTTGTACAAACTTGACGCACGACTTGCTGTTGCTAATTCCGCGGTTGCATTTTTTTGGTTTCAATTGAGTTGGTTTAAGCTCAAGCCTAAGCTTATGAAATAAACGAAAGTTTTTTTTTCTATCAGCCGAGTTGATTTGCGTTGAAGATGTGTGGTGTATACGAATTGGAATCGCTTCGTCGGAGTGACGTGGAAATGCGAATAGCGCGTGGTTATCACTCAACGCAACGCGTGCAACGTAGGCTACCCCACGTGACAAATCCAGCGGATGCAAGCAACAAATGCAGCCGACGCAACGGTCGCCTCTTCCTTGCGTCTTGGCGGTTGCACCAATTGCATTTGTTGCGTTTATTGCGTTCGTTACGTAGTTTCCTGCGTTCGCTGCGTTAATGTGCGTTGCATGCCTTGCGTTGGATGAAAACCACGCTTAGGAGGCCTACATGACAGACGCGGGAATGGGCAAAAAACGCCAATGGACTGCATATGAATGTGCGGAAGTGAATGTACAGAAATGCATTTCTTGATGTCCAGTTGAGCTGTAGATGTCTGCTATTCGGCGCTGGGATTCGACTGCTCTTCTTGTGTGGTCGGTGTCGGCGAGGCTAGAACTGTCCGTCGCAACTGTCTCTGTACACGCTGACTGGCTGCAGACGACCCGACCAAGTTTTTTCTGCCCGATTGCTTCTGATCTATAACGAACGTTCGTTTCTGCTGATCCGTCCGTCTGTCTGTGGTCTTTGGTGCTGTACGAGCGGACTTGGATCTGGATCTGGAGCCGGACATCATCAACCGAACCTACACAGTCAACAAGCAACTACGTAAACGTTAAGTCTTTCCCGAAGCTAGCTTTTTGGTCGCTGAGTAACTATGTTGAATTCGTGACCGCGAGCTTACGAGTTCAACTCCCGGCCATTACTAGTGCATCGCGCGCTGTGCCTGTATCCATCACTGGTACTCACGGGGGGATGGCCAGGTGAACCGGCCAGGTAAGCCTGCTTTCGAAAGTCGGCTATCCAAGTATACTAAGCTATCCAACGCGTTGCTAAACCAAGCCACCACAGTCATACAGATACATATAACACAATAAGCGACTTCAATTTTTGACTCGCTAAGCCTTTTCGCTAAGCCAAAGCTAAAGCTGAACGCTAAAGTCTGTACTTAGACCAAAGTTCAACTAAACGATTAAAAATGGCGGAAAACAGGTAAACCTAACAGGAAATAAATCAACCAGTTACGCTCGGACTTGTTTATTTAATTGCGCCGCGCACGCAAATGACGTAATTACGTTACGTCTTACGTCATTGTGTAGCCATTACGGCGTTTATTTTTGGTACCAGACTGTTTTAAACTTTCAATTGACTAAACTATCCGTGTTAGTCGCCATGTTTTTTTTCGCTCAGCAAAATCACTTCACTTTTAGACTTAAGTAAATACTTAGACCGAAGTTTAGGTTCAGCGAAAGTCTCAACGAAAGTCTAAGTCAAAAAGTGAAGTCGCCCAATATCACATTAATATGTGATATTGGGCGACTTACTTGCGTATACTTACGCAAGTGAAGCTGTTGGCTATAATATAGATATAAGCCTGCATCTTTGTTCGCAGTGAGACAATCAATAGAAAGTTACGCATTGGAAATGCTCGACGAAAGCGTTCGGAAAACAGTGGGCGACTTCACTTTTTGACTTAGACTTTTGCTGAGCCTTTTCGCTGAGCGAAAGCTAAAGCTGAACGCTCTGTAGCCTATTTAGACCACAGTTCAACTAAACTTTGGTCTAACTCTACTGACTTAGACCAAAACGATTAAAAATGGCGGAAAAACAGGTAAACTTAACAGGAAATAAATCAACCATTTACGCTTGGACTTGCTTATTTAATTGCGCCGCACACGGAAACCTAAACCTAATGCGAATTGTGCGTCTGAAAATCGCCTTGTCATGGATGATTATAATAGTTACAATACTGCTGATAAGCGTTGGTTCGAACAACCTGTTGGTAGAGATCAGAAGTAGGGGCGCGGAACAGTTTTCTGGACTCGGTGGCTTTGTGTTCAAACAAGTAGACCCGCAGCAGGTACAAACTGTAGACTATCATGTACGACGCTAGCGGAATGAGCACCCCGAACGCAAAGAAAAACTCTATAGCTACCAACTCCAACTGCAAACCACATCACAGCCAGTCGTTAGAGCAGTTAGTGGAAGAACGTCAGCAGTAGTAAATACATCCAACGTTCTGTACCCGACCGGAGGTATATTGCTCTTACACAAGTCAGGCTCATTCCGCGACTTTTGGCAATAAAACAGCGAATATATATGTAAAAAAAACTCACCAGTTTAAAAGTGTGTGTTACAATGACCGAGTTTTATATTTTTTTGCCTTTAGTTTAATTTGCTAATTTTGCCTTTATCTTTTGCACCGGATTTGTTTTTTAAGAGAGTAAATTAATAACGCTTAACAATCAGTTACGTTATTGCATAAAATGTATTTACAAAAAAAACAAAACAAGCATTTAACGTCCACTATCGCACACATCAGACAAAAAAACTCATTATGTTAAAGACAACCGCTGTCCGCAGCGAGCACATACAGACTGATTCTCTGACTGCAGAAGCGTGGCCAGGCAGCCACAGTCACGTGGTCTGACCGCCCAGCTGACCATGTCCATCCAAGCGTGGAAGTCAGCTCGCCGACATTTTTCCGACAGGACAATACGCTTGTGCACGACACTGTGTGTAAGGACGATGTGATGATGTCAGTCCTCTAAAACAGCAAAAATCATTTGGGTAACCTTAGATGGGGCTATGCATATGGCGTCCTTACAAGTTGACTTTAGTTGGTAATCACTAACATAGTCTAAAGCAAAAGCCTTCTTCATTTGATGTCATTTGTCGTATTAGGCTTACTTGCGCGATGTTTACTGATTTCGCTGAACAGCCCAGAATGTGCACCGAAAAACAACAGATATAAGCGTATAATATTCAGCTTAACTAATGTAAAAGTCTGCGTAATGACGATATGGTGATCTCATATAGCTGCTTTCACTTGGGACCAAAATACTGTAGGCCTGCTGTATCGGTTGGTCATTGCCATAGTAGGCTACTCAGGCTAAAATGTAGTGCATTAACAGCGAATGTAGGGCCAAGACGACAGCCGGATCATTCATGCGTACAGTTATAAATGGCAAGCACACGGATAAGTTAACGTTCTTATTAGGCCTAGACATCAACAGTGTCCTATCACTATTATCCGGCCATCCATTTGTGCATTCTATGCCTACGCGTTGCTAACTCAAGCAACTAGGCATAAAAATCCAACATTGATGTATAGGCCTATGTTCTCCATGGCACAGTAGTTGCTACACCATCTTTCAGTATTAAAATGTCTAATGTCAAGGTTAGGGTTAGTAAGTAAGTAAGTAAGATTATTTATAAAACGCAATTTAACAATAGCCACAATGCGCCGGGTTGTGCTGTGCAGTTGGACAGTTTGTAAGCATATGAGTGCGCGGTTAGCTGAATATCGTGTCGGCACAGGGTCATATATTGGCTTCCTTGTTACGTTGTTACCTTGTTACTTGTTACTAAGTAGGCCTAATACGACAAATAACATCAAATGAAGAAGGCTTTAGACTATGTTGGTGATTACCAACTAAATTCAGCTTGTAAGGACGCCATATGCATATGCATATGCATATGCATAAAATTACCCAAATGATTTTTGCTGTTTTAGAGGACTGATATCATCACATCGTCCTTACACACAGTTGTAAACTGGTAATTTTTTTACATATATCACAGGCTGAACGGTAGTTCAAGCCTTGTGTTAACGGCGACTTCTCTTTCTTATGGGAAAGCCACAAATTCGACCCCCACAGAATCAAAACCCCTGATCTGATTGAGATAAAATTTGGCACGGTTGATTACGTCGGCGAGATGACCCCCTCATGCAAAATTTCATGTAAATCCCCTCAAGGGGGGCTTCCCGGCAAATGGGTGAAATGTACGCAAAAATTTTTATAGCTGTCCATATACCTTTTTTTTTCACAGACTCACCTACAGGTCAGACCCTTTGGCGGATTTTTGCGCGCGATAGCTCAAACGACGCGGTCTCGCGCAAGGA
>Ga0209367_1007975_pt1 | contig 14543 bp, 8 predicted proteins | sample WorMetLIZISLAND2_FD_187412 | JGI IMG/M metagenome (GOLD analysis project Ga0209367, IMG submission 187412) | Marine gutless worms symbiont microbial communities from Max Planck institute for Marine Microbiology, Germany - Olavius geniculatus... ... | reverse complement strand
GCATGTTCTTTCATTCGGTTGTATTGGCATCAGATTTCATTCGTGTTGTTACTTTATGGTCAGCGCATCGACACTCATCTGACCGACCCTCCTTTAGGGACTGACAGAGGCTTCCCGCTGGTGTTCAACCATCGTACCAACGAGGCGCAGTTCATCCGCCTTCTTCAAAGAAGAAGCCGTTGACCGCTACCTTTATGCCTGGATGAGGACTGGTGAAGGACTAGCGCCCCGCTGGTTTTCAAGCCAGAATTTCTATGTTCCCGGGGTTAAGCTTCGCTACACTTCCCCGAGCGAGCGAAGCGAGTGAGGGGAGCTCGGAGTAGTCGGCCACCGAGCTCCTAACAATCACTGGCCTGGTAATTATTGACCGACTTTCAAAAATTCTTTCACTGGCACACTGTGCAGACAATTTGCAATAATGTGATTATTATGCACTCCACCGGTAAATGCATCTCTACACTACCTTGTGAAATATAAATGTAAGCAAAAACTAATGATAATAACAAAAATTTAGGTAAATGGAAAAAACACTTCAGACCAACATCGTGATAAATGATCCATATGACACTAGACTGTGTTAAACCGACACAGTTTAGTACACACAGTTTAGTGTCATATAGACCATTCACTGCAATGTTGGTCTAAAGTGTTTTTTTCAATTTTACCAAAATGTTTGTTTGCTATTAGTGTAATATATGCATATTTCATTGATATTTCACAAGGTAGTGTAAAGATGCATTAACGGTGTGGTGGGATGTGTAATAATCACGTTATTGCAAGTTGTGTGCAGAGTGTGCCAGTGAAAAAATTTTGAAAATTGATCAATAATTGGCGAAGATATGGACAAAAGTAAAGTGGCACATTTTTTTGGCCCACCCTGTACATTCAACAGTCACATGACAAAGCACCTTCTTCAAGTCCTGTCAAAGTAGCTGTGTTATAACAAATACGATCCAATTCTTGGTTGTTACTCAAGTAGAGGAAAGCTACCTTGATTTTGTTTTAGCAGTTTGGTTTTTGCATCTGAATATAGGAGACTGAGCTGACCTGAGCACAGAGCAAGCTAGCAACTTGCTCAGCGATGCTTGCAAATGACCAGTGGTGAGAATCGAACCGTAACCTGAAAGTTACGAGTAGGAACCTACCACTAGACCACTTGCACCTACACAAACATGTAGATTTGAACAACTGGCTCAGAGTTGCCACTTGGTAGCAGATTGGCTGAAAGTCGAACTAGTGACCTCTCAGTCATGAATCTAATGCCCAAACCACTGAGCCACCAAGCTACTATCAACAACCCAACGTGACTCAACCTCGCATACTTACAACAATCGGTATCATCTCGACATTGCGATACTTGTCATCTCCGAACACATAGAACAACAGAATTCCAAGACAGTACAGAAATGCCGTAACTCCAACAAAGACATAGAATTCTGCAGCTGCTTTGTAGTTTCCATACAGATGAACTGTGACGGGACTAGTCGTGTTGTCACACAACTTCACTTCGAAGCCTTGCTCCTCCAGTCTAACACAAACGACACAAATAAACAAAAGGTTCAAGAGTGCAATAACTCGAACAGATAACAAATATTCCATCATTCACTGCTGCCACTATCAGGCTTCTTTATTATTTTTCCACTTCATCACAAATTCTTAGTTCATAAAAATATTCAAACAACCAACTCGTCCATGCTTACGCAGACAGCAAAACTGAGATACATTACATTACTTTGACTGAATTGAATTCATCATCAGCATTAATCATCATCATCAATAGCAACATTGATTCCTTATTTTATGGTTGCTGTTTCAATACTGATAACTGTAAAACACTACAGGTTAGCATTTTATTCTACAATTTAACATCTCGGATTAATCTAATCATTTTTCCTTCTGCATGATGTAGTGCCATTTTATTCTTTTTCTTCAGCAGCCATGTGGGTGTCTTCATTGTTCCGTTCTTATTACATGGTACGTACAATACAAGTGACTTATTCCATAGTCACATGACTATTGTATAACTGTTTTTCTCTAGCACTACATATCCAGTGGTATAACTAGCTGATAACTAACTCCAAGAGTGCACTGTGACCAAATGAATGAAAGTGTAGGCTTACGCTACTCACTGTTGGGAACATAGTATAAGTGTGTTAAACTATTGTCTGAAGTGTATAAGTGTAACACTTGTATATCTCACCTGGTGCGGCTGCACCACTGGAGTCAAGCTGTGACGAGTTCCATGTTCCAACGTATAGACACAGATCTGGCAGCCGTAGGATCTTGCGGACTAAAAGTCTATAATTGCTTGCCATCTGCTTGTTCCTCAGCTTTTCGAGATGGTTCTTGAAAGAACCAACAGTGGTGACATCAACTGCTACCTGAGGCAAACCGTTCCATCTGTTCAGAACCCGAACAGAATAGAAATGGAGCCTTACATCACATCTACTGTGAGCTTTAGCCAGCTTCCAACTGTGGCCACGAGTTCGACTATTATCAGCAAGCTGAAAGTATCACTCAAGTGGAACAGTTGAGATGCCATGTACCATCTTGAACAACTCAATCAAGTCTGCTCTGTTCCGTCGTTCTTCCAATGACCACAGCTTCAACTTCCGCAGTCTTTCACTGTAATTCAGATGCTTCAAGTCCTCGAACAGCCTACTGAATCTGTGCTGCACCTTTTCCAAGAGAAGCTTATCCTTTCTGTAGTGTGGACTCCATGCTGATGAGCAGTACTCTAAGTGGGGCCGAACCAGACTTGTGTATAGTCGGACCATGAGATCTGGAGACCTATGCTTGATAGTTCGCTTCACAAGCCCCAGCATTTTGTTCGCCTTACAGCTAGCTTCATAACAGTGCAATGCTGATTTGAGATTGCTGGAGATGTACACCCCAAGGTCCCTTACAGTTTCCACTGTGCTGAGACGACGTCCTTGCATGGCATACTCAAAACTATCATTTAATATATGCATAGAATATAGAATATATTATAATATACAAAATGCAATTTTTGTCAACAAAATATTTCTAATGTAACACTTAGGGCAAAAACAACAAGTACTATACCTGGTAAAAGGCTGCTATACATTACTCAATGTAAGCAAATAGTACAGCATACACATCAGATTCATTTATAAATGTGTTATGATCGACCGATTAATACCTGAACGGATACTGGAAATTGAACATTATCTCTTTTGCAGTCCCATTTATACATTGGACAGAGTATGCTGTGCTGCCATAATATGCAGTGGCAGTTGCAAATGCAAATATGACAATGGGCTACAAACAAAAAAAAAACAAACATAGCATACAACAGACACAGTTACAAAAATAACAAACAAAGCCAAGCATATTACAAAGGAGTTCTGCTGTTTTGTTCTTGGATTACTGACGACTGGCATCATGCCACATTATTCAGGTTCTAGCAAACATTACAATTAAAATTATATTCTACTATCTCCGCTCACTGTGCTACATGTCAATGATGTCATCTCTTATTAATCACATTCTGATATGCTGTTTTTCCCTACAGTAAAGTTGATGACACATTGGCTAGAAACAGGCACCTGTTTCAGGCACCTGTTTCTGGCGCCAGAAACCATGACACACTTAGCCAGCAAATGATACCGGCAGAAAAAAAATGAATTCCAATTTTTAAAAAATTCGTTTTTTTTTCGTACTGTTCTATGAGTTAAAAAATACTTTCATCACTCCATTTCATCTTTTATTTTTGTTTACAAACAAACGAGCAGTGCTATCGTCTGCTCAGACTGACCAATCACAGTTCAGCTTTCCAGCTGGTTTCCAGCATGAAACTGAACATGCTTTAACCGGCGCCAGTTTCTGGCACCAAAAAAGTATGACAGACTGACCAGTTTCTGGTACCAGTTCACCAGTTGACTGGTACCGGAAACAGGCACCTAAAACTGGCCAGTGTGTCATCACTATAACACTCCTACCTCCCATACTCTCTCAAATGAACACGGCCACATGCTATTTTGATGAACCATCTTTATCACGCTAAATTTTATGTAATGCAAAATGTCTAAGTGAAACTATTTAACTGAGTAAACTTATACGAAATACATTTTCAATATGAAGTGGTACTTAGAAAACTGATCTCTCAGGCTGATGTTGACCTGAAAGACACAGGCTTAACAGATTTGTATATACATGTAAGTGACAGCAATAGAGATGACGATGCATTATAAACCACACTGGCAACTCACAATCTCAAGAATTCTGATGAATCCACGAGGTTCTTTCAAAACTTCAGTATTTGCCATCAAAGCAGCCTGAAACAAATCAAAAGTTGTTTGAAAATATGCTTCTTCAAGTTTTTAAGAAACGATACAAGCAAGGTTCATTCACCATTGGAGTCCATAGTGCAGCTTCAGCTAAAGGCAAAAATTGGGTAACAATAATTATAACTAAATTGTCCACTGGGAAAAAATTAGGCACTGAGTAGGTAGGGTTGCCATCAGTCTGCTATTTAACAAGACTGTATGATAGTTTGGGAATTTGTTAAACTGAAAAATGAGTGCCAAACTTGAAAAAAAAATTTTTCTGTATTTTTTGCTTCTGCAAATACTAGATATATTTTCATTTTCCACAGCTACATTTCATTGTTTGCCAGTCTTGCTTGTTTTCTTCTAAGAACATTAAAAGATTAACAGCTGCACATATCTACTCAAATTTCACTCATGCTGCACTAATTCTATAACTTACGTCACATCGTGTTTGTTTGAATTTTTTAACCAAGTTAATCCATCTGCACAAGCAAATCTTATTCGAATATCCATTTCATAATATGATGCAGCACATAGTATAGACGGTTCTTGACTGTTTATTCACCCGCACCCAAATTAACCGATAGAGTTAGGCTTAGAGGTAGGGTTAGAGTTGGAATTAGCATTAACAAAAATAATTTGATTGCGGGTAAATTAACAGACAAACAGGCAAGTTATGATGATGATGATGATGATGAAGGACGAATTAACTTTACCGTGGTGTTAAGTCCTAAGACTACAAGGACACGTAACAATAAGCCTAAACAGTGAAGTCACGTAATAGTAGTCAGTGCAATGAGACGTTGTTAGTCATGATTGTAAGACCAGGCAAAAAGTTCGGTTTTCAGTCTGCTGAGAAAAACTTGCAACGACGGAGACGACCGGACCGACTCCGGCAGACTGTTCCAGACCGATGTAGCAGTCGCTGAAAAGGTGCAAAAGGTGAAACATCATGTCATCCATGTCTAAGTCCGGACTTTAGCATTCAAAATAAGTTTCACTCAGCGAACTGGCTGAGCAAAAGACTTAAGTCAAAAAGTGAAATCACGCAATGTCTGCATATTTCAATGAAGACACAGTGTAAGTAACTCGTGTTATATATGCTGTGATGATGCTTTTGACAACAGAACGTAAGGGCACATGCACAGGTCAGCTTCCCAACCATGTTAACACTGCAATACAATCCTAAGTCACAGTTAACATTTACGAAACGTTTTATAAACCGATTTAAACCGACACAAATACAACAACATTTTGATCATAACCCACACGTTTTTTCCTCATTTTTATCAAAGCACATATTTTTTCGGTAACATTTAACTCACTTTTTCTTACTCTACTCATCATTGGCCACACCCACAACGTTCATGTTAGAGGGGAGTGTTCGCTGTCATTTACCGTTATTCACGTTTTAACACCAAAATCATCGACATTCTAAGCCCTACCCGAGAGACACCATCCATTACTGTAATCGACGTTAAACCACACACACATAAACAATATGCAAACGATAATTTTACTACAATTTGCGTCTTTTTAATCAACTAACGTTCAACCAAGAACACAACTAAGATCGAAAGGCAAAATAATAAATATGTAACGTAACATACAGGGAATGATGGACACAGGTTTCTATTCAACTCAACGAACGCAACTCCCGTAGCAGACGCAAAAACTCTTGCGGCAGCTGCGCACTTTTTTGCATTCATTGCGTTTGTAGTTTGTATCGTTTGTTGCCTACTTTCTTTCGTACGCTGCGTAACAGCTTAAGCCTACTTGCGTTGGATGTAATTCATCATCGCGGGCATGCCAGAGACTAGCGTAGCCGCATCCACGAGCTGCCTCCAACGTTATCGGTCTTCTGCAAGTCTCCATGCAGAATTCAAAACATGGTTCAGCGACTGAAGGCCAGATGGAAATGGAATTCAAAAGCCAAAACCCCGCTTAAACATAAAACATCGCTATTGATAATTTTCAGTATGAGCCTTGCCGCCTTGGCCTTGCATTAATACGGTATTACGGTATATACCGAAGTGCAAACGGCCAACATTTTATTGCGACGTCATTTGGCAAGTTCCGCACCGGAACCCGCTGAACATTTCGGCGAATTTCAAATGATGATCATCGAGCATTCAGCATATAGGCCAACGCAGTGCCCAGTCTCCCAGCCAGTCTGCCATTACGTCTGCGAGCGAGCCCGTGACGTCACAGCAAAGGGCACTTGCTGTAAATAGTTCTGAAACAAACAGTTCACTATTTATTTTTTCCATTTCAGGCAGATATCTACTATATTCAGCAATGAAGATGTGATCAAAAAGTGTATGTGTTGCACGTAAAACGACATACGGATTTGGTTTCACTGTTTCAATCAAAGTAACAAAACCGAAGATGCCACGGTTTCATTCGCTCTCATGTATTCATACACCAGTTCAGTGGCTACAGGCCGATCGCCGTGCTTGTGGTGGTAGTACGCTCATTGATGTTTGTTTCGTGAATGTGTTGTTTTCACGGATCTTTCTGGCGATTTCGTGATAATGGTGATTTTTAGACATTTGACGCTGCGGTGAATGCATACATACTGACGTTTAGTACGCTGCACACGTCGAACAACCGTCGAATATCGACACAATGCGGTGGAGTTTGACGGCACTGTTCGTCTGCCTGTTGGTCGGACAATGCACTCAACTCTACGCCTACGTGGTGAGTGATCCCAGTGGTCATCTGTGGTCAGGACAGAGCAGTTCCACTTGCACCCCCCATAGAAACTGGTTAGAGATAACGAGTTACCCAGGAGACGGTTGTATTTCATAGAACTTAGAAACACGCCAGTGGCTTATGTAATTGATGTGAAATGGGTATGACTAATTACCGCAACGGAGCCGCAACGGACCGTAAATGAACAAATGTAACATAAATGTTGTCTGTTTACGTTGCCCTTTGCCAACACAAAAATTTAACAAAATGTAAATAAAATCCTACAGTCAGTCAGTCGAATCTAATTATGCCCAGGACTAATTAAATTAACTTTCACAGCTGGAACACTGGATCGTGTTAATGCCGCAGGCCTTCTCGCAGACATTACAGGGAAATCATACGCGCTTAGGCATCTCTGCAATCGTTCTAGTTTTCAACTGATATCCAGGTGGTTATATAGCTATAGGATCTGATCGTTTTACAACAATTAGCGATCATTACATGCCTGGACAAGTGTGGTGAATGGATGCTGTCGAATGACCGTTACGAGTTCCTACGCTGATTGATTGAAAGAGAGCTATTAGCAATCGTGGATTAGACTTAATGCAGCGCTCAATCTTTCTAAGCAATTACTGACATTATGTCTGACATAACAATTTTGAAATAGGCCTCAAGCAATTAGCAACCTCGATGTACATGGCCGCGACTAATTACCGCAACGGGTCCGTTGCGGTAATTAGTCATACCGATGCAAAAAAGCTATTTTCAGTGCGGAGTCGTACTAAACGAAAGTCTATTTTCAGTGCGAGTTGCGAAATGTTTCTTAGGATTAGATTCGCAAGGTGGCACTAGTGTTGTGGATATATGGATATAGGCTACGCATGAGTAGAATTTAGTACCGTATTAATTTAATTATGGTTAGGGTTAGGTGTAGGCCGTAGGGTTATGGTAGCATGTTTCTCAGAATTACATGACGATACATGAACACCAAAATAAAGGTATAACGTTGGTGCATGAATTGGGTGCAGTCGTGGAAGACTGTTGGTAGAAGTCTTTAGGCTACTGAGTGGTGTTTGTGATATCCTGGCTTCCACTAGGGTTGAGAATGCCAGTGGTTATGACCATGAGGGCATGAATCTGTGACGGTAGGAGCAGGGTATGACTAATTAAACCACAACGGACCACAGTGAGGCTACAGCGGACCGGAACGAGGCCTCAACGAACCGTAATGACAAAGAAGGGGACGTAAAATACGAACGGATGCCAACAAAGATGATGGATAAAACGAACAGACGGAGATGTTGATTGTCAAACAAGACAGGCCTGGAGATGACAGGAAACAAATAGCGAAGACAACGGCAAGCATGGATACATCTTTTCTCTTCATCTTTTGCATCGTCATCTTCGTCATTACAGTCCACTGTGGTCAGTCGTGGTTCGTTGTGGTAGTTATCATACAGATAAAAGCATGTGCTGCTTGTACTGCTGCAGACAGTCTTTTACGGCAGTTTTCAATGCGTACTGCACTGAACGAAAGTTTTTTCATTCAGTAGATATATACATATGTCGGCATTCAGAAGCTGGCAAAGAACACAGGTGTCATGCTGTTGATATATTTGGGGGTCAGTTAAAATGATGACGGAGAAATGAGGCGTGGAGTGCTGGGATGGGGATGATGGAGTCTGGAGAGAGGCACTAAAAATTACCACTGAAATTGCACATTTTCATGTATTTTTGCTAGCTAAAATAAAATGTTTTGATTTGCAATGTCTGCAAGGCACAGGGGGTGGGGCCTGGAGAGGGGTGCCGTAGCTCCTTTATAACATGGGTGTGGGAGTCTGCAAGAATAGCCCCCAGAAAAATTTTCAAACAATCAACGTTTAAAAATTGCACATTTTTATGCACTGGGGTTGATACACTACTCAAAATCATGTGTTACTTGTGCAAAATGCTTGTGCTTATATAATCTAGGTTCCATAGGGAGCCTCTCAGTATGCAAAATAGTATACAGAGGATGATAATTTACATTGCTGTATGCTTTTTACACGCTACTGCTTTTAGCGCGTCTTAGCCATTGCAAAATTTTTCTGTCCATTTGTCTGTCCGTTCGTCGCACGGGTGGATCAGACAAAAACGGTGCAAGCTAGGATCATCAAATTTTCACCGTCGGCTGCTTGGAAGACTCTAGTTTCTGGAACCGTAAAGCTTTTCCATAAATTCGAAGGGGGTCACTCCAAATGAGGGCGCTAAATGAGAGGGGGATGGGAAAAATTTGCGATTGTTAGCCAGTAAGTACAGTGGTATTTCAATAACGCTGCGAGATATGGCCTAGGCTAGTATTATTCACTAATAGGAAGTCGTACACTGGCTCACGATTGCCATGGAATTCAATGACCTTAAATGACCTTGAACGCCAAAATAGGGGTGTTTTGGGCAATTTCAGGCTGCGAGACACATTTCAAGAGCGAATTGCGTCGAAACCAATTGAGATAGACATGGACAAGCTGCATATGAAATTTTCAGCATTAAACGTAGATTTCGATGGTTTAAGTCTTGATTTTCTAGGTTCAAGGAAACCTACGCACGAGGGCATCAAAGCGCGGTACCCCTGTAAAATTTGTTGTTTAACTGTTGTTGGCCAGTCATTCGTGAAAACGGTTGCACATAGGGATGGGCATACTGCCCATCACAACAAGCACTAGTGACGAGCTTTTAAGTCGTCAACATCGATGACTTTGAAAGACCCTGAACCTTTTATTGATTTTTGCAATCTTTGGCTGCAGTGCACAACTCACAAGAATGAACTGTGACGAATTGGCTGGACATAGACTGACAGTTTGTGAACAAGAACTGCTAAAGGCTTTTGCGCATCTCATGAGTATTAGCTCAAATTTCTTGCAGCTGCTGTTTCAGTTACTGTTTTTTTTAAATAATTATTTAGAAATTTTTGGTTGCAGTGTGTATCATATTCTCTTTTTTTGTTTAGCAGTAAGACGTTTTGTCATTTGATGAGTTACCTGTAACACAAACCAGGTACGTGTTAAAAACTGTAGTTAACATGTGATTAAACTAATCAACAGTGCAGTTAATGACGTTAGAAAATTAATTATGGGAACAATGGACATAGATACATATCTGCTTTCAATACCAACTGCCCATAAAGAAACAGTTCATTGCAGAAGGCAAGGTAGGCTGAAGTTGAAACTAATGCATAATTCACAGCTGATTGGCTGTTAGTGCAGGTAAACCAATTAACGTATTCCATTATACCAGGGAATTGGTAAGTTACTGAACAGGTGCGTGTCAGGTGATATATTGGGTGACTGCAGCAAAGCAGCTGAGAGTAACCACTACCACCAGTAGTTTATTGGTGGTGATGACTGGGACTGGCACTGCAGTGCTTTCAATAGAAGCGGATGGTCATGCCTGCCTGCCTGCCCATATGCTTGTTGCCAATGCAGGCCTTGCAGGGTTGAGTGTTTCCTGTTCAACTAATAATGAAATATTTTGTTACGGGTCTACGGCTAAGTTTTTGAAACATTTAAACTAGTAACTTTGCAAATGTTGGTATATTTTGTGCTGTTGCGACTGCAAACTGAAACAGGTAAACTCATATGAATTAAGTCAACTGAAAACTGGTAGAAAGTCCAAAACTCATCATGTTGGGCATGTTCACGCAAACTGCTCTAATTTAATATAAACCAAAATCCCCAGAAACTTACTGGGTTGGGCTTTTTAAGAAAAAACGTTTAATGCAATCCTGTTTGTGCCTGCTAGCAATGGGTTGATGTCACAGTTATAGTTTGGACATGGTATTAGAATCGATCAAATACTGTGCTATCGATATTACCATGTTTGTATAATCTATTTCTATTTGGTTGTAATCTAGTATTATACCCCATTTACACGATCAAGCAATTAGAGCACACGTCATGCACGTGCATTTTGAATACATTTGCTTGATGGTTGCTTGATGTTTGCTTGATCGTGTAAACGGGGTATTATGGACCTGTCCTTAATGGTCTGGTAGTTTGTTTATTACAGGGCCGTTAGCTAGCGCCGTCAGGCGTGTGGGTGCTGCACGAGTAGGTGCTGTACACTGCTGTACTATAGGGCTGTTACTGTCCATGCTGCTGAGTGTACTGTATATACCCAGTAACTGTGCATAGCTGTTTGACCTCAGCCCGTGCTACAGGCTGTATTTGCATGGCTAATGGCTGTCGTGTATCCATCCACTATGCAAGGTTGTATTTGGATGTGAAAATCACGTCTGGTTGACTAACTAGTAGTGCACCTAACAGCTACCTATACCGTCAACGTTTCCACGAACTTCTTATCTCATATCTGGCTCTGATCAGTTGGTGGTCTTTGGACCCCATAAACTTTACGCCTGTGGTTGATACGCAGTGTAGTATGACCTTTACGTTTCTTGGTGACATTGCCCAGCCTCCTGTGTTCTGAAAGGTACTGGTCCTCTCACTCCAGCATTGTACCCATACCTACCTTTTTAGGTGTAGAACGTGAGTGTTATCCTATCTCTTTGACGCCTTCGTTTTTGGAGTACATTTTACTCTTCATGTTGCAGTCGCTTTGTGGAAAACATGCTAGTGGTGTGTGGCCGAGTATTTTGTCATTCGAATGCTGAATGCTACTCGTCCAAATGAGTATCAGTGGCACTTAAAACCCGACTGGCTCGGCAGTCAGTTCATAGCGGTGCAAACTAGAATGCAGACTCGCTTGACCTACATAGAGCCCCAGCTGGACCAGTACAGTGTCGTATGGCGGTCCTCGATGAAATGTGGAACTGGTTGCTGCCAAGGCATATCCTCCCTCACCGTGTCTGTCTCTGTTTCAGTGTTTCTCTGATACTTTTTTTATTTACGGGCAGCTTTTAAGACGACAATACGTTACATAGTTGACCTTTATTACTCACGTACTTATTATACTGCGAACTTGCGTGCGAAATCTTATTGGCCATGCCACTACGGCAGTAGTAGTACATACCGTTAGTCCGTAGCTATTTTGTGTTTACGTGTGAACGTCGTGGGTGACTGACTGAGGGTCTGACCAGCTTGCTGATTGTTTGGACGTGCACGCATCGTTGTGCCGTCTGGCTGTCTTTGGATGTTGTACGTGTGACCACTGGTCCAGGCGTTCCAAAAAGCTCTGGACAGTCCGAGCTGTTGTCTGCGCGCAGTAAGACTTAGAGCTGGCTGTCAGCAGCGGCGCCTGGTTTCTCACTGGAACTGGAACTGCTGCTTTGGACTATCAGTGCCAAGGCGCCTCGTCTGGCATTTGGTATATACGCCGCTGCCGGCGGCGCTGCCCGATGATAAAGTCCTGGTGCTAAGTGAACTCACTGGGCAATGGCGTAGTCAGTAAGGCTGTTCGGCTTGGCTGGAAAGCTGGAAGCCTTTCTTGTTTCATTGGCTGAGCTTCCTCGCTGATATAGGCTGGTACGTCAGCCATTGTAGCATTGATAACTTGATGCTATAGTGACGCTTGCGTATACCTGTCAGTACTGTCTGTATGTGGCTATATACATAGCGCCTATTGTCTTTCACCTACCTATCTGCCTCACTCACACTTCCCGTTGTTGCTATCAAGTGTCGGTATTGTGCCAGTCTGATAAATTATTAATAGGAATATTTATTGGTTTTACCCTTTAGTGCCAACAACTGTCTGTGTGGTTTTTCTGGCATTTTCACTGGCACTGTGTACCGGCAGTTATACTATATATTATTATTATTATTAAGTAAGTAAGTGTTAGACTGCACAGTGTCAGCCAATGGCCGAATCTGAGGCAATTGGCTGAGCGCAGTTGGCTGAGCATTATTATCATTATTGTTTCAAAATTTTTACTATGTACTAAGTGCATAATAGGTAGAAAAGATGGACAAATTTAAGAGAAGAACAAAATGCAACAAAGCAAAGCACACCTCAAAGCAATAGAGCAATAAACTTTTGCAATAAATATGAAGCAGTCCATTCAGTGATGTTTTTTCTCAGTTATTAACTTCTGGCAGTTGTTATGGCATGGCTGACTGCCTTTTTCAGATGGAGACGGTTTTCAGAATACAGCCATGAACTCGACTCAATTTATGGGCTGTTATGTTAATGGCTGTATCAGTATTAATGATATGTACATTGTATATTTATTTGTGTTTTGTGTAGGAGAACAATGCGGGTTGGTTCTCCAGCGGCGACAATGCAGTAGATGAATACGGCTCGGGCAATGAAGTGGACGACCCGTATCATCCACCTGATGAAGAGGGTTCAGCGGGTGAGTTTCACCTTTAGTCTTGATGTATAGTATCTCAGCATTCCCCAGGGTTGAGAGTTGCGTTACTCAGGGGGTTCATACCCATAAGCTGTGGGTTTCATTGCGTAAACTCACCTTAAAAACAGTCAAAAACCTAATTGGGATTTAAGTTTTGACAGATCTTAGTGTAGTGGAAAAACGTGACAGTTGGTGGCATAAATGGTGGGGCGTCAGACTTAAGATCGACAGATCGTGGATTCAACTCCCGGTCAGGTCGCTGTCAGGCGATTACATGTACTTAAGTTTTTGGATGGGTGATTGACTGTCTGCAGGCGGGTAAATCATCTAGGTATATAACCGACGCCAAGGTCAACTCAGCCTTTCATCCCTTTGGGGTAGGTAAATCGAGTACCGTTTTGTCTGGCTCGGGTTAAGGTGGGATGCATTCATCCGTGTGATCCCATATAGCAGGTGACGCTCTATAGCTCTGCGATGGGTTCCTTATACTATACATGATCTGTAACCTTTGACAGAGTCATTGACGCTGTTGGCTGTGTCTTCTCTGTAGCACCGTGCACGCCGCACGGGGCTGTAGAGCTATGCTTGATAGAGCGACAGGAAGTAGCGTCACTCTGCAAAAAGCTGCTTTGTTCACTATGAATAGCATTGAAGCGTTGGACGTTAACTGTGCTGCTTGAGGGGCTTTTAGGAGCAGGTACACTGGCAACTGCCATAGCGTTTCCTGCTGAAGTAGACAACACTAGCCTAGTCTTTTGATTAATGCATGTGCACATTGTCACTCTTTCATTATTGCATTAATTGGTTTTTCTTGCTTGTTAGTAAGTACAAGTTAAACGAGAATTTATACGGGGCATAATGTTCAAAACACCTGTAATTTGACTCGAATGTTGAAAGTGTTGAGAATTGTGTTTGTGAAATTTCAAGTAGCGATTGATAGCTGTTAGCGTTGGTATTTGGTTGCCATGCTGGTAACGTGATTGCGTTATTTTTCACAAGCATATGTTATATTTATATGGCGTGTAGTAAATTAATACCAGCACAGTGCATGTGTACTGCTGGTTGGCATTGCCACCGTTGAGTAAATTGACAGCAGCAGCACTGGGGCAACAGGATGAAGTTGTTCAGTTCAGTTTCCGCTGATAAACCAAACGTTATCAGTAGACGTAGGCTGCCACTACGCAATAAGATCCAACCGTCTGGAGTTAGGTCTCGTGGATCTCATTTCGTTACGTTATCCTAAAAATCGTAGCCTCCACTGGTGATTACTGTGAGTG
>Ga0209367_1007974_pt1 | contig 14543 bp, 3 predicted proteins | sample WorMetLIZISLAND2_FD_187412 | JGI IMG/M metagenome (GOLD analysis project Ga0209367, IMG submission 187412) | Marine gutless worms symbiont microbial communities from Max Planck institute for Marine Microbiology, Germany - Olavius geniculatus... ... | reverse complement strand
CTCGAACATTGAAACAAGTCTCGCGATGTCCACCCTTGCTACATGGTCTCACGTTGTCCAGTCTCGCGATGTCAGTCCCCACAATTTTGATGGTCTCGCGACGTCAGGTCTCGCGTTTTCAGTCGCCCCATAAAAACAGTAGCTTGACACGTAGAGCTAGCCGTCGCTTGGGTCATCAACAGTACAAGTAGATAAACGAAGTCCGAGAGATACGTCGACGACAATAATCATTAAAGTGCAAATAAAGACCGATCCTTCTAGTGCGCTGAGAGTAACGATGAACGACAAAAATGAACGAAATAAATTCGCAGAGAGACAGACGGTCAGACGACGGACGTTCTGCACTCGGTCTTGTCAGTTATGACGCAGTTACCAGCTGCTGATTACCGGTGTAGTGGAAAATTCGTCGCACCGGAAAATTATTCCTACACGCAGCAGTACGGGTTAGGGTTAAGATTAAGAATAAGATTGAATTTAGGGTTATGGTTGGGGTTAGGGTTAGCGTTAGCGTTAGTTACATTATGACAATATGGAGGTGGGAAGAATTTTCCAGGTGCGACAAATTTCCCACGACACCGGTACGCCATTACATGTAGAACGGTGTGGCTTGCTGGCGTAACGGTTATAGTATGTTTGACTTACAATCAAAAGGTCGTGGGTTCAAGTCATGGTTGGGTCAAGCGGTTACTACTCGGTAAGTCAGCTTTCCATCGCTCCGCAGTAGCTAGATCGAGTACCGACTTGTCCGCCTGAGGTTAACGCGGGACCGTTAACTTATATTGCGTTGCAAGTGTTCCCATATGGCAGGTGACGTCGCGTAGCTTTAACATTTGTAGTTTCCTCGGGTCGTGGACGACAATGATTGTCGTCAGTCAACATGTCGCCGCAACTACAGCAAATTTGCAACAATTGTTTACGTTGTCTGTGACACTAAATGTACAAAATTTTGTAACAAACGGACCACGTTTGACAAAGTTATAGTGACAAACTAAAAATACCGATGAACCCAAGTTTGCGGACCCGAGAACGGGCGCCGCCAGTCCTTATTTTAAGATGTCTATGATTAGTGAGTATATGAGTAAAAAAATGCTAGCGACAGCAACGTTTACCTTAAAACACAATTTATTTGTTTAATTTTTAGGAAAATTATAAAAAAAAATCGCAGCTAACGGGACGGACTACAGAATTTGACGGACTAAGAGCAGGATTTGCTCAGGTATTTTTGACTGACATACATAATTGCTGTAAACGAGGCGATTGATTATACACTGTGTTTCAAAAAAGAAAGCCACTTTTGTTTTTAAATAGCTCCGTATAAATTGGCCAATTTTGATAATTTTTTGGCGTGCAACATCAAAAAGAAACTTTATGTAAATGACTGTAGTTTTTGCCCACCTCACCTTAATGCTGTCACTACACTAACTTGTGAAATTCAGAAGTCGTAGTTTGGGGATTTACAACAATGAATTTATAATGACTAGTGTGCTGTAACGCGTATGACTTTTTGAGAGACAATAACTGCTAATCGTGTCAATTGCTGCAGTGTATTTAGTTGATCATTTTTGAGCCGACGCATGCGCTACCCAGTGCGAATTCAGGTAGGCAAAACTATAGTCATTTACGTCAAATTTCTTTTTTTAAATCGAATGTCAAAAATTATTAAAATTGGTTTCCTTTTTGGAACACAGTGTAGCATCACGCTGAGGTAAATAAATAGCGATCTATATATAGATCTATGTGTAGGCTTTAGCACAGTCTAAGCCCTACCGTGTTTTATGCGAGTGAAACGAGGCATAATACACTGCAGACCGTGTTGAACCGGAAACGTACTTATATTATGACTGTGATCGACGGCGAGTTCTGCCTGAATATGGGTGCTGTACACATACCTACGCCACGTTTCGGTCGTTACGCTTGAGTGTAGTGAACTTGTGGGCAGTTATGACGCTCGAGACACTGCAGTGAGAGATAGGCAAACTACAGTAGGTCCTGAAATAAGCGTATGTAGACCGATTGTGCGTCAGTGCGGTGTTATCATCGCCGCCTTTGGTCACTTTTTATTACGCCATATTTCGCGGATCGATAATCCAGCTTCCATTCTTCCCCCTCCTCGACTCACCGGTACAGGTCCCCTGCCAACTTCTCACCTTTCCGTTTCCCCGTGGATTGTCTGCAGAGTGCAGACCAGCGGTGCGTGTACGTGTTGAATGATAATTGGCTTCACAGGCACCCCTAATTCCGTGGGAACGATGGGGCGATCAGCTCCACCCCCTGTCGGCCCCAAACCCAAGAGCTTATGGACTGGTGACGCCCAGCAGACGTCTGGCTTCCGGCGAGTTTTTTGCAACAGTATCAAAGACCAACTTTGTATCTTGATGGCATCTCGTCTAACTTATGACGTAATAAGGTGGTTACTGCAGCAGGCATTCAAGTATCTAATGTGTGATCAAACGGGTTTATATTTTTCTGGTCAGCAGTGTTGCACGAATACGAAAATGCAATGCAAAGTCATCTGCAAAGCGAGAGATAAACTTAAATAAAATGAAATAAACTACATTGCAATAACATTTCACTTTAGTTGATTTTACTTCATTTTGTAACGCTTTAAATTTGTCAATTCTGGGGCGTTTTAGCCTCTAGGCGGCTTAATAACTACTTCAAGAGCGCGTCTCTCAGCCAACTCCGTACTCTGGAATGGCGGTGAAAATATGTATCAAGTATAACCGATTCGAAACGTTGCCGCATTGCTGCGCACTCGACATTAAAGCTCATTTTCCACGTTCTCGCAGCATGCCGACGACCGCTGCATCATGTATTGTATTGGCGACGCAATGCAACGAAAGGCGTCGTGGGTGGGCAGCAGGTGTGCCTCGCCTGTGTGAAACCTCACCGTGGATTCAGTCAGTCAGTTAGTAGTGAGGGTGAGGGGCAGTGCTACCGGTGTCCGCTAGTTCCTTTAATCTTTTTCCAGCGGCGGTGCCCCGTTATAGTATCTCCCCAGAAAAGTCTTTCCCTGGCTGACAATTTATCAGCAAAAATAACCCCGCGCGGCAGCCGCCCGGGCGGGACGGATTATTACCGGTAAATTATTGTCGGGCAGGGGAGATTTTTTTCTGGGATGCGATCTTATAATAGGAAGACTTTTTATAGGGCCGGCGATATTTATAAAGCGAAGACATATCAATTCCGTAATTATCTTTCCCCGGGCGGATTTTTCATGGGGGAGACATAATGTGACATCGGCTATGCATTGAGCTGCTGTGTGGTTCGCGTGCCGACGATGCTGCTGCTGCTGCTTGCTGCTGTTCTGCTATTCACGAGTCGCTCGATTCAACGATCTGCGAGTCGCGTCGTTACTAGCAAGAACCTGGATCGACTGAAGTGAAAGGAGCTTTGGAATTCCAATGTTTGACTTGTCGGGGTGGGAGTTGAACTCCTTTCCCAGCACACTGACAGCAGCGGCCCGCAATATATGGCCATTGCGTTCTCTACTGTAACTAAGGAAACAAGGATGAATGTTCCAATCTTATCACTGAATATCGTAATACTGGGAAAAAGCATAAAAAGTCCATTTTCGCTTGATCGCTATGCTATCGCTCTACCAAAAGTGTACTGTGAGGCGAAAGATACATTAAACTTATTTCTGGCTTGAAGGCGCCTGGACCTTTCGTTCTCGATATCCCACGATATTGACGACGCGTCGACGCTATTGGCCGTCAGATTGTTATGCAGTGAGTTATCATCTTCACTATCACTATTTATTACGCCAGCAAGGCAGCACATCACATATATGCAGTTAAAAACACACTCGCGAACATGCAACATAAAATTCTACAGTTAAAGTAGGCCTACAATCGTGTGAGGTGTGATAGTGGTAGGCCTAATGATTTGCAATAGAACTGAAAAGAGCGTGGGGTCTCCCTCCAGCAACATTGAAATATACGTCGAAAACAGTTGTTCCAGGTAACGTCAAGTTTGTGCAAGTTAGCTATTGATAACGACCACGTTTCGCAACTATACATTAATGTGGGTAGGCTATGCAGTATGTTTTCACAACATGAAGGGAAGACATTTCATTGGCATTGTCTCCAAGAACTGATAAAATGTTATTGAACTGGCCATAAAATTTACGAAAAAAACTGCTGATAAGTCAGTGGTGCAGGTATTGCCAAACAATGTCACACCTAAATACTTCACTTTTATTACGCAAGGAATCGCACCATTGTACATAGTGATAGAGCAATGTTCTGGGTTACTCGCCGCAAATGTCAATAGCTGGCTCTTTAGTGTGTTGAACTTTATATCCTATAACGCGCCATATTGGGTGCATATGTTCACTAATTTCTGTAATTTATGACATGATGCAGACATTAGCACAATGTCATCAGCATAAACAGCGCACGCAACAAACAACTGACCAATATGGAGACCGTGTTCACTTTGTCTTGGCTGTTCAATTAATTCGTCGACATATTGCAAATAAATAAGGTGAAAGAATCCCGTCTTGTCTGACACCGCATGCAACAGAGAACGGCTCACCTAGCATGTTATTTTATTTCACAGAGCAATGTAGTCTACTGTACCACTTTTTAAGTAGACGTGCAAAAGTCGCCAGAGCACCTTTGTTTAACAGTTTTTAAAAGATACCATTGTGCAAAACTATGTCAAATGCCTTGCTGGCGTCTAGAAAGGCACAATATACAATCTTAATATACAATCTTAATCCTTTCTTCGTAAAATATTCAACAGTCTTTGTCAGGGTAAAGAGTGCATGATTATAACCACTTTGCTTCTTAAATCCAAACTAAAGTGAGTCACGCGTATACGACTTCCGAGTGCATTGCAAATTTGAACGGAGTGCAAAAGCCAGAAACTTTTTCCGCTACCTTTTGCACAATTGGAAAATCTCGACGCAGTTAAAACGCTCACAATGCAACGCTTGTGTTTTAGACATGATATGCAACTTTATTCGTCGAATTGTCGACAGGGCAGTACAGAGAATTAAATAACAAAAAGCGGATACAAATCAGTTTGAGCTAACAGATAGCAGACATTACTTTGCAATACAAGACGAAGGACAGTGGCGAAAAGAACTCCAACGATAAGCATCTTTCCAGACACTGAAATATCAGCGCTGTCAGCAAACGAGCGCGAAAGATCTGTCAGTGTCGGTAAGACGACGAGGTCGTTCTACGTCGTAGCGGTCCTTGGGGCATATCTAGTGAAACGCATCGTCGCGTCTGACGTTCTGCACCATTGACTCGCTTCACTACGCACTCGTGATGCAGTGACAACAGCTTTATCAATGAAGTTTGCTGCAGCTCACGAATATCATGGTCTCGATCATATGCTCTTGCTCTCTCTGGATTTCGCTTTCGAGATCGAAAAATTGCGGTCTTAGTCCTGCTTTCGGTCTCAAGCTCTGTGGTCTTAAGATTTAAATATCGGTCTTGCTTTCTGTCTTTGCCTGGCATTTTTGCTGGCGAAAGTCTGTTAGCCTGTATCTGATCTTGGTGTTATGTAGTAGTAATGGTATTGTCATGCAATAAATACACCGTGTCGCAAATTTAGCGATAACTTTTGATCTAAACGCGCCTAATTCAGTTTTTAGTTTATGAATTTCAACCAAATGTCGAACACTGCACTGCCGTACTATTATTTACCGCCACACCTATTATGACCACGCCTTACCGTGTGTACTCAGTGTGACGTCGTTATGACGTCAGAGTTTGTTACGTTGTTATTGACAAGCGATCGAGCAATGGCAAACTGGCGCACCCGCTTAAGAGCTTGCATCGACGCCAAAAGTGCGACAGCGTTCTTATACGGTTACCGGTTACGCTGCTTTCATTTCACAGTGCATAAGAAGCGCATTTTAAATTGACATCCTTGTGCGGTCGTCCTAATAAGCTTTGTTAACGGCCTTTGCCCGTCCGACCGTATCTCTTCGTGCATTTGTCGACCTGGTCTCTACTCTTTCAAACTTCAAAGGTAAAGCTAACGCTCCGGTACGTGCTATAGCGCTTCTTAAATGAATCAGATTCACGAGCAGAAGCGCCTTACAATCTTGGAAGTGACAGCTGATTAGTATGAACTAATGATACCGCAGCGCATTATGCGGCCATCCTTTTCCCGCGTTAGCGTGCAATTGGGCCCGCAGTTTGCAGCTAGCAGACATACCACCACCCAATCAGCCACACTAAATCTTTACCTCGTATATATCCCGTAAGCTAATACCTATTACCCGTCCTAATAAGGGTAAAGGGCTCATTTGACACAAGCACACAGTAAGTTAGCAACTTGCTCAGAGTTGCTTGCAAATGATTTGCGGTGAGTATCGAACCGTAACCTGAAAGTTACGAATTGAAATGCACCACTAGATAACTTGCACCTACACAGACAGGTGTGATTAACTTGTCACACTTGTCAGGCCTATTTGGTAGCAAACTGCACGGGAGTCGAACCAGCGCCCTCCAATTCAACGCCCTAACCAGGCATTGAACCACTAAGCTACCCAAATTCAGCCAACCACGTACTGCGAGAGTGCAACTGCGACGCATAGCTTATTACGTGTTTTGCATGATGCCGGTTCAACTCTTATCAACCCGCCCACGTACGATGTTGGCTGAAAAACTTAATTAATATCATATATTAATAAGAAGATTTGGCGATATTGGGCGTTAAGAGTGTACGTGGTTTGGCAGATTAAGGTGGGTTTGTGGTTGGCTTGATAATTAGCACTGTGGCTGTTTCGCGTGGCACCATTCCAGGTTAATCATCAACCGTGCTAAAATTACTGCGTGGCAAACTTAGTCTTTCGGTAGGATTCTGGTGCTGCAAACATCGTGCACAAATACCGGCTTGTCCATTAAACTTAGCTTCTAATTTTCGTACATAACTGAATCAAATATTAATCGACTATCAAATTTTACAAGCTAAATTAGTAGTAAACTTTTAAAAAAACGCTATTATTGTCAAAGATCCCGTCGCACTGTTAATGCGTCTTGAAAAGTCAGCCTTAGAATACTGAAATTAGCTTTGTGACTCCTGCATTCTAAAGCTAACCACAGGTTTCTCAAGGTATGTATTGACCAGCGACGCCTCGGTGGCGTGATCGGATTTTTAATGATCACAATGTCATAAGGGTAGGTTTAATTTGAAAACAGGTTAATACTGATGCAGTTGTGAATGACAGAAACTTGCTTGACAACAACATTGCATGTAGGCAGTTGATTGTCTCGCTGTTGGTTGGACAATGATGAGTGATCATATGACTGGTTTTGTCATTAGTTGTTATGTTATATAGAGTTAACTGACAGCTTCGTGCCGTTAACTTAACTTGACCGTAAGATTAAGTGTGCTCAGTCAGTATACGTCAGTACGAAGGCTCAGAAGTTTTCATAAATTAGAAAAAAATTCTCATTGGGGTAGGGATAAGAACTGCCATGATTTAAAGCTGCCTAAGCCTCCGAGATATCTAAGCCTGGTCCTAAATGACGTAGTAGCATGTGCGTCAATAAATACTGGTTGCTTAGGCGTACTTCAAAGCTAAGCTGCGACTACGGACAAGGTGTGTTTCAGCGCCGCGGACTGCAGTCGATAGTAAAGACTCATGAATTGATGCGAGCGCGAGCACACACGTCTGACAAGACTGATCAATGTTTTAGGCGTGAAGCAGAAGCACTTCACCCCAGAGACCGTTAGTACGAGACATTACCATTCAGCACACGCCGATACAACGGTAGTGTACGTCTGGCTCTGAGAATCCTACGACCACGAATTCAGTTCGCAATGGAAAACCGGCAGACAAGCTGTCGATGTTTTGTCTAGCACATAGAGTAAAACACCTGTAGACAACTTTTCTCCTCCCAGTTGTCTTGTGCTGCTGCTTTACTTTTCAGCAACTTCGCGATACGGGTACATGGACGACTGATAAACTACTTATAGAGTTTGTGACCTGACAAAATATTGTCATTCAAAAACACCAAAGAAACGCCCCAGAAACCCGAATATGTAGCCTAGGCAAGCAATAGCAGCTTGATGCTAAGATTCTTATTGTAGCGAATTTATGCAACTCATTTGATACGTCAGTTAGTTTGCAAAGATAATTACTTATTTCTAGACCGGCCTGTGCTGAGTGCTTAGCGCGTAACGTGTTCGATTTCGCTTATCGTTACAACACGTTGCGTTCAATACAATGATGTCGTCATTGTGCATGTTTTAATTTACGACAATAAAAGACGTTGTACAACGATAATATAATGCATTATCAGTGTGTTGCAAAACTAGTTGGTTTTGGCTGTCAGTTTGTAAGCCCTATATATGATACTGAGATCGTTGACTTTGTTATTCGCGGCCTGTCATTGCTCTGATGATCACAGGGTGATCCAAAAAATGACATTCCATTGGTATTTGAATTTTACGCTTGTTAGATGCATTATAGTTGCAATGTTTGTTTACTCGCATATTACTTGCATTATATTATTGCATCCGTCTGTCGGAAAATTGCAACTTCCTGTCCCCTCCGACTTTCTCAACTAACGTCGACGCTGGTTTTGATTCTAATAATGGCAGGAAAGCGAAATACCCGCCCCGCGTTTGTGATTTGCTGAGTGAATCGGTTGCGTCTACTAATGTGCAGGGTTTAATATTAATGAATACCAACCGAAGCATTATTCTACACGCAATTCTTATAGGTTCAACCACGTTTACCGTCTCAGAAACAATGGAGCACTGTCCTGCAGCGCGCCTTTTCCTCGAGTGTAAACGTATCGCTCACCTTTGTACGTAGTGGTTTAAAAAGTAGCTTCTACGTTTTTGTTATGAGTTTGTCCGATGTTGGTCCATTTTCGAAATTAAGCAGTAAATTTGCATCTAAATTATAGTAATGTCTTATTAAACCCCTTCCTTTGTTTATCTCGGTACTAACCGAGAGCCCGACAGTCGTAAAAGGTATACCCCGTTTACACGATCGAGCAAATGTCAAGCAAACGTCGAACAAATGTATTCAAAATACACATGCTAAACTGCTCGACGTCTGCTCGATGTTTGCTAGCAATAAAAGCATTTATCCAGCTAGCTCGAGAAACTATGGTAATTAGCATTCTAATTAGGAAGGCGGGCGGGTTGTAATTAAAAAGCCTATATAACACGTGATCAGATGTGGGCTAAGCCTAGGCCTAAATTTGAGCCAGGGGGCGGGGTTCCACCAGGCCTGCTTGGTGTTTGCTCGATGTTTGCTCGATCGTGTAAACGGTGTATTACGCTAGAACAATAATGCATTGATCACGACCACCCATAAATCAAAGCGCTAGCAGTGCAATTTCTGACTTCAGTGAATATGAAACTGTTAAATACGAGTGATGAGTGCTGAGATATTTCCACGTTAATTCAGATCTATGCTATGTATTATGGATTGTATGACATTTTGGGTGGTATTACGTCACCCTGGAGACGGACACCTTGGGTGGTTCTTTGTACAATTGTTTTGAGCATATACGCCTTATATGGCCCAATTTTGCAGTCGAAAGCCTGGTCGCGGACCCAAAAGCTGGCACGTGACGAACTTGTCGTGATTTGGTCGAAAACCAACTCGGGCTTTTGACCAGGATTTCATGAAATAAACACTGGAGTGTAAGCTTATCATGCGTCGTTACACTCGCATGATACGCTCTAATCGTGATGACACGTTAGCTAAGGTTATGCTGTCACAGTAGAGCGTAGCTAGGTTTGGGGGGGGGGTTGTGCACAGCTTCAATTGTGGCCCCCCAACTAAAATAAAAATCTAGAAATTTGGGACAGAGCCCAACGTGAGTCCGCCCGGCGCCGTAACTCGAATTGGAGAAAAAATTAAGGGGTTGAAATTCCATTCGTAGCAAACTCACATGGCTCGAACTTAAATGCATTAGCCTATGCATAACGTGCAGTGTTGACATTGGGTGGGTCAAGACCTACACTGTAACTGTTATTGTTAACGAACTAAACTTTGCCAAATTCGACGCGGGTGAGGTTATGCATTAATAATGCCATTTAGGCTACATCTTGTCGTTCTCTCGATCCGTTCTAGAGACATTCCTGGCTATAGTCGAAAGTTTCCGAAATTGCGCCAAATTTTGGACGTTTTTGCCCTTCCAAATTCTGGAGTGCTTGCCCTCGCAAATATGTACCCGCTTTGTCGTGCCTGTCGCGCGGCGCGTCACGTAACAAAGTTTCGTGGGGTTACCCTATCTATTGCCAAAGTTTTAGGTACGGATAGGCCTACGCTAAATTTTGCGCCAATTTTTGATCCCCTTTTGTAAAAAATTGTTCTGTAATCCCTGTCTCTGGTGGAGTATGCGCTAGCAAGACTTGATCATTCAGTCTATAGCGCGTGTGGAAATTTCGAAACGCAGCAGGGCCCGAAATATGGTTATCCAAAAAGTCGATTTTGGTGTATTCAAACTCACATCCCAAACTCTGTATATAGTGGGCCAAAGTTCACCGGACTCTTCGCCAAATCAGGAGAAATTTCAATTTATTTTTTAATTTTGAAGTTTTCATTTGTTGTGGTTATATTTGGGGTCAACGTTTAAAGTTGTCTGAAATCGCGTCAAATTTTGCACTTTTTTGGCCTGTAGATTCTTTTCCGGGGAAGGGTCTGCAAATTTTGAATCCGCATAAAGCCCAAGCAAATTGCGATCATGTGGCAAAATTTCCCAACGATCAGCAGGCAGAGCTTGGACTCGGAGATCTCGCTTTGAAAAAGAATCTGCGGTAAAACATAAGCCCGCCGGAAACTATCGTTCCGGGCGGACTAATTGAGCATAATGATAAAATGAACATGCCGCACTTCAGAGTACAAAAATACGCAACATCTGATGTGTGTATTTTAAAATTTTTAGCAGTTTCATAGCTTGTATTTTGCACTGCACAACCTGCACAACCTATTGCTACGCCACTGCTGTCATGGTATTTTATTTATTTATTTATTTAATATCAAAATCGTACACGTAGTACATATGGGACAAAATGTAGCACAGTGCGCGTGTGGAGAACGCAGTCTTCAGAACGAGACGCATTATCTTATTCGCACTTAGGTCTGCATTTTATCATGTTTATGCGCATGCGCCAAAAAAATCGAATAGGCCTGCCGGTTGGTTCTGTCGGCTGCTTTCCCAACGCTGTCGCTGTCGCTAAGTGCATCGTAACTCTGCACCCGATGTATTGGACAAGACAGTAAGCACTCAGTCACCCGGACTCACTTGGCGACTGTTGCTGCTGCTGCTGCTGCTGTTGCTGGTGATGTCACTCAAGCGCGTTCGTAGTGTATACAAATTATTCTCGTGTTAATGATGTAAAGCAGTATTACCACAGCATTCACAGATAAGAAGGCACGCATACAAGTCCTATAAATCAAGATCTCGTAAAAACGCAGTTCTTAAAAATATTTTTGATTAAAGTGAAAATATCATGAAAATCGTAATTGATGTATGGAATATTTTACCGCCTGCAGTTAATTACGCGTTTCGTATCAACTTGTAAAACTTTATTGAATATTGTTTTTTTTCATTTGCATATCTAAAGTGTACTGCGTAGCGTAATTTTGTTTCAATTTAAATATGACTGTAACGAACTGGCAAACGCCAATGAGCTACTGAACAATGACATTTTGAGGTGATGTAGGTTATTTAGTTAAAGGTCTTTTGAGTTTCGGGCCTGATATGGTGTTTTTGTGACTATTTATGTTGAGCCTATCTGCATTTTGGCAAATAAATGATAGATAGACCTAGACCTATTCTTAATTGTTAATATACGATAAGCATTGAGAACGTTAACGGAAACTATAAGAAAGTAACTAAATAGTAAGTAAGGCAACTGAAAAGGCGCAGCTTAACGGTAGTTGGTTAACAATGCTCCACGTTCACAACACTGGAACAAAAATGCCTGCTTTTAGCAAGCGTTTGAACAGTTCAAGATCAATATCAGTGTGCAATTGCAGCGTGAGTTGCTGTGGAAAAAGCGGACTGAGCCGAAAACGAATGCATGTGTGCCGTGCGGTCATCTATATTCTGTGACGGACTGAATGGAGCCGACAAAACACTATGCGGAGCTTGTAACTCTGGCGACTGTCAGATCATAAGACGGTCTGAGATTGCGACGACACTAATCTGCAGCACGCCAGTCAGGTGCATGCGTGTAATTAAAACCGTCAGTCAGGTAATAACGGCAGCGGATCAGAAATAAGTCGACATCAAACGGAGAGCGTTACATACAATAGGCCTGCAGCTGCTGCAGCACAAGCCTATGGCCGTCATGCGTTTACGTCACCGCTGATTCACGTGACTATTATAATGATGACGAGTTGACGACGATGATTATGATGGTTATTATTATTATGCGGAATCGCTATTACAACGCAAGAGTTTCCGCGTATTGCTACACATTTCTCCGCAGCGTGCGTGGTCTGTCGTCTGTCTGTCTGTCCGTCTGTCGTTTGTCACAGTCGTGCACCCTGCTTAAACCGTTCGACGGATTTAGTAACACATTGCGTTAGATGGGGTTTTCATACCCCCGGGGGAATTTTGGAGTCAAAACATGCAATTACAAGTTGCGGCCAAACCGTCAGTCATATGCTGCCGCTTGTCAAATACAAACGAGGATTTGATTGGGCAGTAATTTCATTTTTACTAAATTGCTTCCGTGATTGTTATTGTGATTACAAATCTTTTTTTTGAAATTTGTGCAGTCGGCGTTTTATTAAGTAAAATACAGATATATGTGCATTTTTTAAAATGTTGGCTGTGATGTTTAAACCATGTTTTATGTTATAATGTATTACAACAGTAAAGAATAATAAAACAGACACCAAACATCAATTTACTGGTTTAAAAAGCAATATTCTGTTACTTCATGTATAGACAAGTCTAACGCTTCTAATGCTTAGCCAACTAGTTTTGCGCATTCGTTAGGTGGTCACGTTAGTAAATGGTTGTTTTGATTAATTGATTAGTTGACTAATTGTAACTGAAGTTTCGTAAAACTGCAAATTTAGCTAAGCTAAACGTCTAACAATAGGTTTGACGAGATTATACGACAGGCGGGTTTATGCGTGCGAACTGTGCGGATTGATTCGAGTGAACAGACGCAGTGAATCTTATATACGCCGAAATAAATAGAATGATTCAATTAGCGAGAGTGCCAACAGGAAAATATCGAGTCTCTCCCAATGCAGCCGGCGGCTAGCAAAGATAGAATAATTCGAGTGCAGCCACTTCAAGTGTCGGCGATATAGCGCGAACAATGTGGTGAGTATGCGGCCACCAGTAAGTAAACAAGCACCCATCTTCTTGGGTTTTGATGTCCGGTGATCTATGACCTTTGAGTTTGACGTTTTCAGCTTAAAATTGATACATCGGTTACTCCTGATCCGATAAAAGTTTATGCCAATTTTCGTCTTTTTATATAAGCTACGGGTTTTTTTGGTTTTCGTGCTTGGAGACCGTGCAGTAGCAGCAATACAGACGGACGGACGGACAGACTGACAGACAGACAAACTGGACAGGTGGGCAATACCCGTTAATGCGGTCTATTCGGGCGTCCGCACAATTGCGACAGAACTTTTACGACATGGCGACTATGTAGGCCTATTCCCTGACTTGACGTGCAGTTATTTCGCGTGCTAAATGGAAAATTGAAACGCGTATGCAGCTGTTTTTATGCGTGCGTGCGGTGTGCGTGTCTCTGGCTCTCGTTTCATTATCCGATTAATGGCGGCTACCACTAGCAGCAGCAGCAGCAGCAGCAGTCTGTACAGGTGACGTTAATGCCATACAACTGCCATCACACACCAGCGTGCAGCCCTATACGTGAACGAGTGGTGTTCGACTACCCATAGATCAATACACACGACGTAATATGCTTGATGTCTGTTCGTCAGCTCCGCTGCACTGGAGTCTCCGTAGTGACTTGACTGCATTAAAAGTAGACGCATAAGATTGCGGATCGAAAATTGTTGCTCGAACGGATTTCTATCCCGAAATGCCGAACGTTTGCGTAAATTGATGGAAAATATCGAAATAATATATAACCAAGGTTGTTTATATGTCTTTCACATTTGTCATAAGCCTATATTTTTTATCTTTGTGTGTTAATATACATATTCTGCATAGGGTTTTTATTAATGAGATGTATGTCAAATATCGTGATAGGTAATTTCTAATTTACCAATGACTGCAGACAATAAACACAGAGAAATAAAACAGTAGCAACACAGAAAAAATACATATACTTAGCAGTTTATACATATACACGTAGTCAAGGTCCATAACGGTGACAAAATTATCAAAAAGTAACTTAAGTATACAATTTTTGACTAAAACAGTGCACAACGATTACAATTTACAAAAAACGTTATTACACTCCATATACACTGTGTCTCAAAAAAACCGGACCCCTATTACGTTTTGAAATAACTCCAACAAACTGTGCCTAATAATAATAATGATTAGCTGAGAAAATTGTCAAAAGGTACTCAATATCGTAGTGTGTTACGGGCTTACGATATT
>Ga0209367_1007972_pt1 | contig 14545 bp, 6 predicted proteins | sample WorMetLIZISLAND2_FD_187412 | JGI IMG/M metagenome (GOLD analysis project Ga0209367, IMG submission 187412) | Marine gutless worms symbiont microbial communities from Max Planck institute for Marine Microbiology, Germany - Olavius geniculatus... ... | reverse complement strand
CTGCTGCAGTGTCCACCTGTACAGTGTTTGTTTTGCTAGGTAATGTGGTCACACAATAAAGGTGCGGTGGGCGGAAGCACTTCACGTTTACGCGCCATAAATTTCTGCTTGTAACAGTGAAAGAATGGTTAAAATCGGTGCTGAATTACCGAAGTTATCCCAAAAATAAAACTGGGTATCCGTTTTTTTGGACCACCCTGTATATCTCAGACGCTGGTTGAGGTAGGAACTTGAATGATGGCCAGTTGTGTTGGGAACATTCGTTCCAGAAATTATTAAAAATCTGGCTTTGGCCTCGAACAGGTCTGGCATTGTCCTTGGTCCCGACGTTTTTGTCTCTAATAGCCTAATGAATGTGCTCTGTGCAATGAATTTTTGGTAGGGGCCTATCTGTATGATACATCGACTGAACCACTGAAACTATGTTTGTCTGAGCATTTTTATGGTTTATTACAGTTTGAATAAGATTAAGCTAGCTTTTGGTGCTCAGCATAAAATTGTCATTGGCATACTTACTTGCTCAGTGGCCTTGGCTTTGGTTTTGAAAATGTTAGCGTCGAACACGTAACTGTTTTCCGCGTCTGAGATTCGTTTTTAATTGACACGTATCGCGTCGTCGACTGATAAGTTCTTGATCGAATGAATTTGATTTCGTAACGTTTCATCACTGCATGGTTGTCTGTGTCTAGATCGTGGAACACACTCCGGACTTGTCTCAACAGGCGGCCTTCAGCCAATCGAGTCGTTTCTACAGCAACAGTTGCCACGTGACGCTCGCCAAACTGAAACCAAAACCAACCGACCCGGTTGGGAAGTTACACGGGGGCGGAGCCAGACGATTGCTGCTCAGATGGGTTCAGAGCATTATTACACAGTGAGGATTTATTCATTTTGTTTTATTTTCGCACTATGGAAATAAACGATTAATAATTAAAAGGTTTAGCGATTAATAATATTTTAATATTTAGAATTTCGATCAAAGTCACACCGGTAAAAGTGTTATAAACTATACAGAGTGCGGCAAAAATGTAGCCCCCTAAAGTTTTTCGCTGTTTTCTCAGGAACCATTCGGAATTTTAATTTGAAATTTGAAAGCTTTATTTACTGAAACCTTTTACATCTAACTGCCAAGCAAAATGTGATTTTATTGAAAAACGACGAAGCTATAGATTTTTAAAACATGATTGACTTCGGATTTTTTAGCATTAAAATGTTCAAACTAAAATGCTATTTAATATTCAAAAACTGGTTACCACGTTACTGCCAATGATGTTACAGTGACATTTTGATAAACAGTAATTTATTTTGGTTATAAATTATCACTAAATTACTTTTAAAGCAATTGCCGGCTGCCCACCGGATTCATCTTCCGGGAGAACGGCGCGCCAGCATACACAGCGCACAGAACTGGCTGCAGGCCAACTGTCCATATTTCATCACAAAGGACCAGTGGTCTCCAAATTCGCCAAATATAAATCTAATGGACTGTCGTGTGTGGAATGCAATGTTGGAGGCTTGCCGAAAGCTTAAACCAAATCCGAAAACAATTGCCAAACTCAAGAAAGCGCTTTAGTTTATCTGGGGCAACTTGCCACATGGACCGACCGACAAGATGGTGAAAGACTTCTCAAATTAAGCGACTGAAAACTTGTGTTGTAATTTGTTGCTGGCGGTGGACACTTTGAACATTCACAGTGACAATGGAATTATGACATCTGATGATTAGTTAACTGTGTTGTTTGAACGATGTTATTTAATTGGCGTTGTAGCTTGAACATTTTTAATGCTGAAAAATCGGTAAGCGGTCATGTTAAAAAAATCTATAACTTCGTTTTGTAGAGTCACATTTTGTTTAACAGTTAGCTGTGAAATATTTCAAGCAATAATTGTGTAAAACTTCAAATTAACATGCCAAACGCGAAACAGCGAAAAACTTTTGGGGGCTACTTTGTTTTGCCGCACCCTGTAGATACAATGGCATCGTGATGAACATTATGAAATCATCTTAATCATCTCATTCATCTATCTTTTTTACGGAAAAAGTCACCGTTTTAGTCCGTTAAGAAAATTAGGTAAAAACTCATAATATCGAGTCTCAGTGCATCTGTGAAAGCTTAGGCTTATAGCTCAATGACAGAAAAAATTGCTTAAAAATGCAGTTTTTATGGCAATTACTGCTGCCAGATTTCAGTCGAAATCGACGATCAGTAATTATTAATCGCTAACTTTTCCAGGGCGGCAGAACGTTTAGAACTCTAGTTTATGGAGAGTGCGAAGCACTACAATACGTGAAACATAAAGTGTCAAAAATCACTAAAATCACCATAATGCGTATATACAAAGGATTTTCTTCTGAGAAAATTTACGACAATTTTTACTGGTATCTTTTAACACAAAAAAGCCCAGTTGTCGCTAGGGTGGGTCGACCGTAAGCAGGATTACCTGTGTGCTGCTGACGCAATGCAAGCAGTTGTTGTGCATTTCTAACACGTTCTAAATGACAACCGACTTTTCTTTTGCTGTGCTTTGTCTCACAAATTAATTTCAGTGCACGTCTAGTTTAGTGCTGACCGTCTTTTTTTCTATCGTCTATATTCAAATATTGTTTCATCTAGGGCCACCGGGAATTTTCCGGAAATTCTCGCGGGAATTCGCCGGAATTTTGTGGAAATACATTTTGTTTTGTATTTTTCGCATATTTCTATCAAGGAGAGGCCCAGACCTTCTAGCTTTGTTTAGGGGACCTACTTCAGACGCTAGGGGAAAATGAGGAGGGAAAGGATAGGAAAAGAGACAGAGGAAAGGGTAAGAACTGGAAGGAAGGGGAAAGGGAAAAAGAAGGCCTAGAGTTCCCCCACTTCTTCAGTCTGACTTTGACCATGGTCTTTGTCGTATGCAGGAGATACGGCATAGAAGTGCGTAACTTTGGCTCAAGCTGGCGTGACGGCGCTGCGTTCACTGCACTAGTGCACGGTCTCAGGCCTGACCTCGTAGACATGTCGTCAGTTCTAGCTGCTCAGAGCTGTGGTGGCTCGTCTCAACGCAGAATCAACTTGGAGCGAGCATTTACCCTCGCCGAAAAGCACCTTGGCATTCCGCGCCTACTCCACGTCGCAGGTAATAACAGTAGTAGATCGCGTAGCCTTCTGCCGTTGCGACTATCTGCCAGAGTCGTCTGTCTTTCTCCAACTGCAGAAGAAATGACAGCGAAGCCGACCGTACTTGAGTGACGTTCGAGCTATTGGCATGGTTGTCGTCTGTCTGTTCGTCTGTAACGAGGTGCCCTGGCTAACGGGTAGGTCGTAGGGAAAAACTTTTCACACCAATAATTGGCTACGTGTGTTAATCTCGAGCGTGCAAAATTTCAGCCATCTATTGAAGGGGAACATTTTTAAACTGGGATTAAATAAAGCGGGTAGGAAATTGAATGGAAAACTGGCCATATCTCGGAATCGGAAACGGTGAGTGATAGGGCCAAGGTTACCACTAACCACCAATAGGAACTCCAAATCTGACCTGCTCTGTGTGTACACAGATGTGGACGTGGATGAGCCTGACGAGCGCTCCGTTATGACGTACGTCGCTAAATTTCTCGTCAAATATCCGAAAAGGGACTCTAGCTTCCCCGACAGCGCGGAGGTAAGCGATTTTCCAGTTAACATTGTGCGCTGTATAAACGTACTCACTCACTTACTTTCTTACTTACTTACTTAATTACTTGCCAACGTGTTTACCGTGTCCGTGTCAGACCGATCTGACTTTTGTAAACATTGTTTTCTCAGAACAAGCGTGTTTGTATAAAAAAGGATTTTGTTAATAATAACCAGCTGATGCTTTATTAGGCCAACGGAAGCGAAATGCTTAGGCCAAATAAGTTTACACTTTCGTCTTTGGTGAATATTTTGGTAAAATACAGCATCATTTTTAGTTAATAGAAAAAATACAAGACTTGTGGCATCTGAAATGTTTGAAGTAAGTCAGAAAAAACGTACAATTCGCGACACAATGGTAGGTTGTCGTAGACGTTTGCAAAAAAGAGCGGAAATTTTACTCAGTTTCGTTGGACATAGAGTTAATGGAATTCTTTTGAAGGGTTTAATTTTTTTTTGTTTTTTTTGTTGTCTCATTTTCTGCAGCTTTTAGTTTATTTTTTCGTTATCTGTGAGTTGTTTTTCTTCGATCTTTTTACTGTCGCCGATTTTTGATAATTACTTTGAGGTTGCTTATTATTATATTCTACGGTTCTTTGTTCTCTGTTTAGTACTCTGCTGTGCAATCCATCTTTTTGTATTTTTTGTTCTGTTTTTTTTCTAAAGTTTGCATATGTTTGTATGTCAGTGCTGTTGTCTGCTTTTGCTGTTTTGTGGGTTTTGTTGGCGTGGTTTGTCTGTCTTCTGTTACATTTGTGCGCCTGCTTGATCTGTTTGACAGATTTTGATGCCATTTTAACAGGTACTTTTGTGGAGTCCAGTGACACATTGTGTCGAGTGGGGATCTCTACACTTCAGGCGAAAGGGAGATTTGGGGTCGAACCCAGCAGCAAAACACTCAGTGGCAAATTGCTGTCGTCTTATGGCGAACAGAAAGGAAGCGATTCCGTTTGTTGCCAAATTACCTTTGTTCTTATTATATATTTTGAAGCTGCATGTATTGTTTTACGTTAATTATTGTTGTCAGCAGCCGGGTGGTCGGTCGCATCTGTCTGCGTCGGCGACGGCGTTGTTCAATACGTCGGTGTTGATAGCACACCACATTCCTGCAGCCAGCAGCATCGGATACACCAGCCTGCAGCCAAGCACTCAGTCTCCAGCGTCTTCCGCAGTTTCTGATGATTTACTGTCGCCATCATCGTCGTCGTCCGCGTTTTCCGAGGACGGCTGCTGGTCGAGTGCTGGGAGTCAGTATCATCCGGATATCTCAGCGTCGTATCGTCGAAGTCCGGCCCGGAGTGAAGATTTGTCCCTGTCTGAGACCGAGTCCATCGTATCCCTCACCAGCGAGTGCCGCAGTCCACTGTTTACCGATAATGATGATGGCGGCATTAGCGGCGGTCATCATCGGGGGCTCGTAGGGGATTACGACGCTGATAGGCCAGGTAGTTTGCCGCGGCGGCCAAATCGTCGACGGTTGCCGCCGGTCACCGAGAACTTTGTGGCAGAGCTCAAACCACGCGGGTCTATTTCCCGTGGTCTGATCGCTGTTGACTCTGGCAAGAACTACTGGGATAATCCTAATCCTACAGATAATCGTCAGAGTTACAGTGCTCTATCTACGACGACGAGACCTTCGACAGTGTACAACAATGAAAACTGTCCGGAGTTGCGAAAACAGTCAAGTCTCGAGAGCTGTACGACAGGCCACAGGAGGGGTATGAAGGTTCTTCCCAATGCGAGGAGGAAACCAATGGTTCCGGAGGATACTCAGACCGCAGACCGCAGAGAAGGCGCGCTTCTCGAACTGAATCCATGTTCTCGTGACGAGTCATCACCGTCACTGGTAAAGCGAAGTGCCGAGGGTGTGGACCGCTGCCCTGGGGACATCGTATCCGTATCAGCTTCCAAACTTTTGCCGGAGAGACGGCGGAAGGAAGTCACTCTGTACGTATCAAGAGTAAAGTCTTGTGTCCAGAGCGTTGAGGAGACAACTGAAACCATTCAGAAGGTTGTCGTCGGCGGTGCAAGCAGATCGGATAAAACCGACGAAGACAGAGTTAGTTCGATGGATCTTCAGAGTACGACGTCGCTGACTTCAGAGCATATTCTGAATGAGAGGGGAGATCATGCTGCTGTCGTCATCGGTCATCGTGGAAAGCTCTCACGTACATGGAAAACCGAACCTGACTTGTCCTTCAAGACGTGGTCGTCAGAAAACAAAGATTTTTGGCAGTCTCTGCAATCAGAAGTCCGCCGACCAGAGGTTGGATATTTGGCAACATCCCAGCTTGAAATTAGTAGGGGTGGTAGCGTGAGTTATAAGATTTGTGACGATGACAGTCGGTTGTCAGTAAAATTAAAATACAGTGGCAGAAGCCACTCGGCTGCAGAGTTAAGTCAAAGTAAACATTCCTCTAATTTACTCGGTGAAAAAGCGCCATCACAGGTGGAGCATAAGACAAGATCGTTGTCCAGTCATTCAGTTGACGCATCCGCTTTCCTAGACAAAAATCAGCCAGCGAAAGACCAACCGAAAATAGGTGGTGGAAGGAATCCTTTCGATAGAAAATACTTAAGCGGTTACGAAATCCAGGAGAGCTGTACTAATATTGCAGCAGATTTGAATGCGAAGCCCATCTTGCAGCAATCAGAGGAGAATCATCAGAATAATGCTGACTGTAAAGTAGCGGAAGAAATTAATTACAGAGAACCGGAAATATACAGAAGTAATCTTGATGGGGGATATTCAGACGGTTATGAAATGTCGGCGAGTCATTATAATATAGCAGACTTGAATATGTCGTCCAATCATCAACGGTCGGAGAGTCAGGACTGTGCTGATCGTATAATAAGCCGCCGGCACAGCTTGTGTCGGCCTGAGCATGATGTTGCCTGTCTAGATTCAAAACACAGCGACGACGAAGGGGTAGTGAAAGACATCTTTACATCTGATGGGAGTTTTTCGACTCAGAAAAAGCTAGCAGCTATCCGAGATAGAGAGTCCGGTTTGACTGGAGACCGATCTTGTGATCGATTGTTTACCAGTGCACCAGACAGTCTGAGCTTCCTGGATCTTTATGTGAGAGATGCATATCGTCACACATGCCAGCGAAAGCTGCCACTAAATCCTGTATCCAGTAAGACTGGGAGGACGATAAGTCCGCCGAAAGCTGAGAAGAAGTTGGTGGAAATTTTGCCGCCGACTTTGCAGACACCACAGACAAGCAACACTTCTGCTGTCAGTCAACATACTGCTAAGGCTGGCCAGCCGTCGTCCATTTCAAGAACTCGTTGCGTTCGAAGGGCAGCTTCTGAACCTAGCAGGTTGAGTCGAATCGATGCTTCCTGCGTGGAGACAACACGACGCATCATTGAGCATAGAGTGGCATCAGCAGATGATGTACACCTAATCAGAGACACTTCTAAACCTACTGCATCAATGGTCGAAGATATTGCTTACCTGGATAAAAAACCAGAGACTTCTGAATTGGTTGTGACAACGTCAGTTGCAGCAACTGAATTGAGAGGTGATGATGTCCACCCGGATGTTTCTGATTTTACGGTTTTAGTGGTGAATAAAGATACTGCAAACTTGGGTGAAACGCAAGGGACATTTAAACCAGTTGTGACGACGTTTAACGACGATACGCAATATGTAAAAGTTGCAAATGATGCACAAATAATCATTCTGGAAATTCATGAATCCTCAGCGTCAGTGATTGAAGATAGACCCATTGCATACTCAGATATAACATCAAATACTTCTGAACCAGTTATGACGAGGTCAGATGATTCTGCACACCCTGTAGCTACACTGGAAGCTCGTAATGAATCTATAGTATCTGATATGAACGAATCTAGACACCGAATGCAGTCTCTGAGCTTTTCCACAGTTGCAGCAACCAGAACTTCGGAATCTACAGAGTCAGTGGTTAAAGATGCTGCAGAGTCGGGTATTACATCGCCAGAGGTTTCTGAGCCGGCTGTGACGAAGTTAAACGATGCTACAAAATTTGTAACAGTAGCAAACGATTTGAGCACAATAGTTCCAGAAATTACAGATTCCACAGCATCGATGAATAAAAATAGTGCACACTTAAATAAAACATTGCCAGAGGTTTCTGAACCGGTTATGATGAAATTAAGCGACGCTACACAACCCATACCTGCTCTTAAAACTCGTCGTGAATTTACGGTAACTGGTGTGAGCGACTCTCAGCAGAAGAAGTCAAAATCTCTTGGGAGCTTTTCAACGATGACAGTAACCAAATTTGGTGCTGCTGACAATGTCTACCTGGATCTTTCAGACAGTAAAGTGACTATGATGAAAGCTGACGAGCATTCGGTGAAAACTGTTTTTGATTTTTGCGAGGTGGCTGTCACCTCACCGAGTGGTTTACACGTTGGAATGACCGCAGACAGTTATAGAATGATGAAACTAAATGGTGATACTTTGCAGTCGATGTTCGAGCCAGCGGCAATTTTACCGAACGACGATGCTGTACTCTTGACAACTACGCCAGTTGAAGATAACACAGCAAATGTCACTTTTTTGTTGCAGAAGACACTGGATACTTATGAGGCCACATTGAACAAGAAACTTGCACAGAGTGATACAGCTCTCTGTGGAGTGACAGCGTCGTTAGCTGAAGACTCCAAAACAAATGTCAAGGTATCATCTGAGAAAACACTGGATATTTCTGGGACAACCGAGGCCACGCTGAATGCACAGAATGATGATGTTCCCTCTGGGAGGACAGTATCAGCTTCTGAAGTAAAATCCACAGAAACTACAGACGCAAGAAAAACTTTGATAAGGGACCAAGTTAGCAGAGATGTAGGCTTGAGAGCCACACCAGTCGAAGATGACGTAACAAGTGTCACTGCACTGTCAGAGAAAACGCTGGATAGTCTTGAAACGACTGAGCCCACATTGAACACAGGAAACTATTCTACTTACTCTCGGAGGACATTACTGACTTCAGATACTAGTTCCACATACTCAGATGACACTGAAGGCGCGAGAAATACAGCAGATCAATTTAGCATTATAACAAATGTCACCGCCTTATTAGAGAAAACATCGATGGATACTTCTAAGACCTCTGAGACCATATTGAATGATCTTTCCCTCTCTGAGCTGACAGCGTTGACTTCAGACGATGAAACGGTATCGTTAAGGACGACTGAGACCGCATTGAATACAGTAACTGCTGGAAAAATACCGTTGACTCTAGATACAAGAACCACAGATCTGAGTGATACTGAACGGACTAGAAAGACAACAAATCAAGTTGGCAGTGCAGCTGCAGATGTCAATACATTGTTAGGGAAAGCAGCAGTGTCTATTTCTGAGGTCACATTAAATGATGCGGCTCTCTCTGGGAAGACAGTATCAACTCTTGATGCAAGAATCACAGAAGTTAAACATGCAACGGACACAGTTAGGCCTTGCAGAGGGAAGTCTATAGGCTTGGAAACAGCACCAGCCGAAGACGGTACAACTGATATCACCGGTGAAAGACTGGATACTACTAAGGGTTTGTCAAGTGATGCTGCTTCTTGTCGGCTGACAGCGTTGACTTCTGATGATGAAGTTGTATTGCTAAGGACAGCATTAGCTGAAGATGACATGACAAATGTTATTGCACCATCAGAGAAAAGATTCGATACTTCTGAGGCCGTGTTGAATACTGCTGCTGAGTCTAGGCTGCCGGTATCAACTCTCGATGCAAGAACCACGGAAAATACAGATGCAACAACAACTTTGATAAGGGACCAAGTTGGCAAAGATATAGGCCTGAATACCGAACTGGCTGAAGACGGTACAATTAGTATCATCGAGAAAACAATGTATAGTCCTGAGACGACTGAGGTTACACTAAATGCATTGACTGCTGAAAAAACACCATTGACTCTAGATACAAGAACCACAGGTCTGAGTGATGCTGAACGGACTAGAAAGATAACAAATGATACTGCAGTTGTCATTGCAGTATCAGAGAAAACAGTGGCGTATACTTCTGAGGTCACACTGAACGATTCTGCTCTTTCTGGTGGGAAGATAGCATCAACCCCTGATGCAAGAACCACAAGAACGAGTTTAATTGTGGACCAAAATACCAAAGATGAGAGCGAAATTAGAGGCTTGAGAACCGAACCAACTAATGATGTTACAACTAATGTTGCTCAAAAAACACTGATGAATTTTTTTGAGACTGTATTTGAAGATGTTGTTCCGTGTGGGAAGACAATATTGACTTCTGATGATGAAGCTGTATTGTTAAGGACAGCTTCAGCTGAAGCTGAAGCAGAAAATGTCACCACACTATTAGAGAAAACGCTAGATACTTCTGAGGTCGTATTGAATACTGCTTTTGAGTCTGGGGTGATAGTATCCATTTCTGATACAAAAGCCACAGAAACCACAGACGCAAGAGAGACTTCGATAGGAAACCAAGTAAGGCCTAGCAGATGCAAGTCTGTACGCTTGAGAACAAAACCAGCTGCAGCAAATATTACTGCGCTATCAGAGCGCCACCGAGAGCATAGTCAATCATGTCAAGGTCAAGGTCAGTCTCAAGGTCAAAGTTTAGTTCCAGGTCCGGTTATTGCTTCTGACGACGATGTAGTTCATGAACCAGTCAGAAGCGTTGATCAGCCGAAGTACCGCAGACTAGTAGGAGGCGATACGTTTCATGTATCTTCGAGGCAAAGTTTAGATCTCCTTACAGCAGGGATGTTGGAAAAACGTGACATCGTGTGTGAGCGGCCGGTGACTACAGACAAGTATGCGACGGATCACGTCAAGACAGATCAGCGATCAACAGACTCTGAGGTGAACTGAACAGGCAGCAGTGCCCCATGCATGTTTGCAACCGTTGCGCTTGCTTACTAAACCACATGCTCCATTTGAGGCGTGTACAGAGCGACAGAAGTGAACTGTATCGAACTGAACGGAAAGCCAATTTAGTTATGTCGCATAGACTCTGTACTAAGCGAACGAACTGGCAGTCTGTTTCATTTAATTTCAGTCCATTTCGCGAAGTGCACAAAGCCAGTTCGGTTCAGTTTATTTCTTTTGCTTTCTACGCGCTTTTAGGTGCGACCATGCGAAATGCGATCTTTATTATTTTGGCATGCTGTGCACCTGTTGTATAGCAAGTTATGTTGTGTGGCTTTGTTTACAATACGCTGCTTGTTGCACAGCTTGACGTACAGTATGTTTTATAAAAATGGGACCCCTGTTTTAATTTTGCCATAACTTATGCAAATATGCACCGATTTTAACCAATTTTCACTGTTACAACAAGCAATCCATAATGCATAAAGGTAAAATCACGCTGTACACCTCACCCTTATTATGTAATCACCCTACCTAGCAAAACACACCACTCCCAAAATTGACGCTACATTTCCAGTGTACAGTGTGCAGCGTTATAAAGTTAACTTACAACAATTCAACACTTGCTTACTTATTCACATCAACGCTTTGAGATAACACTATTACCTCATATTGTGTTTATGCGTAAAGTTGTCTGTTTTAAACCTTTAATGGTGCACGGATACGTAGGCCATGAGTAGAATAACGAAAGACGATTGCTGTTAATAGTGGGGTTACGTCAGCTCAACTCAAATTTGATGATGTTTCCCTTGATCTAGATTGCTAAAATTTTGCACGCGAAGATCTGAGACATTGCGCTAATTGATTAATACATAGGGTTTAGTGTTGTTTACTTTCTAGTTTTTAGGTTGCCGATGAGCCATTAACGTCGATAAAGCAAACATGTAGCATCAATTTTGGGAGTGATGTGTGTTTTGCTAGGTAGGGTAATTACATAATAAAAGTGAGGTGTACAGCGTAATTTTTGTTTTTATGTGCTGTACATTTCTTGTTGTAACAGTGAAAAAAAATGGTTTAAATCGGTGTACATTTGCGGACGTTATTGCAAACAGGGGTCCCGTTTTTTGGAACACCCGGTATGTTTGCTATAGACTTTCGATTTGTTATGGGTTTGTGGTACAGCACGTTCTACAGCATCGTATTTAGGCCTACAACAAATCCCTTACAGATCGAAAGTCGATAATACAGCAAATTCTACGACACGTTGTACAGCACAAGTCCATGTCAAATCAAAGTCTTTATACAATCCACACATCTTGACAAATCGACATGTTGCACGCAGCATGTTGTTCAACAAGCACAGCGACGTACTTGGAGTTTGGGCATAACTAGTTTCTAACAACTTGGGCCGTCCAGACTGATCTTATTTTGCACACTGCTTAATATTGCAGTGACGTTCCCTTTGAGCATGGAAGGTAACGTTTTTTGCTTGTCATTTTGTAGCCTACTTATTGCATGTTTTGCTCGCGTTGAATATTGTCTAACAGTTGGAGTGATACGTTTGAAGCTTATGTACAAGTGATACTGGTTTATTTATAGTTTTGTTTTCAACGGTTTTTTTTGTCAAAAGGTTTATATCTAGCGAAAATGTTAAAGCTGCAATTTAAGCCAAACTACGAATATTTATATTCTTTAAAAAGACATCTTATTCTACTTAATTATTAGCAAATAAACACGCTGCGACTTTTGATAAGACTTTTGCAATTGCAACTTTTGTTTCAGTTGCAACTGCAGTAAAATGAACCTGTCTCGGTCTTATCTTTTTGATTAGGCTTACAGTGTATTTATCTTCCGTCCAGATTTTGTATGTGTTATAGTTATAATAAATACAGCTAATAAAGTGTAGCACATCGATAAAGATGGCACTCAAGCGTGTACAGATGTACATGCTGTTGCTATGAGTAAAAAAATTGACAGTCTTTGCTTTAAATTTTGCGGCATATTTGAGACTTTTGACCCAGGTTGATGATGACCTAAATTTTGTAGGCCCGTTTGTATTTTGCTGCTCACAACCTTAAGAGTCCACTCGAATTAACATCATCTGTCTGGTTGCATCATAGATATATTTTGTCTTGCCAACTAAATATTCGTTAAACGACTAATGGCATGTGTTATGTTAAGATAAAATGCATGTCAGATGTCAAGTGCTTTTGAGGCTGATAAGTTCAACTCATAGTTTTATTACTATTTGTATGTTTTTGTTTGTTGTTTGTAATTCCAAATGAATGATGGATACAGTAGTAGATTATATTATCTACCAAACATTTCGCCATATAATAGCTTGATTTTCTAGCCACATAGTTTGTGTCGTAAGCCGTATTATAATTAAATTAAAGCTAGTTTAAAATTGCTGTCTAAAATGTGTACAATTACGTGCAATGTCTTCAGTACAAAACAACACATTTTTAAAAAAAAACTGCAGTTTAAAATAGAAAAGAGCCAGTAATGCAACTAACCTTATTGTTGAATTCGTTGCAGGTGCTGCGGCAAATTGACAACGAGAAGACCGGTGAAGAAGATCACTTTGACCTTGGCAACTTTGACCTTGAACACAACAACGTCACATCTGTACACGTCTTGAGCAACGAGCAAGTGGTTAGTTGCTTATGTCACTCGAAGAATGCTGCATGATCAGCCGTGATGGTTTGGAGGTGTAACGGTAGCGTGTCGGACTTACGATCGAGAGGTCATGAGTTCAACTCTCGGAATGATGGTTAGGCCCTTCTGTGATGTTACCGCTTTTAGCTTTCAGATGTAATTTATAACCATAATGTAAATTGAAATTACAAACTATAAGTCCACGAAATTGAAATACAGATTCGAAATTACATCAAAACCAGCTGTACTTAATTACAAATTACAACACCTGACCAGGGACTGTATCTTTGCACCCTGCTTGGGGCTCCGCCCCCAGACCTCCGTTATAGGCTTGCGCTCCGCGCGCTTGATCGCCATTATAAACCCTCCCCTTTGACAAATTATTTACCTGACTACGCCACTGCGTAGACGGACGGACGAACGGACAGACAGACAGACGGGCGTCTCCGCCATGGCTAAGACAGAGAATCTGTCTGTAACGGCCGTCAAAATATGCCTTTCAGTGAATTATAGTAACCTTGGCTTTATCTAACATTGTTTCTGAGATATGGCCAGTTATTAGTTGATAATCGCCTATTTTCTTTATTTGCATTTTATTTAGCGCTCCCAACCGAGGAGACTTCCTTTAGATTTTTGAAAAAGCTTTACGAATCCTAAAACTAAAGTCGTTCAGGGGGCTGACCGTAAATATTTCGTGACCCCAGCTGGCACCGTTTTGATAGGGCAACAAGGTGTGACAGACGGACGGACGAACGGACGGACAGACAGACGGGCGCCTCCGCCATGGCTAAGACAGGGCATATGCTGCTATGCAGATGCCCTGTAAAAATTCTTTAACGTTTGTTGAAAATATAAGCACGAGTTTGTGGATAACTTAGTTCGTTGGTTCACCTGCTTAATGAACACACAACTGTCGTCTGCCATCGGCGTCATGGGTCAAAAAGTAGGCCAGGCAGGAAGTTGCAACTTTTGCGACAGAATTCCGACATACAGCTGCAAATTTCGGAGAGAGTTGATTATGGGTGTTCAGAATTTCAATTTTGTCTTTGAATTTCTTTCAAAATAGGGGGTTTTAGTCTTAAATTTTGTAATTCTGAACAAAAATTATTCAACAGGAAGATTTTAACAAATTTCCAACAGCCAAAAATTTAGAGGAAACCGTCCATTTTTATCTCCTGGCCACGACGACGCCACTAAACACGAGTTTGGCGCCAGCTTACTTTGTTGGCCGAGCAAATGCAGTGATATCGTCTGTTGCTGTTTGCAAACGCCAGGCGGCAGCAGCGGCAAGGTTTGAGTTCCAGAAGTGCGCGGACGACGTTCAGACTTGGTTGAGCAGTGTCGAGAGCCAGATGAGGGACCTGCTGCTACCAAGCATCAGCAGTAGTGG
>Ga0209367_1007970_pt1 | contig 14552 bp, 12 predicted proteins | sample WorMetLIZISLAND2_FD_187412 | JGI IMG/M metagenome (GOLD analysis project Ga0209367, IMG submission 187412) | Marine gutless worms symbiont microbial communities from Max Planck institute for Marine Microbiology, Germany - Olavius geniculatus... ... | reverse complement strand
CCAAAACCAAGATTATCCAATTTGGCAATCCAGCTCCATGCCCAACAGTCCAGGTGGCAGATGGACTTGTTGAGGTGGTCGATTCATTCGTCTATCTGAACAGTATGATTGACTGCTCTGGTGGCAGCAGAGGTGAAATCCTTCGCCGGATAGGACTGGCGCGGACCTGCATGCAACAGCTGGCAAAAAGAATTTGGAAATCAGGCATCAGACTGGATACTAAAATTCGTCTCAATCAGACCTACATTGTGCCAGTCGTGTTGTATGGGTGTGAAACGTGGACCACTACGAAATACTTGTGCGCCCGCCTGGATGCGTTTAATATGTGGGCGTTACGCAAGATTCTGAGGATCCCATACACCCCCCACATAACCAATGATGAAGTCCGGTCCTGCTTGAATTACCAGCCGCTCTCCAGCGTAGTTACAAGCAGACGGCTCCGTTTCTTCGGTCACATCGCCCGCAGCTCTCCTGACGAAGATCAACATTGTGCCATTGCTGCTGCGATACGCAAGCCTCCTCTGGATTGGAGAAGGCCCGCAGGGAGACCCAGTTACACCTGGTTACGTTCGGTAGAGGCAGACCTGAGGCCTCTGAACATTGGTCTTTCTTCTGTGTGGTGAAAAGCTTCTGGGCGGGCGGACTGGCGCCACATCGTGGACACGGCTACTCTCTGGAAGAGTACGCCATAAGAAGAAGAATATGGGCTAGGGTCATGACGTCACCGCAGGCACTGATAGATTAGAATATTTCACATAACGTAACGTAATGCTGCATTTCGTTTGAATTCACGCATTAATTTCATATATTTATGAAGCTCAAATCGACATATTATATATGCGAGGTTAAATGTTCAATTTAAATCTACAGAAATTGCGCGAGTGAGTTTGACCGTGGCCATGGACCTTTAGATTATACATTTCTACATGTATTATAGTACAGTATTCACTAGAGCTGGGAGTGATCGATTCGAATGGATTCGCTTAGCGAATCGAACTCAAGTATATTTCGATTCGACCCACCAATTTACTAAAATATTGAAGCCAAGTTCTGTTTGCAAAGTCATGTTTCTGCATGCTGATTCAACGATTGCGCTAAGTGCATGCATGCATTCGCATTGCACACAACTTTCGGATACTTTCCCTCCACTGTCACTTTGTCACGATCAAGCTTGCCGAGGCGCAACCAGTGACCAATGACGTTAACCCTCTCTTCTTCAACGAGAATTTATTTACGAGTTTCAGTTGGTTCTTCTGGGTTGATTTACCGACGATGGTGCAGTAGTGTGCTAGTACGATATTATAGATCCAAATTGCAACTCAAAACTCATGAAGATCACCAATGAACAGTGGTGTTCAAAAAATAGGTGGGCCAGAAGTTGCAGTTTTCCCACAAACCCTGCAAATTTTCAACCGAGGAGATTATGGGTGCTTAAGATTTAACTTTTCCAACTAAATTTGCCCAAAACGGAGGTTTTCAGCTCCAAATTTTGCATTTTTGGACGAACGTTTTCCGATGAGAAGATCTTTAGCAATTTTTTGACAGCCAAAAATTTAGGGTTTGCAACTGCCCCTGCCCCTTGCCATTTGCCATTTTGCTACAACGCCACATCTAGTGAATTGAATCGAATCAAAATTCTTTTAAGTCAAATCGAATTTGATTTGTTGTCATCCGAATTGCCCACCTCTAGTATTCACAAATTTGTTTCCTGCATAAAAGTAATCAGTGAGCTTTGAATGGTATGTCCTATTCTAATATCAAGATTTATAGTGCTCCTACTTAGGCGTAGACCATGGATGCATTAACAAAGTGAAAAGGGTTAACACGGTGTTAAGTTGATAACAATCAGTGACGAAAATAGCTAGAAGAAAATGTTTTTAGTTGTTACTTGAAGAAGTATAAAGAAGCCTAAGATGACATAATTATTATCTGTTAATTAGCATTTGTGCTAATAAACTAAAAGAATTTATTAAATTGTAGCCTTTATTTTATGATCATTTGTGCTGGCAGGTATGTCAAGACGATGCAGCTGCCAAGACAGCAGCGTATGCTGCTGGACCGAAGCCGTCGGAAGGATACGGTGGGAAATTTGGGGTACAAAAAGACCGCAAGGACCAGTCGGCAGTTGGCTGGGAACACCACGAGTCTGTTGACAAGCATGCCTCCCAGAAGGACTATGCCAAGGGCTTCGGTGGAAAATATGGAGTACAGCAGGACCGCGTGGATAAATCCGCTCTGGGCTGGGATCACCGCGAGAACCTGGAACAACACGAGTCCCAGAAGGACTATGCCAAGGGATTCGGGGGAAAGTACGGAGTACAGCAGGACCGCGTTGACAAATCTGCCGTTGGCTGGGACCACAAGGAAAACCTACAGAAGCACGAGTCACAGACTGATTATGCCAAGGGGTTCGGTGGAAAGTACGGCGTCCAGGAAGACAGGGTTGACAAGTCGGCTCTTGGTTGGGACCACAGAGAAAATCTCCAGAAACACGAATCGCAGACGGATTATGCAAAGGGTTTCGGAGGGAAATACGGGGTGCAGGGAGATAGGGTGGACAAATCGGCAAAGGGTTGGAGTGAACACACCAAGCCGGAGCTGCACCCTTCCCAGACCGACCACAAGAGAGGGTTCGGAGGAAAATTTGGTGTGGAGGCAGAGAGGGTGGACAAGTCGGCAAAAGGCTGGGAGGAAAAGACATCAACAGCACCACACCCTTCTCAGGTCAGTCGATGGCTTTTCAGTTTTATTGAGTTAGATATATCTATAATGAATGGATTATTTTCATGTAGTAATGAATCTGCTACAGCTGCTGCTGCTGCTGCTGCTGCTTAGAGTCCTAGTCGCATCATTTTACGTAACTGTTGTAAAGTGCTAATTGGCTTAACCAAATGCTAATTTGTCAGTATCTGTTAATCTTTCAGTTGCCAGTGTTATCTTTATACTGTAAAAAATAAAGTTCAAAGTGGACAAGTGTGATGAAACTGTGACGTCACTTGCTAGTAATAGCGTCAACGTAGCGTTTGAGAGAACTTGACGCTAGCGGCGTCGATGGAGCGCGGCACCGGCCAAAAAACCTTGCTTGCATTTCAAGATATTGCTGTTATACTGGAAGTAGGCCTGCCCCTTCCTCCCCCCTCTCCCTGACCGGGAATGAGAGAGATTGAGTAGACCTGGTGTATGCCCTTTGTGTTGCACCAATCACCGACAGCGTCTGACTTCCGGTTCTGGAATGCAAGCGAATTCCATGCACCGAGCGCTTGCTGCATTGATGCTACGGTGACGCGCTAGTCTCACATGCTGTAAACAAAGCGCTGTAGGTGACGTCACCATTCTGTTCGCACAACATTATTTTCATTGAAATTAATATAAAACGATGTTTTCATTTCAACCGATCAGCATATTATTAATTAGTGTTACATTCTATTTAGTCAGTATTGTTTTATCGTGTGACCTGGCCTTTAAGATTCTTCTGTAAACAGGTTTACTTTAGAATAACAATAAATTCAATAGAGTCAGTGAAACAAAAGTTGATTGCGCATGATGTTACAGAGTGCTGCATGAGTGGGAAATTTTGTGATGTCAAGACATGGCAATCTGAAAAAAAGCATCCCTGGTCTGCTACAAGGCAGAACAGCAGTCTCGGGTTAAAAAAGTAGATAGGCAGGAAGTTTTCTTAGAGGCACTAGCAGACTGCAAGTTTTCTACAGAAATCTGACAGAGAGTTGCAAATTTCTGACAGAGGAGATTATGGATGCTCAAAATTTTGCCTCCCAACTTTTTTCAAATTGGGGTTTTTACCCCTGTGTTTTGCATTTTTGCATGAAAGATTTCTGACATTAGTGATATTTTTCAACCCTTTTTTGACAGATGAAAATTTAGGGCAGGCAGTTTGCCCCTCCTCCACCATGATGCTAATGGGGTAGAATATTTTTAAGAACAAGAAGAAGAATAGATCAGAACCTCTTGGCAAATTTCTACTTTCAGTTGCTGCATCTTATTTTCACTAGCTGCACGTTCTTCCTGTTGTCAAACTGCAGCATGAGAACATCGAGTGATAGTAATCTACACTGTCTCAAATGGAGGCACTGTCTGATACATTGTGAAATAACTTTAACAATTGTGGTTCAATATTAACAAATTTTGGTATAGGAAGAATTGTCATATAGTCAGGAATTAATAGTGCTTGTTACTTGTGAAAAAATTTTAAGAGCTGAGTACCAGCTGCAGTTTTCCTCTGGTACCCACAATACTCCAATGCAACAGTAACGCCAGTCGTGCCATTTTAAGTCATTGAACGTTGCAACAGAACGTGTCAGGGTTCTAGGTTTTTTTAGACATACTGTAGACTGTTATGAATTGCCTGTGCTATGCAGGTTGACCACAAGAAAGGTTTCGGTGGTAAGTTCGGTGTAGAGTCAGATCGGGTGGACAAGGCGGCGGCCGGCTACTCTGAGGGCGGAGGTCAACCAGTCGGCACCAACTACCAGCGCACAAGACCAGAGGCCAGCTCACAGGGAGCCAAGAATCTCAAGTCACGATTTGAGGACATGGCGAGGTCGGCAGACGAGGATGATCGACGGAGGGCTGAAGAGGAGAAACAGAGAAGACTGGCCAGGGAAGAGAAGGTACATGCAAGATTTGCCTCAGTGGCTGTGGTGGTTAAATGGTATGGCATTTCATAGAAAAGCTGTCTGTGAGCTATAGAGCGTCATTTCCCATATAGGATCACATCCTGTTACCTTTCGTGCTTTTCGATAATCCCAACCAGACCCCGGTTCCAAAAGTCATTACCCGGTTCAAAATCCAGCCACGGTAATTGGTATCCATTTTTGGCAGCCATTATTGGTGAAGCCGATGAAAATCGTGCTTTTTGCAGCCTTTGTGGCAAAAATCGGCATTGCAGGGGAAGTTTTACTTCAGCCATTTTTTGTTGTCAAACCTATATATATTTGATGTCATAGACACATCATGAACGACGTGACGTTTGATATGAAAAACCTATCTTTGTGCAAAAAATATTGGGTAATTGGATATTGTTGTTATACCTTCACTTGCTTTTAAGTTAAAACCAGGTCCAGGTACCTAGGTAATTGCAACCGGGTACCTGGTTCTTAAACCGGGTGATTCTGCAAATCTCTAGCAGATAGGATGTTTTGCGGTTCGGCTCTCAAAGCGATGATATTGATGATGATGATGATGATGATGATGACCGTCATTGATAATGATACAGGAAAGGTCAGAGGCAGCAGCCACGACAGTGGAGGAGCAAGAGACTTCAAGTGCTCTGTATGAGGAGGCAGCTCCGGCAAGACCTTCGATGCCACCGGCACACAGCCCCACTAGGGATGAGGAGGCTGAGCTGTACCAGGAAGCCGGAGTTTCAGATCGTGCAGAAGAAGAGGAAGAAGAACTGTATCAAGATACTGCTGCACCAACTGCAACACACACTGACGAGGACTACTACCAGGTAACTACAACTAGTCGTGGCACTAGATATTAGGAAACTACCACTAGCGCAACTACTGCACTGACGACACACACTTAACCACAAACTTATTCTAACAGGGACTACTACCAGGTCTGCAGATTTTTAAACATGTTATTGATATAAATATGACATTTTGTAACGTTACTCCCTGTTCTCTGTGACAAGGGATAATTTGGGGACAGAAATGTTGGTCAAAATTTGCATCCCAGATTGTTACTATACTGTTACCAGTAACAGAATGACTACTTTACACAGCATATAGGAACTTGGCAACGGTGCCATTGCTAACCCCACATGACTTGGCTTTGCCTAAGGATCGCATATTCACACTTTACAATGATGCTGTTTAGTTGCTTTTTGTCAAATTGCTTTACGGCCAGAGATTTTGTTTTTTTTTCTGAGACACCACGTTATACCAGTAGCTGCTCATCAGTAAAACTTCAGATATTTTGTCATGTTTTCCAATTCTGTGGCACCTGCTCAACTCTTATCACCCTCTGTCTATGCCAGGACTGGCACTACAACTACTCGTAGTAGTACAACAACAACAACAACTACTACTACTACTACTACTACTAACACAACCACCACCACACCACGACCACCACACCACGACCACCACCACCACCACGATCACCACACCACCACAATCACCACCACCACGATCACCACACCACCACGACCACCACACCACCACCACCTCCACTACTACTTTTATTGCTGTTACTACTGCTGCTAGTTTCACTACTGCTACTACCATCACTACTACTCTACTACTACAGGTTGTCTGTCGATGTTGTATCTCAGGACACTACTGTGACATCCACTCAGCCCCATCAAGCTGATGAGGTGTATGCCAGCATAGATGAGGCGCCCCCTGGTGGTGGCTCTGCACGCGGCGACGCCGGAGGTGCTGGCTCACAGTCGTACGCCATCGCTATGTATGACTACCAGGCCGGAGACGACGACGAGATTTCTTTTGACCCCGACGACGTCATCACTGACCTCGAGTTTGTCGACGAGGGCTGGTGGAAGGGAACTTGCCATGGGGTCCATGGACTTTTTCCCTCCAACTACGTCGAGCTCCATGATGCTTAAACACTCCCTGCAGAGAGCAAATTGCCTTGGGTCCAGACTGCCTTGTCGGAGGGTAACTAACCCCAGGGGGTACGTGTACTTAACCGGCCCTTAGTGGAGGGGCCGTCACGTGGACTTTTTTACTCCGTTTTGAACTGCATGATGCTTAAACCCCTATGTTATGGGTTAAACTGCCTAGTAATGCTCAAACTGCCATGGGGTTTGCAGTGATTAAACTGCCTCATTGGAGCTTGGGAAATTACAGTTGGATACATGGACTTTCCCCTTCTCTCCAGTTGTGTCCAGCTGCATCTGCATAAACTGCCTTGCTGGGGGGGGGAGGAATTGCCATGGGAGGAGTACACATGATTCTGCTCCATTTGTGTTGAACTGCTGCTCAGGAAAACTGCATCGTTGGAGCTTGAGAAACTAAATTTTTGAACCCTTTCATGTTCGTATGTTTGTCTAATCTTTGGGAAACCTCTCTTCCAATCAGCTAATTTTGTTTTGATGATAATCTTCTTGCCTGTTTGTGAAATTTATCTTTTACTTGGTTTTTTTGCTTACTTAGTTGCTGTTATCCGTTTTGACAGTCTTGATGCAATACTGCATATCCATATTGTGCACCAGGATTCCACATGTTTCCTTTATTGCTCTGTTGTCAACTTGTCATTTAAAGCCCAAGTCGCGTCATTTTACGTAACTATTATAAAGTGCTAATTGGCTTAGTCAAATGCTAATTTGTCAATATTCATTAATTTTTTGGTTGCTAATACACCTTAGTACCATAAAAATCAGGTTTAAAACTACTCAGTTTTTCTTTTTCACGATGTCGGCCATTTTAGGAACTCTGGCATCACCTGCAGAAGGGTTGCTAACTAGCTTCATTGCCTTGAGGTCAAATGCAGCTTAATTTATGGCCAAATAGCCTCAAAAAGGCCAAATTTTTTATCAGTAGTTAGCTCACTAAAAACCACTATATTCCAGCACATCGTTAATTTAACAAATCACATACCTCTAACAGTGAATAGATAAACAGTGATGTTATTACTTGTACTATAAATCAACATTATTCTGAGTAAAACTGACGGATTTTCTATTTTTTCGATGCAAATGTCAGTTTGTCAACAAAGCATTCTGAAAGTGACGTCATCAGTTATTGTGACACGTTCAGGTGCGTTTGACTGGCACAACATTTTTTTGGGAAAATTTATTCAGAGTGATGTTTTCATTTCATTGGATCAGCATATTATTAATCAGTGTTAAATTCTACACATATTTCCACCTTAAACTGTGTAATCGGTGTGTGGAGTGCGTACTTCCTCACTATTGGCTTTACTAAACTAGTATAGTTCGCTAGCCTACATAATACTTGCTTCAATCTTTTGAGCACTTGTATTAAAAGAAGCTGAAGTTGAAGCAATTGAGGTGACTATGTCACAGTTGACAGGCATGATGACTTTTTATCAGACTTGAGGGGCTCGCTCCCTGCTGTGATTTTGCACATGCATCCCATGTACATTGTTTGCGTGCTGAAATACTGATTTTTGTTCACAAATATGTTACGATATGTTACGATGTTTTTATGTGAGAATAAATGAGACATTTCATGTACTTCATTTACACGTTGATGTGATGATTTATTATTGATGTGATGATTTAATATGCATTATTGCGTGAATATGACAGTATGTGTCTGAAAAAGCAGAAATGATTTTGACGTGATGCCATCTATGTCATGTTTATGTTTATTGATACAGTTATAAATGTAAAAAAATGCTAAAATGGCAAGTGTTTGAATATCGATAAGCTGTGAATTTTATAGAGTCAAAATTTAAGTCTGTTCACATTTCTTCTACGTTTGGAAGATGGAATATGCAACAGCAGTTTATTAAGATCAGCAGTTGTTAATGTGTCACGGAAAATTTAATATTGAAAAATTAAATATAGCAAATTGCTATGCATATTGATGTACGCTTAGATGTATGTTTGCATTTGTTGTTGATAATGCTGGTCTGTTATATGATTGATCGTATGGTAATGTACTCATAAAATGATTATGATAATTTCAGCACAGTGTTCATGAAAAAAAACTTTTTTAAATTAAGACACGATATGATTAGATTTTGTCCCAGATGGTTGAATTATATGATATGTTTCTATGACGTAGTAGATGGTAAAGATGCAGAATATACGGTTATTTCAGTTTACAAGTAATAAATCTTGAACACAAATGTGATGCATAAAACTTTATAACTTCTTAGACATTGGTTAAGTAGAGAAGGAAACAGGAAAAAAAACATTTTAACTACCCATTAGAGGTTGCAGTGCATTAGAGATTTTTTTATGAGAATGCACTATCATACAATTAGTGACTGGTGTTGAGGTCATTATTGAAAATTTTTGACTCGATGTTTGTAATATGTTGCCTGAGATTGAAGATCGAGGGCAACATGTTACAATCTGAGGGGAAAGCATTTTCAATAATGATTGAGATGCCAGTCTCTCTTTGTTTTGTTATACCTCAGCGTCTTTACGCAAAATTTGTGGTATTTTGCACTGTCTTTGAATAAAGTAAATATGCTTGTCTGCTGATAATGTACAAGGGGCGTTCAAAAAGTTTTGCAAGTCCATATGTTAGACTAAAATTTTTTTCAATATCTATACACCAATGAAATGCACATTTCTCCTGAACTCATGTGGGCTTAAAGCAGATATGACGTCATTGTAACTTATGACGTCATAAGGCGTTTTATATCGATCTTTCAAGCTTTTTCTGCAGACTGGAGTCATTCGTTGTTCGTTGAAAATTTTTCACATTTAGAAAAAGATAATAGTTACTATATGTCAAGTCTCTGCTGTGTGTAAGGTAGTTTTATTGTACGAAGCCAGAGTTGCGAACAGCTTGCTGGGTAATTGTAACTTTGGGATTGGGCTGCAGTGCCGGGCACTGCCGGTTTTAGAGGAAATCTTTGGGGCTGGCTCCCAGGCACTGGCGTAGCCATGGAGGGCACTGGGGGCAAGTGCCCCCCCCTAGGAGCTTACTCATTTACTCAAAATAGTGCCAAAAATGCACCAAAACACGTCATTCTCACACCAAAAATGCAAAAATTTCCTGGGGAGGGGGCACAGACCCTTTCCCCGTGGGGAGGGGACATCCCTCCCCATACCTCACCTCTCAAGTGCCCCACTACAACTGCTCCCAGGCCCCCTGCACATCAGGGCTCCCCGGGTCATACGTTGTAAAAATTGTTTAACCTTTCGCAAAGACGACGGATATTATTAACTGTTAACTTTTCAATAAAATTTTACTGACAACGTCAAATCCCAACGTGACATTGTAATTGACATAAGCGTTGTCATTTATGACCAGCGCAGATTTTGGCTACTGTGTATCAAACGTTTTGTCTGGACTTTCACAAAATCGCATATCCCGGGGTCTCACGTTCGTAAATCTGGCTGCAGACTGGAGAATTTTCGTGCGTATATTTGTGCTGTTTGCGTCAGAACTCCAAATCTTATCTTATCTTATGACGTCATAAATTTCAATGACGTCACATCCGCTTTAAGCTTATACAAGTATTGGAGAAGTATAACTTTTACTGGTGAATAAATTTAAAAAAGTTTGTTAGTCTAATATGCAGGGGCCTATCGAGTAGTAAGCTTTGTCTTATTTTCTTTGTACACACAAAGGTCGCTAGGTACGCACACACAAAGATACACACAAAGGTTTGCTAGGTCGACTCAGCCTTCTACCCTCCGTGGGACGGTAAAATGAGTAGTAACTCATTTACATGGGTTACGGAAGGTGGTGACCTTAGTACAGCTGACTGGGGCTGCCTAGCCGGCCGCTGCGTTAGCCTGTGTCTGCAGGCTGCACGTGATGGCCCTGCGGCTGGCGGCTCGGGTTAGTGACGAAAAGCGCATTAGAGGCGTTGTATGCGAGATGCGCTATACAAATTGACACCATTACCTTTACCTTTACACAGTTTTTTCACGGTTGGCACAGATTTTGGTTGTTGATTATTTATAATCGCAAATGAGAATTTCACGGACGTACTTGTCAGGCTCTCATAAAATCACATGTCATGATGTGCCAGAGCCTTGTGTTTGAAAATCCGACGGTAGATTAAAGAAATATCATGTAACAGCGAGCCCACTTTTACACTGTTTGCGCTGGCACTTCAAATCGTTCCTGCTTAACGCTGTATGACGTCATACATTGCAGTGACGTCATAGCCACTTTAAGCTCATACGTGTTTAGTAGAAACATATACGTTTTATTGGTGTATAAATTTTGAACAGTTGTTCAGTCTTAACATATTGACTTGCAAAACTTTTTGAATGCCCCTCGTATGACGTACCATTTAGCCACAATGAATGAATTCATCGTCGGCCTGGTTATAGACATGTCGAGTGTTAATGATGCGTGACCGGCGTCGGCGTGATGACGACGCCAATCAAATAGTGCCTTTTGGGAGGGCACTATTGTCAATAATGCCACCATGGAGGGCACTATGTCACTGCCTTGTTGCGGAGGAGGTGGCCATGGCGTATTTGTGAATGTCACGTGACGTGATTTGGACCAATCGCGTGCAGGTATTTTGCACTGAGGTATGACAGATAAATTTACTGTTGACATTCTGTAGATAATGTGCACAATATGTTGTATATAATATTGATTATTGTCAGAGTGCTTTATGTGCTTACAATATCGTATCAATACAGAGTGAATTGCAACAGTAGGTTGATGTGGCAGTTTTCATCTGTTCTCGTTGTTGAATTGTAAATGAAACGTCAGAACATGTTTACTGTTAACAGAGAGAGAGAGATATTAAAGTGCTAAGTTGATGTGCCCATATTCGTGTAATAAATTGAATGTGAACTGATTTGCATATGTTGCATATTCGTGACTGTATTCATCCTTGATGCTTGTGTAGCCAGCTGAACTGTTGTTCCTGTATTGCATTAAGGTGATCTACAGCTAGTGGTGTAGCCAGGATCTGCATGTAGGGGGAGGGCACTTGAAGGGTTTGGTGTGGGTAGAGTGTATTCTATGTTTCATGTCCGTTTTTTCTGTAAGGGTTAAATTTTGTGTTTCATTATTATTTTTTTGTGTGCATTGCCTGCATAGGTAAAGGTAAAGGTGCCATACCCCAACTGAGGTGTAGGCGGGGTGCTCATCTCCCTTCCTTAGGCCTTTGAGTCCGTAGGTGGATAAACCACTTGAGTCCGTGACGCATGGCCAGTGCGACTCCAGACCTACGGTTACTTTCCCAGCCTCGGGGCATCACCGCCCTTTGACCGGTACCAAATTATACTGCTTGGTGAACAGAGGCACATGTGTGCAAACAAATTACCCAAGATCGTTGTCTGACAGTGCCCCGACTCGGAGTCGATCCTGGGACCTTTCGGTCACCAGTCAGGTTTTGCCATCCCCAAAATACCTATTGTGTGTTGAGCAGGACGTTAAACCTCTGCTTATTCACTCACCCTACCGAGGTAGTGGTCTTTGGATGGGGCTGGAAATTTTTGCCATTTTTTGTGTGAAATTTGACTGTTTGGGTGCATTTTTGGCACTGTTTTGAGTAATGAGGAGGCTTCTTCGGGGCACATGCCCCCGGTCCCCCCCGTGGCTACGCCAGTGTCTACATCATGTCCAGAAGAAATAACTTATACATGTTTTCTGTAGATAGTATGTAAAAACTTGCTTGAAAAAAATGTGAAAGACAGATTTTCTTATGGTTCTGGAAATTTATTCAACCAAAGATTTCATTTTTGGACAGAATATATACGAGGAGCGTTCAATAAGTTCCAGGACTGTTCTTCTCAGTAAGCACACAGTGACCGTTGAAAACCAAAACTATTATGAAGTTGTACTGCCACTAATGTACATCACTTTACCATGGTCTCATTTATGACTTCACGTTGTGACGTCATTATTATTAAGATATAAATGATGGGCGTTGACGTTTGTTTAGAGAATTAGATTAGAGAATAATCATTACAATTTTCTAGTTGCAGAAGGTGTAAAAAGTGCTTAAATTTGTTGTAAATTATTTGTAGTATTTAGCAGTGACACTTTATCACGTTTGAAAGTATTTGAATAGTTTGCCCACTTCTGCAGCGATCGTTAGTCAGTGATGATATCAGTGTTGGAGCACTGCCTATGGCAAAACGGTCAGCTGCAGACGAAGCATTTTTTGGTTTACTTAAAGAGTTGTTCTTGCAGACTTTTTTGCTTGACAGAGATACTGTGAATGAACAATATTACCAGGCATTATTGTCTGATTGATTACGACCAGCAATTCACAGCAATTCACCCGGTTTGCTGCAGAAAGGTGTCATTTTTTTAAATAGCAGTGCCCCACCGTGCAATTGGCCCAATAGACAGTTCAAAAAAGGAAGAGATAAGCTGGAACTGCTACAACATTTGCCATACAGTCCAAATTTAGCTCCAAGTAATTTTCATTTGTTTAGACCACAGAGCAAATCACGTGAAAACATTAAGTTTAAAAATGATGAAGGTGTTCTACAGCATTTTGTCCCGAAAATTTCTACAGGTGCCAATAAAAAAATTAATGCTATGGGTTCCAGCCGACTTGTAGAACAGTGGGAACATTCCAGTGAACTGCAGGCAGAATATGTTGAAAAGTAACATAATTGTCAGAAATGTGCGATTTACTGTCGTTGTATTAATGACGTAGTCCTGGAACTTATTGAAATGAACGTTTCTCGTATTTATTTGTGTTTCTACAGCAACGTTTGTTTGTATTCATGTTTTTTTGTGTATTTCATGAATTTCTTATCTCTGATATACAGTAGCATTTTTGTTAATTAGGAATGTTATCTATTCCAGTTCATGACACAACTATTTTCAATATTCTGTTTACAAGGAAAATATTGTTTCGAAATTGTCAGATGATTACCTAATTATTTCATCAAGTACTTGTATCAGCAATTGTGTGGTTAATTTTTTAAAAATTTGAGCAACACACATTGTGCTAAAATTTGAACAGATCCTTTAAATTACTGTAAGTTTACATTTTGTGCCATTTTTGTTGGGCTTCCATTCTTCTGCATTAGACACTGATTTCTCCGTTTTATTACTAATATTTAAGTATTGGTATGTCTGAAATATTTTTTACATTGCAATTTGTACCAGCACCTAGTACTAGTTTGTGCTTGAATCAGTTAAGGGTAGCGAATGTAATGCTTGGTTAATTATGTTGCGACGATGTTCTGATTTTTGCACGATTAAAATAGTATTATAATAATATAAGGTTTGTTCTCGTGTCATAGTTTTTTTTATTTGTTGTGCAACATTTAATATCATTTTTTTCGTTTTTACGCGCGAAAGCAGCTACTGCTTTCAGCGCGTCTAGCCATCGCAATTCTGTCTGTCCGTCCGTCAGTCTGTCTATCTGTCCGCCTGTCCGTCACACGGGTGGATCAGTCAAAAACGGTGCAAGCTAGGATCACCAAATCTTCACCTTCGGCTGCATGGAAGACTCTAGTTTCAGGAACCGTAAAGCTTTTCCATAAACTCGATGGGGGTCACCCCGAACAAGGGCGATAAATGAGGGGTGGGCAGAATAGCGATTTTTGGCCAATAAGTCGCTGTATCTCAGTAACGGTGCGAGATAGGACCTCGGTTACTATTAATCACTAATAGGAAGTCGTACACTGGCTCTCGATTGGCGCCGAATTCAATGACCTTGAACGCCAAAATAGCAGGTTTTAGTGAATTTTTTTCACAATTTTGCGCTGCGACACGCATTTCAAGAGTGAATTGCGCCAAAATGGCTGGAGATAGACCAAGACAATCTGCGTATGAAATTTTTAGCATGGAATGTAGATTTTAGCAGTTCAAGTCCGGACCTTCTAGATTCAAGCAAGCCTGAAGCAGGCCTGCGCACGTGGGTGTCAAAGAGGGATACCCCTGTAAAAGTGGTTATTTATCCTCTGTTGGCTTGTCTAGCAT
>Ga0209367_1007969_pt1 | contig 14553 bp, 8 predicted proteins | sample WorMetLIZISLAND2_FD_187412 | JGI IMG/M metagenome (GOLD analysis project Ga0209367, IMG submission 187412) | Marine gutless worms symbiont microbial communities from Max Planck institute for Marine Microbiology, Germany - Olavius geniculatus... ... | reverse complement strand
CCCCAAAATTGAATCACTGGTAGTTTGTGCCATGCCCGACATACCCTCAAAATTTCAGAAAGATCCGTCCATAACTTTTTGAGTTATCTTGCTGACTCACAGAAAAAACAAACAAACAAACAAACAAACAAAAACCGGCAAAAACATTACCTTCTTGGCGGGGGTAAAAATAACGTATTTAATGCACAACAATAAAGCTGTAACGACACCTAACAGTTTCCGTATGTAGATTTTAAGATGATCTCATAACCAAGAGATTGAAACCAACCCCACAACTAATTTTACTACTCAGTTCAAGCTATCACAAACTACCACCGCATCTTTCTTATCTAAAAACAAAGACTTCTCAGATCTTTTTCTCCTATCTCCCTATCTCAATCTCAGTTGAATGAGAAAACACATCCTTCCCCCAACTTCACCAATTATTTCTTAAAACACTGTCATTAATGCTGCAGCACAAAGATCACAGGCAGAAAACTAAAATGCTGAAAAATGCTACATGCTTGGAACAGAACTGCTAACAAAACTGCACACTTTTGGAATTCTTGCAGCCCTGAAATGGTGGAAATTTAAAATCTTTAAAGACACAACTTTAAAAACTGGTAGCAAGCATGGACCTTTCAGCATAGTACTGTAGAGAAGAGTCTGGGCCTGAAGCTCCTGCTACTGCTGCTGCTGCTGATGATGATGATGAAGTGACTAATGCTGACTGTAGATGATGTAAAATCTCCAGAGCTTTTGACCTCATCTTGCCGTCCGACACACCGACATAGTTACACAACCAGGCAGCCACAACCACCACGATACAGCACAGGTTCCAGCGCAGGCTGTCCAGAAACCCCTACACACAAATACACTATGACCATTTTATCACCTACTTCACCTCTCAGCACAATGTCTGGAATGTTATAACTGACAGAGTAACACAGCCACGCTACCACCAGTCACCAGACAACACAAATTTCACTGCAGGCTGTCATGAAATCCTTTCACATACAAACATACAACGATCACTACATCACCCACTTCAGGTCGATGGTCTGGCACAGTGGCAATGCGCTGTGTCAAATCAACCAAGTTGTTCTACGCTAGGCCAGGTTAGTTCTTGGATGGGTGACTGCAGCCAGCTGTGTCGACTCAGACTTCTACCCTCCATGGAATGGTAAAATGAGATAAGCCTTCGGGCAGAGTAGAAATAAACGGTGCTGCTGCACTGTTCTGTAAAATGCTTGCACCTAGAGATTGAAATTGTCTAAAAACCTACCAGCAACTGGCAAAAGCTAAAAACATCGACAAAAATGCACTATTGACACAATGAACATGCATCATGATCATAAACAGGTTTAATGTGGCTGAAATAATAAACATTATTTCTGAGACCACATCAGAAGAGTGACAAACAAAGAAGGTCCGAACACTGATAACAAAACAGAAAAGTTTGAAGATGCTACCACCTTAGTGGCCATTTCCGACAATTTCTTTTTTTAAAAACATTTCAAACACTGCAAACAAACAGCTATACAGCGCAGTAAACAGAATGCTGAAGTACCGTGACTTTGTCCTTGTCGATGCTTCCCTGCTGCCAGGCGTGAAGCAGTTCTTGAAATGAAAATGAAGCTGTCTGGCAAACCTCATTCCAACGGGTCAAGCTAGCACACACACACACAAACACACATAATGAATACGTTTGAACCTAATTACAACAGTTTCTGTTAGCAAACTCACACACATATTGAAGATATATGCAAATCAGGCAAACCAAAAAAGCAACAGAATGAACCAGCAAATCAGAGAAGTGATAACCATCAGAAAAGAAAAAGACAAGTTGGTGAAAAATGATGACAAAGGGTCCTATCAACTTCCTCATATTTAGAGCAACTTACTGTCTATCATAGCAACATCTGTAATGTAATAATTGAGCCTAATAAAACAATTTTATAGCATTGCAAGTGACAAGGCTATGCAAGGACGTTTTCCAAAGTCACATAATAAACTGTGTTGCATACTCAAAATAACAGACTTTATAGCTAAACGTCTGGCAAACTAGTGTTCTGATGAAAGCAGAAGGTGCTAGCTGAAATGTCAACAAGTTAGTCAATGAAGATTGTAATTTGATAAATATGTTATACAATATTGCCAATGTTGTCCCAAATTTTGTACAAATTTATAATTTTTGCGAACATTTCGTCCAAATCTGTGAAGTCCGTTTTTTATCCAAGGGACTAAATTTCACAGTTTAATTCTTTTTTCGTCCAAAACGAATTTGTTATGTCTCTATCAGATCCTCACTTACTCGCACTATTATCAGAGTTAGTACTGACTGTAGCTTGAGTTCAGATCCAAGCTGATGACTCAAGAAGACATCAATCCTGTTCGTCTCTGCAGCCGTCATGGCTGTTTCCAGACATTTGTATTTGCCGTCCTCAGGCCAGCACCGCAGACCCCACTGCACAATGAATGACCCTGACGTGTCTGGATTGGATGATATCACCTAGAAAACAAATCACAGACAAATCCCAAATTTTTCTAATTTCCCACAGACTTGGGCCACAATGTGGGCTCATCACGCATCCCATTGGGAATCTGTAAGATCTTAAGTAATAAATCACTGAATATACCCCACTATTGTTCAGTGGCTTCTGTTCCCCCAAATCTAGAATCAAAATCCGGCTCAAATTCCTCCCGCTTTCTTCCCCTGCTTTTGCCCCCCCACGGCTAAAAGCCCTGTCTGCTATTGGTAAAACATGAGCAGGCTTTTCTCCATATTAAGTTCTACGAAGAATGCAGAGTAAAACACCTGGGCAGTGGGCGATGGGCATATACCTCAGTCCTAAGTGAGTTTCATTGAAAAAAAGCAGCTAAAAACTTATTATCTCCACCACAGCATCAAGCAGCAATGCTGACTGTTACTTTTCCTTCCCTTTCCCCTGTTCTCCCTTCCCTTTATTGTTGTAGGGTGAAGTTGTAGTTGTAGGTGTAGTAGTAGTAGTAGTAATAGTAGTAGTAATGTTCAAATCACTTCACTTGGCGGAGATATGAACTCTCTCGAGCGCCTTCTAGTTCCAAATGTAGCTTCTTGCTCCACCAGTAATGAAACACTTTATTACAGTCAAGATTTTAAAACTTTTACATCACACATTTGCAAACTTTTAAAATACTTATTTGATGTATACACTGCACATTATCTAGCAGTGCTCATTTTAATAGCATAAAACCCATAATAACCCCAAAACCCATCGGGTTGGCTATTAAAAATCTAGGGTGGTTTATAAACCCTGAAAAAATAATGCCACCTCTCTCTTATCTAAAATTTGAAGCACTTCAACAACAAAAAAAAGACTGGCTGCCTTTTCATTTGCACATGGCTTTTTTATCAAGATTTGTTCGAGAAAAAACAACAGATTCAAAGTATGAAGTAAGGCGGAACTGTCAGACCTCCAGTCCGTAGAGTTGAATGATATGAACGAGCATGAGGAATGTCATGTCAAACAGAAGAGCTCTGGTCTGTGAAGCTTTCATTGTTTCACCAGTGGCTGACTTAGCCATCTCATTAAATCTACAACAGTGTCATTGTCATTAGTAATGATACAAAAATCATGATGTAATAACTGCAAAAATCATGGCATACATTAGAAAAAATTTCATCAAATTCATGGCATCAATTCATGGAGTATGACTAGCCAACGAAAATGCACTGATCTATATATATTTTTTGCTTAAGTGAAAAAAGGCTGATATGATGCACTTGAACAGATTTACATGAAATTTTGCATGACGGGTCATCTAGCCGACGTAATCGACCGTGCCAAATTTTATCTCAATCCGATCAGGGGTTTTGATTCTGTGGGGGGGGGTCGAATTTTTGGCTTTCCCATAAGAAAGAGAAGTCGCCATTAACACATGGCTTGAACTACCGTTCAGCCTGTGATTAGACCATAGAAGTCTATATACACGAAACAGATAAAGCATGCAGTGATAAATAAATAGAAAAAAAAATTAAAACACGTATATAAAGCAGAAGGCTATGTGGTGGTGGTAAACAAGCAGACATAACATAACGTACTTGACAAATTCAGCAGCAAAGACAGGCAGCTTGCCAGTGACAGCAGCGGCTGAGAGAACCAACTCAAAGCTCTTCCCAGACAACATCTGACGTAAGATGCCCGACACTGGGTCAAGGTTATTGGAATAGTCCGCATCCAATGTCTATGTACATCAGCATAAAATATATACAGGGTGAGCCAAAAAAATGGACCTGTTTGAGCGTTGATAACTCGGCGATGGTTAGTGGTAGAAAGATGTGTGATACGTCAAATGTTTCAAAATGCTGTAAGAAGAATAAAATGACAAATTTGCATAGTGAAGCATTTAGATATTCTTTGCCTAATTTGCACAAATATTCGTCACCCCTGAAATTCTGCCAAATTTAACTGTAACACATGGATATTTAAGCTTTTATAACTTGGCGATGTTTATTAATGGAAAGGCACGTAATATGCCAAAAATTTCAAAATTGTGTACAGAAGAAGTGTACAACTTGCACGTCTCAGCATTTAAATATTCTTTGCCGAACTTACACATATCTGCCCACCCCTAAAATCATGCTAAATTGGCAGTAAAGCATAAATTCAAGTTGATTTTCATTCAGCATACAGTGAAATGTCAATAATCATTAACACGTACGTTGAGTTTAGATAAAATTTGACATAGGCAGTTGCCCAGCTTTTGCATTCATAACCGTCATCAGTCCTTTTAGGCAGCTGATCAATCGCTGGAGTCAATGTGTCCAGGATCAGCTGAGCCCAGCATTCGATTAGCACACGTTTTAGCTAATCAGTTACTGAAATTTTGTGACCAAGCTATCTGTTACAATGCCCACACACTGAATAATTCACAGAATTTAAATCTGGCCATTTTGGCAGTGAGTTTTGACTTCAATGAACTCGGGCACATAGGAGTGCAAGCAAATGCCTAATTTCAGGAGTATGCCTAATAAAAATTTATGCAAATTAGGCAAAGAATATTTAAATAATTTGCTATGCAAGTTTGGCCCTTTTTGTCTACAACATTCTAAAAATTTTGACATATCACAGGCCTTTCTATGGGTTACCACTGCTGAGTTATCAATGCTCAAACAGGTCCGGTTTTTTTGGCCCACCCTGTCGTATGCAACAACTACTTCAACGAGAACAAAAACTACTATGATGACAACAACAACTACTGCTGCTACTACTAATACTACTACAACAACATTAACTGATGTAGGATGCTCAGCACAAGGTTGATAGAATAGTCTGCACACTGCATCCATAGTCTATGTGCAATTACATTAATACACCAGAATACAATAGTCATGCATCAACAACAACTACAACTACTAATACTACTACAGCAACTACAAGAACATCATCTGACGTTAGATTCCCGACATTGGGGCAAGATTGTTAGAATAGTCTGCATCCAACGTCTACATACGCCAGCATACAATACACACGTATCGGCATTAGCAGTGGCAACATCATCACAAAACATAAGACACCCAACACTTGGTGACACATTCCTGTTCGTCTCTATTCACTTAATCATTTCCGAGCCAATGCATGCAATACCCGGTATGAATTCATTATTGTAAACGAGCAAACTACGACTTAGGCATTTCACAAGGTAGTGTAGCAACAATATTTCAAGATGAGGTGGGCAAAACTATAGTCATTTACATCAAGTTTCTTCATGATGTTGCATGCCAAAATTGGTCAATTATTAATTCCAGAAATAAAAGTGGCAAAGTTCCTTTGAAACACTGTGTAGTATAATTGACTACTATTATTATTACAGTTACTGAAGCAAAAAAAGTAGACACACATTGAGAATGCTGGTGACAGTTGTCTCAGCGCGTAGAACAAGGAATGGACTGGACTGTTGACCTGTACCGACATCAGGCGGCCGCAATGACTTACTGATCCTGTACAACACATTGACAATTTACACTACAATACAATATTTACTATTATAACAATACAATATGCAATACAATAAAAATACAATACAATACAATGCAATAGAATGCAATAATTTACCATAGGTTGGACTGTTGACCTGTATCAACATCAGCTGGCCACAGTCACTTACTGATTTTGTATACAACAAATGACAAAATTTATACACAACTCACGCAACTAGAAAAAATAACTCGCCAACAGATGACACATTATATAGCCACCCCATTAGTGCTGTAAAACCCTAACTTTGGACCCTGACTCTAACATTCAGAACTGAAGACTGGCACATAAAATTACTCTTTCTCTTGGTATAGTTCAAACCAAATTTGGCGTGTCTATTTCTTTTTGTTTTAGAATTGGGAACTGGTACAAATAAGAACCAAGTGCAAATAAGAAGCAGGGGCCACATTTTCGAAACTTTCCTAAAACATTTTCCAAAGATTAGCTCAAATTTCTTTTTCAGTTGACCAAACGTGAATTTCCTTTAGTTACTCATTGTTGATTTTACCGCAGCATTACACAAATAACCTATGATGTCACATATGACTTCTAAGCTAAGTGTCAACATTGCATACTTCTTTTGCAAATTTCGTTTTATTACACAGCTTACTCCAAGTTTTTTTAGTGCTTTCCTATATATTTGCCTAAATTCTTCCTAAGAAGTGTTTCGAAAATTGTACACCCTTTCTCAAAATCTTCTTTGGAAGATCTTCTCAAATTCTTCCAAAGACATTTCCAAAGAAGTTTCAAAAATCCGCATAGTCTTCCAAAGATCTTCCTAAGAAGTTTTTGAAAATTTGGCCCCAAGCCTACCTAAATGCACAAGGTTGAAATATACACACAAACCCAAGCACAGCCAGCTTTCATTTAATTGAATTAATCCAAGTTAGGTCAAATAACCAGTTGGAAAGGCTCAGTTAGATTTAATAATGAGATTCTTATTGCCCAACCATAAGAATTGCTGGTCACCAATGCCAGGTGTAAAATGTACAGGAGAAACCAATCAGGTGTTAAGTTAGTGAGGTTACAAAGAATCTATTGCATATCTGAGCACATTGTTCTTTGGTAAGTAACTAGTGGTGGTACAAACCGTTTGTTGTGTACTTCGGTGCATTGTTCTTCAGTAAGTAACAAGTACTTGCTACTCAGTTCGTGCAACAGATATTGCAGGCAGTCACAGCTACACATGCACAGAGACAATTACCCGACATCATCTAGCACACAACAGTCGTCACAATTTTAATACACGGCAATGCTGTCCAGTCAAGGCGTCTGTCCCTGTTCGGACACATTGCACGAATGCCTGATGAAACAGATCTTAACAGCTTCCCCCGCAGAAAACTGGAGGAGACCACTGGGACGTCCTCGTACTACATGGATGAAAACCATTCAGCAGGATCTGAAATCCAGCGACCTCAATACGGACGACGCAGTTGGCTTGGCTCAGAACCGTCCACTCTGGAGATTGATGTCTACGTTCGGCGCTACGCACTCTTAGTGGTGCTTGCCAGAAATGATGATGATGATGAATGCTATACGTTTACAGTGTCATGCACAACTATCCAGTATCTACCAGCATGTAGATCTGTGATTTTCAACCGCGGTTCTGCGAAACCCAAGGGTTCTGCGAGCATCTGCCAATGGTTCTGCGGCTGGTGAGTGAAAAAATAGCAATAACCTGGCGTACGAAATTACGTCAGACCAAGCCATAGAAGTACTATGCACCGAAATTAGCACTTTTAGTCATCTACTTTTGCATACATGTGGAATATTTTTGTTGTTTTTAACAGTGTTAAAATATTTGCATTTTACACTGGACACTTAACGTATTATTGTTAAGAAATCATTTGTCCATTTATTGAATAACTTTCATTTCTTGAAACATTCTGCCTGAAAAATATAAAAAGCCTCGCACATTATCGTAACTGGATGAGGGTCCAGACGTCTAAGCTGTCCGTGAACATAAAACGTAAAAAGACCTGATGATAACTTCTGGACTGTTGGCGACCTCTTCATCGGGTGATTTTGCTCAAATACAACAATGTATTGCTGTCTAAGAGTGAAATAAAATTGCTAAATAACATTATCTGAGGCAGTCAAATTCAACAAGCATTTTGCCTGCTCATTTATCGTCAACTTTTGGTTGCTTTGCTTTCAAGCCCCTTGCCTCTTGAGTCAGCTGGGGACATCGGTCCCCATACACCCTGAAACTTCCACTTCGCCTATATAAGCCACTGGATTCACGAATCATTGTGTGGGGTTCCTCGAGTGATCGTCACACATATGTAGGGTTCCGCTGCAGAAAAAAGGTTGCAAAACACTGGTGTAGATTGTGATCATCGAACAAACTGTAACCCCAGTAAACTACATGAAAAATTTCATCAAAATACAACTTTTATTGCTATTGTTTCATTGATATTTCGGCAACCACTGCCGTCTTCTTTGAAACAACTGTCCACCAAGTGTTGCTGCAGTGGACAGTACGTAAATATATGGCCTTGTTGTGTGTTGTTACTCTCGGTATCAAGTGTTAGCACTCCATCTGTATGGAACTCACTATCATATAACTGCAGATCTGCCAAACATCTCAGCACTTTTTACGCGCGAAAGCAGCTATGCTTTCCCCATTGCAATTCTCTCCGTCTGTCTGTCCGTCTGTCTGTCACACGGGCGGATCAGTCAAAAACGGTGAAAGCTAGGATCACCAAATCTTCACCGTCAGGTGCCTGGAAGACTCTGGTTTCAGGAACCGTAAAGCTTTTTCGTAAATTCGAAGGGGGTCACCCCGAACGAGGTCGCTAAATGAGAGGGGGGTGGTCAAAAATTGTGATTTTTGGCCAATAACTCGTTGTATCTCAGTAACGGTGCGAGATAAGGCCTAGGTTACTATTAATCACTAATATGAAATCGCATACTGGCTGTCGATTGGCGCCGAATTCAATGACCTTGGATGACCTTGAACGCCAAAATAGGGGGTTTTACTGATTTTTTTTGCGATATCAGGCTGCGCAAGTTTATATCATTCACAAGGAGGCGCCACCGTCGCCAACGCCACACGCGCCTATGGCCGATGTGTATTATGGTCCCGATGGGCCGAGTCCAAGTGATATGCGATTTTTGAAACTACAACTACTGAACTGAAAATGCTGTAGGCTTTCGCGCGTCTCGTGAGCTTTGCTCAAATTTCTTGTTAGTATAATGTACGAAAAACCAAACTGCTTGACATTGCCTTTAGTAGACAGCAACACTCAGCCTAGTCTCAAATGAAATAGAGCTAACTCTTGCAGTGGCTGTGCCACAATGACAGCAACAATAACATTAGCATTATAACACTATTATTATTATGCATATGAAACTGCTAACTGCGAAATTGCTGATTTGACTCTAGCCCAGTGCACTAACAGGTAACAACCGAGGGCAAGTTGTTCATACACGTGTCTCAGTTCACCAAACAGTATAATTTGGCACCGGTTAAAAGATGACGACGCTCTGTGGCTGGAAAAGTTGCATTTGCATTGCACTGGCCATGCATCATGGACTCAGTGGTCTATCCACCTACGAGCCCAGCAGCCATAGAAAGGAAGATGAACACCCTGCCTACGCCCCTTGTGGGGTATGGCACCTATATCTTTATTACTATCCACCTCTGATTCTTTCACGACACACGATGCATTGACTAACTGATCGACCGATTGAGCGATACTGACTTGCATTTGGTGTCGACCAGGTCCAGCAGTGGCATATAAGTCAACAACTGAGAGACGGCATTGTAAACACTCTCACTACTCGTGCTGTCCAGACATGAGTCGGACTCCCGCAGTTTCTCCAGCTGACTCAACACATTTGGCAGCTGCGAACACGAAACATACATACAACTTAGCTGCATTTTTGGATGGCCTACCTAAGTCTAACGTGTTAGGCAGGCCCATAGATATGTATATTAAAAATATGATAATTTCATTCTAATAAAGTTAATAATGATGTTCTAATTTCAATCTAAATATAACAAAACAAGACTCTTTCAAAGTTTTCATCTGCCGTGCCATCAGCAGAAATTATAATGTCTTCGCTAACAGCTACCACACTTAAACTATGGTAGTCTTGGGCATGAAATTAGCGTATTTATAATATACTTATCTATGAACTAAAAACCAAAACCATTAGGAATTAAAAAAACACAGCTGTTATTACAAAACCACGTGGTAAAATTAAACTAGTAAATAGTTTCTGTCACAAATGCGCACAATACTGACCAATATTTTGCAATTCTTTTATAGGCATGCTCTTGCAGAAATTTGCAAAATGGTAATCATTAAATAGTGCATCATTACACCTAAAACATGCTGCTACACTACCTTGTAAAATACAAATATTAGCGAACTAGCCACGTAGTCCATCAGTGCAATTTATCACTGTGTTTATTTGCACGAATGCATGCTAACTTTCTTAAAATAGTATTTCACAAGGCAAAGTAGCAATAGGTTTCACGTGTGTTAGGATCTTCAGTGGTACACTACATGTAAAATCCTGCTCAAACAATCATCAACAATAACCTTTCAAACTGCTTTCAGCAAACTTGCCTGATGGCACATAAAAACGTGGCAGTCAAAGAAAACAAGAAATAATAATGGCTACAGGCAAGACTGTAGACATTAACCATTAATCACAGGACTTCTCCTTAATTTCTTAGCAATTAATAACATTTTAATCAAAAAATATAAAAGTCACATCACTAAGCATTATATAATAGATTCAATGACAAATATCTAAAAACTGACAAGATTCCATAAACAAAAGACTTACAAATTGTCGCAGTGGACTTCTAATGCCTGTTAGCTGAATAACTAGCTGCTGCGAAAACATAAATTTCAGTGAACAATCACCACCGTTAACTATCAAAAATATCTAATCGTTACCTGCCATCGTTAACAGTCTACTATAGAGAGCAGTGGAGAGACTGACTTTGAGAAACAAGAAAGCAGAACATTTCAGCTCATCGCTGCGCCCAACAACATCAACGACCAGCATCAGACTGGACCGCATTAACTCCACATAGAGCTCTGTATGTGTTAGACCCTACAAGCACAACTACTACTACTGCTACTGCTATTACAAGAGCCCAGCTGTTGCTAGGAAAGATCAACCGTACTCTGCCTGTCGCCATATGTCTGTCAATACATTTAATATTTTACTTGCTTATTTAAGATGATCATACTACTTCCAATAAAAATAAATAAGAAACTGTTTCCATGAACGTAAATGCAAGTAGACACATTGTGTTGCAAACTGCAGCCAAATCACTGCAAACATGGTTACTATCGATAAATTACAGAAATTTATCAATGCCCTATCCAGAGGTACTGCCGACCCTTCACAAAACCAAACGCAAAGGGCAAACAAACAGACAGACAACATGTCGTAACATAAGTGCTATCATTAGTATGATCGGCAAAAAGCTAATGAATCCATAACCAGCATTACAATAAACCTAATCGATACAATTCCACAAAAAGCTCTGTACATGCTAGACCATACAACACACCACAACAAAGTATAAGGTGTCATAAACATGTGAAAAAAATTTTTAAGAAACAATGTAAAACTAGAAAGCAGTCACAGCCCGCAGGCCTCCGCCAAGGCCATGTTGTTCGCCAGGTGGCAGCACCATATTCGGTTTGGCAGCGGTTTCCCTTATGCCCCACTGAAAGCAATGTTAACGAAAATTTCAAAGTGATCCAGAATCTAGGATTCCGTCCGGATCACCCCCAAAATTGAATCACTGGTAGTTTTTGCCATTTCCGACATTCCCAGAAATTTCAGAAAGATCTGTCCATAACTTTTTGAGTTATCTCGCTGACACACAGACAGACAGACAAACAAAGTCTGGCAAAAACATAACCTCCTTGGCGGAGGTAACCATGCTTGTGTAAATATGCAAACCTGTGATGTGCGGATAAGCTGCAGCAGCTGAGTGATGAGATGAGAATCATTCGTGGGACTGAGAATAGCCTCAGTGGCTACAAAAGTGTTGACTGAAACGTTCAGACTGTGGGCCGACAAGTCTAGCAGACGTCCACACGGCTGTGACACTATCTGCGACCTACCAGCACCATTGCAATAAATACAAGATTATTTTTTAACGTGACCAAGGCCAAGAGTGCTAACTCACTGCTGTCATCACTATGCAACAGCTGACTACTATCCTCATAAACTAAAAACAGAACTGTTTATCACAGCGTATCATTAGCATGCTCATGACAGTTTGTACCTGTAGGAGCACAAAAACAAGCAAACAAACTTCATCGATTTGCCATCATCATGTCTGATTTAAACGAGGGCAGATTCTGCCAGCCTAAGTGGCCAATTTTGTCAGTTGATATAATCCGTTAAATTTCCTACATCTGTGACCGATTTCTTCTAAGTATTGTACAATTTTGGCTGTCGTCAGAGAACAAAATGCTCTGATGAAAAATCTCGAGTCTGCTGTAGAGCAAACGAGCTAAAACAGTGATATAAGAGCAGACCTGTTGATGGAGTTGACCGCAGCGATGACACGATTCCTGCGATCCACTGAGAGCTGAGATGAAGCACTGGATACATCTGACTTCAACTGATTCAACTCACCTAACACACCTACCAACAACACACATGATGTTTTGACTGAAAATGATAGAAATGAAAATGACGAACATTGGATATTCAAAATTGCAGGGCATGAAAATGCAAAACATAAAATAAAAGAACAAATTTGTGGGGCATAAAATTGGAGGACATGAAAACGCAATGTCAAGTATTACAATATAGTGTCCTCTCATTTGGTCCGGCATATTCATGTCAGCATTTTCACTGCCCTCCACACACAACACTCAACAGATTTCAACAAAAAATGGCACCTTAATAAAAAAAACACTGCGTTATTTCTGGACACATGCTCATCAGTGCTCAGGTGTCTGTGCACAGTAAAATTGTAAAGTGAAAACAATATTTATATTGACACAAGCTGACTATCTACAGTAATACAAGTAAGATGGTTAAACCTGCCAGAAGATAAACCCACCAGAAGCCAATATCATCCGTTGCAACAATAATTTTCGAGGTGGATAAAGACAGTGAAAAATGCTAGAAAAACCACTAGAACCTGAATCATCCATCGCTGCAATATGCACCAAGGCAGATATGGTGTTCGACGATGTGAATTTATCGATGCAATCGCATGCCCGGTCGACCAGAGAACAATACGAGAAAGCTCCGTCGATGCTCGGTACCAGAAGACCGAGTGCTTTATCGGCTGCAGTGGAAATCACGTGCTGGTTAACGGATCGACGAATGACGCTGAGAAGCCAGACGAGAAGAGAAAGCACTGACTTGCTAAATGATACGCAGTTAACACCGCCACTCACACAGTCTTTCAACGTACTGAAAACATACAGTGTTGTCAGACATACCTCCTCCGTCGAGTATTCTAATATTTCACTAAATACTACAATCAAAATCGGTAATTAAATACCACTTAAATAGACATTACTTTCAAACATTACAGAGCACTGTCACTCACTCACTCACTTATGCAGCAAATACAGTATGTGGTATTTAACACTGGAAAAAATTATTTAAACACTTAACCTTCCAAAACTAAACAAACAATACTTGAAACATAGTAAACTTTTACTTCAAAACACTGCATGTACATGTTATATTGCAAATCCCAACATAATGCATTACCAAGTCAGAAAATCATATATACCGACTCACTATGGCAGCGGCAAAAGCACGCAAAAATGTGAAAAAATTGTTGACATTTAGACGTCTGTGAGTAGTCAAAAATAATTATCACCTTAGTACAACTGCCTGTTATTGGGCCAAAAAAGTATCAAAACTAGAAAGCAGTCATAGCCCGCAGGTACCTCCGCCAAGGCAAAGCTATTCGCCAGGTGGCATTACCATCTTCGCTTTGCCAGCGGTTCCCATATGCCCCCTTTAACGCATAGGTAACGAAAATTTCAAAGTGATCCAAAATCCAGGATTTCTGCCACATCACGCCCAAAATTGAATCACTGGTAGTTTGTGCCATGCTCGACATACCCTCAAAATTTCAGAAAGATCCGTCTATAACTTTTTGAGTTATCTTGCTGACTCACAGGCAGACAAACAAACAAACAAACAAGCAAACAAAAACCGGCAAAAACATTAAGGGCGAGTTGCACCAACGTCGTTCATGATCTTGGTTCAGCTGAACCTAGATCAAGAGTTGAACCGAGATCACGCTGAATTACGTTGCACCAAGTTGAACTCGGATCAGCTGATCCTGTTCAGTTAAACGGCCGTGGTTATACCGTAGACGATGCTGATTGGTCAACCATGCTTGGCCTATGGGCAAACTACAGTGACGTCACAGTCGCACGCAATGCTTACGAAACAGTCCAGTGCAGATTGGCCGTAATTTGTTCGAATTTTAAGCTTCCCTGAAGTTATCACACATTTTTCGCATCAACAGTTGCATGATAAAGTTCCGAAGATATGCATTTTGTGTTCCAATAGATATTCGTTAATTATT
>Ga0209367_1007967_pt1 | contig 14553 bp, 14 predicted proteins | sample WorMetLIZISLAND2_FD_187412 | JGI IMG/M metagenome (GOLD analysis project Ga0209367, IMG submission 187412) | Marine gutless worms symbiont microbial communities from Max Planck institute for Marine Microbiology, Germany - Olavius geniculatus... ... | reverse complement strand
CAGCCTTCCATCCCTCCGGGGTAGGTAAATCGAGTACCGGCCTATCTGGCTGGGGTTAAGGCGGGGCGCGTTCATCTCTGTTGGGTGGCAGGTAACACTGTGTGATCCCATATGACAAGTGACGCTCTGTAGCTCTGTGAGTGGTTCGCTCTTTAAGAGCTATATTCTGACATTTACCTTTGCCTTTTACTCTGCCATATCCCTGAGCTTCATTAAGAGGTAGGCTGCAGGAAGGACGAGTAAAAGAGAAGGAGGGTGATAGTGGTAGAAGGGAAAGGGAAGGTGAGGGAGCGGGCCTCACAACTCTATTCAGCTTTTTTGGTCAGCCACAAAAAAATCTAAATCTGACACTGCATTTAGGGTTGGTACCTAGTACCAGAAGAAAGTTTCTTTTTCTTAAAAAATTTCTGTAGCAAATTACTTATTTGATATAAAGAGTTAATACTAGAAGCTTGGAGCAGAATCGCCAACATGGCGTAATGTTATAATGTTAACATCGTGCTTTCTAAAGAAGACGTTGTCTTTATGGCAACCCCAGTAGTAACCCACCATTTGTTACTCAGTTGCTGTTGGTTACATAATAGGAGTGGAATCCAGGTTGTAAAGGCCTGGTCTAAAATTCCGTTTTTAGTGTATATCCAGTCTAATCTTAAACAACTCAGGAAAAAATTGGATCAGTTAAACAAAATTGAAAGCAAGTAGTTATTAGGTGCTGGCAGCCTGAACGTTAGTGAAATGGTTTGCTGCTGTTTTGTGTCAGGTATAATGAAGATGAAGCAAAGAACAAGAAAATATTCAAGAAAGCAAATTAAGTGGCTGACAAACAGATTTTTGAAACGTGAGTTGTAGTTGTTTTGCAGCTGAATAAGTTTATAGTGCTTCCTGCTATTTTTAATAGGAAACAATCAGCCTGCCTTAAGTTTAACAATATGAGTTGAGACTGCTCTAGTTTTCAGTGCCAGGTGAAGTTACCACATCTGGGAAAAGGTTTGAGATTATGCAGCTAATGATGCAAGACAGCCAGAAGACACTTATGCATAACATAATAATGGTAATAAATAATGCCTGTTATTTTTTTTATTTTTATCTTGTAGCAGCTGATGCAGCACAGTATGAAGAATTGAAGATATGTGAAAATAGCACAAAAAGAGTGACTATAATGTGATTCCCAGTTTTGTAGTGAAGGCATATTTTATGTAGGGAAAGGAGGCGATGTGCCTCCAATATATGCTGTTGATTCATCTGTTGAAGAAGACTGGGAGAAAAATGTTCGTCTGCCTTCATCTGAACTTGTGTCATCATTTTTACAGGTACTTTTGGATGCGTGCCACTTTGCTATTAGTGTTTTTATGCACAAAAGCAGCTACTGCTTTCAGCGTGTCTGAACCATCGCAATTCTGTCTGTCCGTCCATCCATCTGTCTGTCCGTCACACAGGTGGATCAGTCAAAAACGGCACAAGCGAGTATTACCAAATTTTCACCGTCGGCTGCCTAGAAGACTCTAGTTTCAGGATCCGTAAAGCTTCTTCATAAATTCGAAGGGTGTCACCCTGAACGAGGGCAGTAAATGAAAGGAGGGGTGGGAAAAAGTTGCGATTTTTGGACAATAAATCGCTGCATCTTAATAACAGTGCGAGATAGGGCTTAGATTACTATTAATCACTAATAGGAAGTTGTACACTGGCTCTCAATTGCTATCGAATTCAATGACCTTGGATGACCTTCAATGCTAAAATAGGGGTTTTTATGGATTTTTTGGCGATTTCGAGCTGCGAGACACTTTTCAAGAGTGAATTGCGCTGAAACCAATTGAGACAGACATGGAGAAGCTGCATACGAAATTTTCAGCATTGAACGTAGATTTCGACGGTCCAAGTCTCAATTTTCTAGGTTCAAGGAAACCTGCACATGAGGGCATCAAAGAGCGGTACCCCCGTAAAAGTCGTTATTTTACCGTTGTTGGCCAGTCTTTCGTGAAAACAGCTGGAGATAGACTGACAGTTTGCGAACATAAACTGCTGTAGGCTTTCGCGCGTCTTGTGAGCCTTAGCTCAAATTTCTTGTTTAGTTCCATGATATCTACCAAAATGCCAAAAAGTTGCATCTAATCAGTCTTTCTGTGCCGTGGCAATTTATTACCGGCTGCTGATACAGTGCTAGCAACTTTAGGCACAGTACAGATGGCCAACATTTTGCTGTCTATTGCTCGTATGTTTTTGTAATCACGTTGTGCATGTCACTAACCAGCATAGTATTAAGACTTGCCGCAGTACTAAAAGTAATTAGATATACACACACAAAAAGTAGCATTACTGCAAAATATGTGCCACCATTTTCAGAGCAGGATCCCAGTAACTATAAAAATTAAGTTAATTTTATGAGTTTATTTTATGTTTAATGTCACTTCTGGTTGTGGTATTTTTACTGTGAGCAGTTGGACGGCTATTTATGGGTTATTATGTGTTTGCCAATTGTGCACAGTGTGAGACACCGACGTTGCAACCATTGTCTCACGAAGCTGGTGACGACGATCATCTCTATATGGAATGCTCGCACTGCAATGTCATCGCAGTCTCCAGAACTAACTGGGAAGGTAACCCCCATTACTCTACCTTGCTCGCAGGATACAATGTGTACAGCTTTTTATGGAATTTCATCTTTCTCAGAGCTGTAGATCATCATTTGTCATATGGGATCACACAATGTTAACTGCTGTCCGACAGAGGGGAATGCATCCAATGGCATATTTATGGGAGGGTGGGGCATGGTGTAATGCCCCCTTTGGAAAAGTGAGAAAATTTGGTGCTTCCAGTGAACGTCCAAAATCTAAAAGTAATTCAGTAGGGGCTCTGCACCTTGCTTCTAGACCTTGCTCAGTGCCAGACCCCAGGCCCCCCTCTCAAAAAAAATATGCCAGTGAATTCGGCCTGTCTTAAGCTGCGTTCACATAGACATGCATACGAGTCCGGCACTGTTCGGGTATTTGTTGTGTACCGTATTTCAATGTTGTGGCTCGTAGAAGCTTTTCTCGTATGAGTGGAGTGAACAAGAACATAACACCTGTCGGCCATATTGAATGAAATCAAATTGAGGAAATGCTTCGCAAATAAAACAACAATATTTCACTACAAAGTTACTATTTTTACTAATCGCACACCTCTGACGATGAACAGTTTCACAGTGACATCAGGTCTGATGTCAAATATGCACCATAGCTTCTATAAATTGTGTTATTGCTATTTGCGGGTAGTTTACTTCGCACGGGTTGGATAAAAACACGACCTGCACAAAAACTACTCATACGAGTGGAATTTACAGGTAAACCATACTCGTATGTATGTGAACAGCTGCTGTAGCACCATCGAAATACATGATAGGTACCCGGTCAGTGCCGGACTCATACTCGTGTCTTTGTGAATACAATACCTTTGGTTGGTAGTGAAATTACTTACTTTGAAAGGATGGCTGTTTATATTTCAAGACGATTTACTTGTTTGAAAGTGACTACTGCCTGGGCTCAGGCATAGGGCTGTATAGTACAAGTTAGTTTAATCGGAGAAATTCTGATACAGAATGACAAGGGGGTCAGTTATATCTGGAGTATGATGTTTCAGCAAAGTGGGCCCATCAAATCAAATTCTTATTGTGCCATGGCGTTGGTAAATGCAGACTTTGCAGCAGATAGTACAATGGGTGCTTTTTTGGCTTGGTCCAAAGGTCCGCAGTTGAGCCACTTGGCACACTGTTTGCAATAGATGAATTCTTGCAGTAGCCATGCCATAATGACAGCACCATGATATGCGTTTTGCATACTGTGATGTCAGGATACCATGCCATATTATTAGATTTAACTCAGGTTAATGTAGTCAGTTGAGAATTGCTGCATCCGCTCAGAGGGCCAGCCAGCGTTGAGCTATTGTTGTCTCAGATATTAAAGCAAAGGGCGGGCATTTTTTTCTCAGTTATTTGCTGTTTCATGTATGTTGTCTGGTTGTTTAGCTCACATGCGAGGCAACAAACATAAGAAGAAGATTGCAAGTGTACAGAAGCAGGCTCAGCGGCTGGCTGCTGCTGCTAAAACTGAAGTTAATAGCACAACAGATGGACCCGCAGTTGCACTGACAGGCACTCGTGTTGATGATAGTACTGACCAAGTTCTATCACACTAGCTTATAACTATAGCAGTTAGTATTAGCGTCAATACAAGGAATGCGGTACACATGGGTGGATTCAGGGGGAATTTTTTGGCAGAGGATACAACCCATTGTCCGTGCTCATAGAATGACTCAAGAATGCAGCAAAATACAGCACGCATTTTACGTCCCCCAATTTTTAAAAATATTTTTTGGGGGGAGGCAGTGATCTCTCCTCATCTTCAGTGGAAAGGGGATGCCCTCTGCCTATACCTCACCCTTTATTTGGGATGTTGGTTATATGCGAATGTGTGATCACATATGCGATCGCATATTTTGCCAAAACCCGCATATCGCATATTTTTCCGCATATAATGGCATTTTTGGAACCGCATGTGCGAAAATTATGTTGCATATGCCGCATATGCAAAAATTTGCATATTTTCGCTTATGCGATCACATTTTTCAGCATTTTTCTTCTTCAACGTTGTTTTAAGACTGCTAAATATTTTGGCAGCAAACGATTACCGGTATTTGCAATTAGACGTTGAATAAATTGAAGTCGAAAATGTCAAAACTGTGCAGAAAAAGGCTTGTTAATGATCATGATTATGATTTTCCGTCACTCGAAATGCATATGCTGGAAATATGCGGATAAAATATGCCACATATATGCACCGCATATTTCGCCAAATTCTGCGTATTTTCCGCATATTTTGCTTCCAAAAGTTGTGCATATTTTAAAGAAAATTATCAACTGTAAACCAACATCCCTACTTTATATTCTGGCAGCCTGCAGTGTCTCTGTTCTTGCACCTTCGACACTTGACTTGATCACTTTTTCCAAATCTGAATTCTAGATCCGCTCGTATCAATTGGCACATTTTGAAAAGTGTCATGGCTACAAACTATGACACACCGTAGTATGTAGTGCGAAAAGTGTTATCATGGCCACACTTAGAAGTGCTGTGACAATGCCATGGCATTGCAGCCCCATTGTGGCCATACAAGTGGTACTGTTGCACTTGCATGGATGTGTGAGTTTGAGACATTTCTTTCGTTCTTCTGATGACAATTTTTTTGCGTTTAGATGACGTGTTAACAGCTAGATTATGACAGGAAGTAGACAGCAGTCTGGTTAAACTCACGGAGAGATTTAGCAGCGCCGTCGTTAAAAAAGGTGGACATTATAGGTACTCTTAGTGTTAATTTTGCTCTAAATTTCCCTCAAAATGGGGATTTCTAGCACCAAATTTTGTACGTTCTAAAAGAGCAATTTTTCGACAAGAAGACAGTTCTTGGACAGGCTATCATTTTGGGCTTTTGCCACAACGTCACTGGCTGGAGAAAGCATTGTTTGCAGACGAGTTTTGTTGACAGACAGAGGACTGTCCCTATATTTGGTGAGCACAGGGGGAGTTTTGTTAAGGGTGTATGCAACATTGCTTATTACCAGAAGCGCTGTTTTAGCTCAAACTGCACAAACCGGATCTGCTGGGGAGCTTACAGCGCTTCCACCGACCCCCTACCTGGACATAAGGATGGGGGATCCCCGGGAAGGGGAGGAGGGAGAATGGAACGCGATGGGGAGAAGAAATAAGGGGGAAGGAGGGGAAGGGAAAGATAGTGAAGAAAAGAATAGGGAAGGAGAGTGGAAGAAAATGGAGCGGGAAAGGGGAAGAAGGGGAAGGTAGGATGGAGGAACTTAAGCTCCATTTCGATTTTTGATTTTAGGGGATAGAAGCCCATGCCCGTAGATTTCAGTTCAAATAGGCTATTTTTGCATTTTTGGCGCATCTTCAGAGCAAAGTACAGTGCACTTTTGGTAATATTGCGCCAGAAACTACGGATTAACTACGTTTTATTGTTTTAGTCACTTAAGTCACTGAAACTTGCTATATAAAACACCTTGAGACGTATTTGTGCTGCAGAATTTATGGAATATTGTGATATTTTTACGGTAATTAAACGCTTGTTGTCAAGACGCTCAGTTGCAGCAGTGAAACCATTGCTTTAGTTACTGTGGTTAGGCCTACGTTGTGGTTTCCCTATGTTTATAAGACTAACTATAACATTTGTCGACTTGCCGTATTAAACTTATTTTTCATATACAGTGTGCGTACGTGGCCTACTGTGCAAAACACGTTTGCATTTCATTTTACTGACAAAAGGATAATGTTCGAACGAACACTAGCTCGAGTTTGCTCAGAGCGACGCTTCTCTATAAAGTAAAAGTTAGGCTAGTTAGTTTATCTTCAATAACTGCGCAGTCAGTGTTTGAATTGTGAAAAATTAGCTGGAGGGATGAACTTTTTGACGGTTGGAACGCGACCAATATTGTGATACAAATCCTATGTATATAGTATATAGCTCACCCCCAGAACATAATTTGACAGTGTATTAGGGGGGTTGAGAAAACGGGGGGGGGGTTCAATTCCCCAACCCCCCGGCAATTCAAACACTTTGCACAGTTAAACTTAATGTGTTTAGTGGCATATGGACTATACCCCAGACGAAGTTTAATAATTTGTTAATTTTTAATTGAAATTTAATACCCCCGGTAGTAAAGATCCAGGGGGTTAAAAACTCATTAATCGGCCCCAGCGTTTCAACAGCGATTGGCTGGAATGAGAATGAAGCCGGCAGGTCAGCATATTTGGCTTCCTTTCTTGTGGGTGGCGGCTGCCTAAGCTGCCGATGCTGCAAGTGCAGAGGAAGCTGGGAGGCAGGAGTCGGCCAGTGTGGTCACAATCGTAACATCCCATGCCACAGCCCTTCCAGACTGCCATGGCACCAGTGTGATGCCATCCGGACGTTTAATGCTGTCCCGATAGACCCCAGAAGGTTCCTTTAAAACTGGGATCCCAGCAGAAGCGAACGACCTTGCAACAATGTCATTAAGGGCATGATGGCGCTGGGTTCGTCCCGAAGCGTGTTTGCATAAAGAAGTGTTTTACAAAACTTAATTCTTATTTCATCGCAGTACGTTGTGCCACAGCATTTCTCTTCGTCTCCGACGTGACGGTGAAGCTGACGAGTTCATTTTTGTTCACGACTTGGGAAAAACTAGGTTTTAAAAGAGTTGCTAGGTTTTTGAAGTTAATAATACGGACCATAAAGAAAATGCACTGTTCTCCCGCCACAGCCCTGAAAAAAATAAAGTATTGACGCGTGTTTTGTATCCTGCATGATATAACACGTTTATACGCAAAAAGCAGACACAGAATAGTAATTAAATACAAATAAAGTCACACTATAGGCCTACTTAATAGTCAGTAGAAGAAGCAAATTACGTTTTATAGCTGCCGTCTACAGTGTCAATTGACATTTAGCGCCCCTAGTCGATTCACTCCACTCGCGACGTGAACAAACAAAACATAGGCTTACATCCATATACGTCTTAGCACAAGTAGCATCTGCCAGGAAATGACGCAGAACCGCGCTGCACGTTATGCGTGCTGTCGTAAGCTATTCTACCGGCGCCGTTAGGTGCATAGTGTGGCAAAATATTAACGTATAAGGACGTGAGGGCGATGCAGTAGTGCTAATATGCGACGTAGACGCAGCGGCGACGTCGGCTGAGCGGCCGTGCATAATGTCCAAGCGATCGAGCGTTGCAGGCGACTGCACCGGCGATTGACCCGAACCGTTGCTGCTGCGACTGCTGCAGCTGCTGATGCTGATGCTACTGAAATTGTAGAACTAGCTGAGAACTAGGGTTATAGCGTCATCGTCGCGTCGCATCCTGAGTCTCTTTCCTGCTATTTCATTCTCCGCGCGGCTGGCGGCTAGTCGTCGCTGAAGCATGGACGTGGACATGGACAGAACGAGGCGCAGCAATGCGGTAAGTTTCTCTACTTTGACGCTGTGCTGTTGGTCGTTGAGGCAATGTAGGCCTAGATGCGACAGAAGCTGAGTAATAGCATTAGCATTCGACAGACGAGCGCCTGTCTGTCTGCTCTGTAGCTAGGGCCTACTTAATTGCAAACTGGAGTTTTGCGCGCGAAAGCAGCTACTGCTTTCAGCGCGTCTTAACCATCGCAATTCTGTCCGTCTGTCTGTCTGTCCGTCCGTCACACGGGTGGATCAGTCGAAAACGGTGCAAGCTAGGATCACCAAATCTTAACCGTCGGCTGCCCGGAAAACTCTAGTTTCAGGAACCGTAAAGCTTTTCCATAAATTCGAAGGGGGTCACCCGGAACGAGGGCGCTAAGTGAGAGGGGTGAGCAAAATTTGCGATTTTTGGCCAATAAGTCGCTGTATCTCAGTAACGATGCGAGATAGGGCTTAGGTTACTGTTAATCACTGATAGGAAGTCGTACACTGGCTCTCGATTGGCGCCGAATTTAATGACCTTGAACGCCAAAATAGGGGGTTTTATGGATTTTTTTGGCGATTTCGGGCTGCGACACAAGTCTATATCATTCACAAGGTGGCGCCAGGCTACTATCGTTATGCAATCCAGATAGAGAATTTGGTATTTGTATATTAACTTAGCGTGAACACCCCAATATTCAGCTAAACTACTAAACCGAAACTGCCATAAGTTTTCGCGCGTCTCGTGAGCATTATCTCAAATTTCTTGTTGATACTAGAAACAGCCGCCAAATCTGTGTGCCTGCAAACGTTATTGTTACCAACAGCGGTCTGCAACTGCAAGTAATGTTTGCTTTAAATTTTCAATTAAAGCATTCCGACGCCCAATGGCGTAGCTTGGAAAAAATTTGCACGATAACGAGATGCGGGCATAACTATTTCAGCAGAAAGGGGTTTGGGATTTCAAGCCCCGTTGAACATTTTAAAAATTTAGTACAAATATTTATAGCCCATCTTCATGTAGAGTTACGTTTGTCGCTGGTAATTCTGGATGTGCTATGGCGTATTTATAAAGTTTTGTTAGCGTATTACACGGTTACACCACAAAACGTGTAGTTTTACTTTTAGCTTTTTTAACGTAAAATGATATATTTTGCAGTATAGAACAATCGCACACAAACTTTCGTTCACATAAAATAGGCGCTAACAACAATAATAGACATACGGGGGCTGACTGTAGTATTTTTTTCTGCGCTATTGTCTCCGTCACTTGCAAACCTTCGTAATATTTTTTCAACTGCTTGTAACATGTCTGCCGTTTTCTCTGCAGCTCAATGAAAGCGGCACCAAAATCATTGCGGAATCTGCTTTTAGTTCGTTTCCGCCCTCTTGCGCAGTAACCAGCTAGTACAATAGTATTACTGCAAGACTGCGATAGTTGTAACGACGTTAGTTGGTCAACTATGAGTTGATTTAGCACGATCGTCGTCATCACTGGCGCTAGTCACGCAGTACCCAGCCAAGTATCGATTGTTCTGCGGCTGCTGATGCTGCTGCTGCTGCTGCAATGTTTAATGTCGTCTGCTGCGCTGTGCCCCTATACACGCTCCCAGTCGCACCCGTATCCCCTAACACCGATCCTCGCTGACCACTGACGATGGGATATGGCATCGTCTGACCTCTTGTCCATCAGCAAACAAACATAATTTCCGCTTCTTGTGCATGCGACCTTTTCCTGCAGCTCACCAACAAATAACAGCGTCTGAACATAATTACATTTCACTGCCGTTTGTGATGCAGCATTATTAACGATCACGCCGCTACTCGAGGCCAGATATTTGCTGCAAAACACTTCACAAAGTCACATGCAGATTTGTTAGTTAATCCTGAACAGAAAACATCAAGAAAAATTAATTAGGCCTAAGAGTCACTGTACAAAAGTAATTAACGATAACAATTGTCCAATACAATATTGTACTTTATTGTACTGGTATTCTCACGTTGTTGAAACAGTTAAACTTACAAATAATTGGCATTTGTCATTGAATGGTGGATTTGTGGATGGTGCTTGTCACAGCGCGAATGCATCAGCATCCACGTTGGTCAGGCGGGCGTGCAGATCGGTAACTCGTGCTGGGAGCTATATTGCTTAGAGCACGGCATTCAGCCGGATGGACTGTCCATTGGCGGCAACCAAACAGCCGCCATGTCGTCCGACTCCAGTTCGACGTTCTTCTCCGAAACTGGGTCGGGACAAAGAGTTCCGCGAGCCATCTTTGTCGACCTCGAACCAACCGTCATCGGTTTGAATAACCTTTATCATTCTTATCATCGTCGTCTTCATCATCACTGTAACCGTCATTATCAATATTGATGTTGAAACTTGAAAGGTTAAACTACGTATAAACGCTTCATGAAAACCAATATCAGAACTGCGAAGCGTCACCTGCCACATAGCGTCACGCGGGTGAGCACGTCACGCCCTTTTTCCAACCAGGCATGCTGTTACTAGATTTACTTACCCGGAAGGATAAGAGGCTGAGTTGACCTGAAATCAAAATTTTCTCTGTAAGCTTACAGTAACCTTGTGTAATAGCTTGATGTAGTATATGGAAAGGTTGTGTCCACTTTCTCATCGCTACAAGATACATATTTTCAAGTCTAATTAGTTTTGCTTATTTCACAATTTTACAGTAGGCCTAATTAATTACAGTTTTACAGTAACAGTTATAAGGACATCGCATGACGCTGCCTATGAAATATTAGTATGGGTAACTTAAACTATGCCTTGAATAACGAAACTGATTTTGAAAGATTTGCATAGTGAATATAGTTACCAAACGAACTGCATATTGTGGCTGTTACATATTAAACTAATTTCGGTTTTCGGATAATTTAAATAGAAATAATTATCATTAAAGTTAATCAATATGATTAAAATGCTATGTTTTTGTGATGCAGACGAGATACGCGCTGGTCCGTATCGTCGTCTGTTTCATCCGGAGCAGATGATCAACGGTAAGCAGGATGCTGCCAATAACTACGCCCGCGGTCACTACACCATCGGCAAGGAGATCATTGACCTCGTCCTGGAAAGAATCCGCAAGTTGACCGAGCACTGCATTGGACTCCAGGGATTCCTCGTCTTCCACAGGTAGTAGCCTACATACACTTGCGTCCAGTTGTTTGACAGCAATAACATTAATATGACTTTACTTGTTGTGCTGCACCGTAGTTTATTTGCACTTGCAATTTTCATTGCTCATTTTTTGCTGTCATCTTCTCTGCCCTTTTATGATTTTTTTGCTCGAATTTAAATGCGCATGTAAACATAACACAGCTCAATTCAATTTTAATGACAGGTTCGTAGTTCAAAGAACTGAACAATAACAATAAAGGCTAAGAACATACAAAGCTATACCGATGAAATAAAAGCGACTAGTTGTTAGGCTTACTATACAGGGTGCGGCAAAAAAATGGACCCCTTAAGTGTTTCGTTTTTTCTTAGCAACCGTTTAAAATTTTAATTCGAAATTTTATAAATTTATTTACTAAATCCCTCTACATCTAACTGCCAAGTAAAATATGATTCTGTGGAAAATCGACGAAGTTACAGATTTTTTAACATGACCGCCTACCGATTTTTCAGCATTTAAAATGTTCCGGCTACAACCCAATTTAATAACATCGTTGAAACAACACAGATAATAATGATCAGATGCCAGAATTCCATTGTCACTGTGAATGTTCGAAGTGTCCACCGCCAACTTCAAGCTACAACACCAGCCTCTAGTCGCCTTAGGCTATTTGCGAAATCTTTTACAGCCTTGTCGATCGGTCCCTGTGGCAGGTTACCCCAGATAACCTAAAGCGCTTCCGTGAGTTCGGCGCTTGTTTTCGGCTTTGATTTAAGCTTGCGGTAAGCCTCCAACATTGTACCTCATACGTGATAGTCCATTGGGTTTATATTCGACGAATTTGGAGGCCATTGGTCTTTTGTGATGATATCTGGACAGCTGGCCCGCAGCCAGTTCTGTGCGCTACGCGGCGTTGTGCGCTGTGTGTGCTGACGCGCCGTCCTGCTGGAAGATAAATCCGGTGGGCAGCCGGCGATTGCTTTAAATGAACGATAATTTAGTGATAATTTATAAGCAATATAAATTACTGTTTATCAAAACGTCACTGTGACGTCATCGGCATCGAGCAAACATCGAGCTGGCTTGTCCAGCTAACATATAGCAGCTCGTCGAGCCAGCGTGATCGTGTAAACGGGGTATTACTCTTGTCACCTTCTGGTTTCTTCGAGTGTTGGCATGCAGTAGCTCAGATCTGGGGAAAGAGGCGGGTGATCGTCCCCCAATAAAAATACCGCGGCGAAATATAAGCAAGTCCATGTCAATTTGTTTTCAAATAACATTTCGCCTCTCCCCAATCGCCCCCACGAAAGATAAGCTTTGATTGAAGCCTGCAATGAATTGAATGTTTGACGCGCGTAGTTTCGGCGGCGGCACCGGGTCGGGTTTCACGTCTCTGCTGATGGAGCGACTCAGCGTCGAATACGCCAAGAAGTCAAAGCTCGAGTTCTCCGTCTACCCGGCACCTCGCGTGTCGACGGCTGTGGTCGAGCCGTACAACTCTATCCTGACCACTCACACGACTTTGGAGCACTCGGACTGTGCGTTCATGGTCGACAACGAGGCCATCTTTGACCTGTGCTGCCGCAACCTCAACTGCGAACGTCCGACCTACACCAATCTTAACCGTCTCATTGCCCAGGTCAGCTTCTCTGCTTGTAGCAAGACCTGCGAGTTAAGAAAACAGACTACTGAGTTTTTGTCATTCACATGTACATGTACACGAAATATTGCCTGATGTTCAACGTTCTGACACCGGCACACTTTCCGCCGGAAAAATTGCAATACAGCATATCACTGAACTTGAAACGCGTCGCTGCATTATTTTCCAAATATCAGAAAACTGGAATCCAAATCTAATACAGGCCTAATAATACTAACTGAATATGCCTATAATCTAATATAATAATAAAAATAAATCTAATTGTTATTAGGCTTAGTTTACTGTCGGCGCTTAAGATCCTTGGCAACTGGGCGGACGGACGGCCACATATATGTGAATACTAAACGACAACATCCTTGCTTGTTATACTAGATACGGTAATTAATGTTTTTATATCGCCACAACGATTAACTGCGAGCATGCATGTAATTTATGTGGTTCGTCGCCAGGTGGTAAGTTCGATCACGGCGTCGCTGCGTTTCGACGGAGCTCTGAACGTCGACTTGACTGAGTTCCAGACAAACCTGGTGCCGTATCCGCGCATCCACTTCCCTCTGACGACCTACGCGCCGATCATGTCGGCTGAGAAGGCTTACCACGAGCAGAACAGCGTGGCCGAGATCACTAACGCCTGCTTTGAGCCGTCGCATCAGATGGTCAAGTGTGATCCGCGCAACGGCAAGTACATGGCCTGCTGCCTGCTGTACCGTGGCGACGTTGTACCCAAAGACGTCAACAACGCCATCGCTGCAATCAAGACCAAGCGCAACATCCAGTTCGTCGACTGGTGTCCCACTGGATTCAAGGTCAGATTTAGAATTATCTCAGTTGTCTGCGACTTTGTTGATGCACGGTCGTTCAGTATTCGTATTCAGACTATTCGAATTTGTATACCGACTGACTTGCTTTATTTCTACAGTTTGGGCCAAAAAAGTGACACCCTTTTAGTACATAAGTTTTCTCTTTTGTTGGATGCATCATATGTGCAATTTCTGCTTACTCCTGTATTATTAGTTTTTCGTCTGCCGATGTAAACACGTATCGTTTTATAATTTTATAAATTATATTTCATAAAGTATAACTTTGTCGCGATGGTTGGATTAGCTAACGGTAAACGCTGTTTATTCGCGGTCTGCGTGTGGAGAAACACTAAGGTTCCGAAAGAATAACGAAAATGTTTTTAATAAAATGAATGCAGCTAAGTTGTGAGTAATTAATGGGAAATGTTAAAATTGTTCAAACGGTATAAATGTCTATGGTATTTTGCAGTTTACGTGACATTATACTGACGTAGTTGAAGGGGCCCACCCGGCATGTTCCTCGGCTTGATATGCTGATGCGTGTGTGTATGTATCTGCCAGGTGGGTATCAACTACCAGCCTCCTACAGTGGTACCTGACGGCGACCTAGCCAAGGTCCAGAGAGCCGTCTGTATGCTCAGTAACACGACTGCAATCGCTGAGGCATGGGCTAGACTCGATCGCAAATTTGATCTCCTCTTCTCCAAACGTGCCTTCGTACACTGGTTTGTCTCTCTCCTTCGTTATTTTGACAATCTTTTATTCACTAACATTGGTAGCACAACAGAAAGAAAGACAAATAGATGAAAAATTAGGAACTACATAAATAATAATAATTAATAATAATTAGTAGAAAGAATTGTTCGGGCAAGTACCCACAAATCAGACAATTGAACATAACAAATCAACGTTAAGCTTGCGCGATAACTTCTCTGTGCGCTTACAGAGAAGCTCACTCGGTAACTCAAAGCTAAAATATTGCCTGCATTCATCAACTATAGACAAA
>Ga0209367_1007963_pt1 | contig 14555 bp, 9 predicted proteins | sample WorMetLIZISLAND2_FD_187412 | JGI IMG/M metagenome (GOLD analysis project Ga0209367, IMG submission 187412) | Marine gutless worms symbiont microbial communities from Max Planck institute for Marine Microbiology, Germany - Olavius geniculatus... ... | reverse complement strand
GTATAATTGAATTAAAAATCTTATAAATAGATACAAAGAAGTTTTTCTTGTTGGATGATGGTGGAATCGTATAAATTGGAATGTCATAAGACACCTAAAGTGATCGTAAGATTTTTGTCGTAAAATTGTCGTAAGACGTTTTGTGAATTAGCACATTGGCGTGTGTGTGCAAAATGTCATAAAATTGTCCTAAGATGTTTTGTGAATTTGGCCCCTGGTTTCCATCTAAAGCAAAGTACGCAATAGCAACGAAATAGGGTCGTCAGTCGTCGCTAGCAACAAACATTGCATGAAGGATTACGGCCAAATTGTATCAGCAGAATGGTTATTATCAACAGGCTGTAGACATTTACCAATGCCCGATCTAATGCCTACATTGCCGACCCTCAATTATCCAGCAATCATGGGTACTAAGTTATACTGTTTGCTGTTTTCGATGTGCAAGTGTTGCGACCACGGGGTCTTGCGGCACTTGAGAAACCTCAGCTAGCTCATTATAGGATCCCAGGGCGGGCCGCAAATCGTGGGCAAACAATTCTCTATCATCATTTAATATGGGGCCTTAGAATGGAGTCCTATTAGACGGACAAGAAACTGCCAATTTCTGGCCAGGTGCCTGAGCCCAGGGAGAATTGTATCCAACATCTCCTACGATCTCTTCATAAAGTTCTATGTCAGTATCTGAGTTCTGGTCCATAATTGGGCCTACAGTTAGCAAGACAACAGTTTGTTATGAATGTTCAGGATATTATTACATAAACACAATTCTGATCCAAATTATGACGTCAAGCTTTTAGGGAACGAACTCATGACAGACAGAGAGTCGTTCCAACAGTACGTATGGACAGACGAACAATCTTCAACAAACAGACTTATCCCGCTTATGATAGTAAGCCTCAGGGGAAAAGCTTATGAACAGACAAGGACAGACGGACACGGATAAACAGACAAACAGTCGTTTCCTATAGTACGGACAGTCAGACGGTTTCGGTAAATGGATCTTTCTAAGTCCTGAGAGCTAGCCTGGGTCAAATTTGGGATTCAGACCAAATTAGGAATTTGAGTAAAATTAGGAATTTGGGCCTAGTGTGGGCCTGGTTTGCCAAACTTGAGCCTGGGCCTGATGTGGGCCTGGGCCTGACTTGAGCCTGCACTGGGCCTGGGGCCTGATTTGCTAAAGGGAGCGGGACAGGTGTGTAGGTGTTCTAATAGGAGAGCGACTGATATCCTAATGGAATCAAAAAGAACGTCATGCTGACACTTAAATTAATTTCATATTGAAATTTTCAACATGACTTTATTGAATTATTGCACACACTTGGAATTATTGGAACAGAATGGCTCAAATTCCGATGGTAACTGAGCACTCATACAATACTCAATCAGTCGTCAATGCGAAATTCAGTTCTGCGTTGTTAACTTTGATTTTCATCAGCGAATAAGCAGATATAAGTGATGCCATATCGAATTAATACTGATATGGCATTTTTGCATAATAAACAAAAACTGCAGGGCACAAAACATCCCAACTCTACAGAAAGCAAAATTAAGCATTGCAAAAGGAAAATCAATATCAATAGCGAACAAATACATACTTCCATGATGCATGTATAGCTGATGGCTCAATTAAACAATCAAAGAAGAACAAAAAAATCACAAAAACAAAAAGGAGGACTAGAATACAAAACCATATCATCATCGCAGCATAATGAATTATGGAACAATGCCAGGTGCTTGGTAAATATATTCATAGCTACTGGGCCATAACAAAATTACCTAAAATTAATACGAAGTTAGCACAAATTTACATGCATGGTTAGTAGTACACATAATTATTCCTTCTGCTGGTTGGGCTTCAGCAGGCAAAGCCCAAAAAGCCAAGCAACTAATAAAAATATTGATTACAGACAGTCACTGGGCCAACATGGTGGCCTGAGCGCTGGATGCTGCCTTAATGGATGGCATCCGCCCCGAAGGTAAGGTAAGGTAAAGTATGGACAGCCACTAAAAATTTCTCTCCCCAGACTCTGATCGCAACATCTGGACATCTATCAAAATTTAACAGATTGGAGGTCCTCTGACGATCATTGAATCCTTCCAAAAATTTCCTTAAAATCTGTTCAAAACTTTTTAAAATATTGTGCAAACACACAGACCAATATAAAAAATGGCATACTTGGTGAATACAAAATGTGGAGATTATGACTGGGAAGTTCTGAGAATTCATTAATAAATCAAGTATGTCATATCCTAACAGATGCACAGCCCATCAATAATGAAACAATATGCAGCAAAATCACTGCTAGATAATTAACGGCAATGGCACACTGCAGCACAAACTAAGAATAATAAAAAACTAATATATGGGAAAAAATATCTATGACTACAACGTCATAAATAAACAGCAACCATAGACATATAAACCTGCCTTAAAAGAATTTTTCGTAGGTTTTTAGAGCCACCTGCAAGCCAACTGCCTACAAATGGAATCCATATGTCCATCCATCTGTCTGTCTGTCCATCACATGGGTGGATCAGTCAAAAACGGTGCAAGCTAGAATCACCAAATCTTCACCGTCAGCTGCCTGGAGGACTCTACAAAAACTGTCAAGCTTTTCCAAAAATTCGAAAGGGGTCACCCCAAACAAGAGCACTAAATGAGAGGAAGGCGGGAAAAATTGTGATTTTTAGCTATTAAGTCGCTATATCTCAACAACAGTGCGAAACAGGGCCTAGGTTACTATTAACCACTAATAAGAAATCGTACACTGGCTTTTGATTGCAACCGAGATCAATGACCTGGGATGACCTTGAACATCAAAATAGGAGTTTTTTAATGGATTTTTGGCGATTTTGGGCTGTGACACATTTCAAGAGCGGCAGCATCCACACGAGATGGTGGCACCATCTGGCGTATGTAAATACATCGTACCCAATGTCAGTTGCCGGGATCGATGAGCTTAGATTAGTTCGCAGTGGGCCTTCAAACATGCACCGCTCTGGCACTTTCTCCTTTGCATTAGCTGGGCTTTTCTTGTTATTATAGTCAACCCACTAGAGGATTGAAACAGTCTATTAGTAACTGAAGCCTGTCATTGGCCAGTGGTTTGCTGTATTGAAGGCAATTAGTATTATGATTAGATTAAAGTTTAACAACAGAAACTTAGGAAGTGCTTTAGTACACCAACCTCACAAACTCCCAAAAACCTAGCAACTATACTGGCCAATGCAAAAAAAGCTTTAGAATAAACACAGAAAACAAACAGGAAAATTCCCAGAATTATTTGTGAATTGGGGCCTGCTGGATGAAAAAAAAACAAATGAATAATTATCACTCAAAGTTAAGCAAGCATCACTCTCTGGTACTCTATTGTCTATTGATGGACAGAACTTTCACATAATACAGTGCAATATCTATATCAAAATAGGTATGCAACTTATATACCAACAGATTACGCAAGCCATAAACATGAAATGGCAAACTACTGGACACAAAATGAAAAGAACAAAACTGGTATAATTAGCTAGTGATCCTACGAATCACATATTTTCCTACAAACTGATAAAATCAATAGCAACTACAGTACATATGCACAGTACTAATCCGGAGAAAAATGCAAAATCAGTATTTCCGTGGTGGAATTGGAATCAAAGCAAGCAACAATAAATGTACAACACTACACTCCGGTATAGTCACGTCCACTGAGACGAAACAGCTGTCATGTAATGCAGAACAATGTCAGTGCTGAATTATGGTTGCAACATGCGCATCGTTCTACAAAAAGTGATGAAGTATAACAGAAAAAAATTGGCAAGAATATACTGCAAAACAGCTTAGCTGCCACAACTAAACCACTCACTGCAGGTGTGGTTGCTGCTACCGATCGATGGGTGACAAATGATAACAAAATATCAAAGATATTCAGCAAGATTGGCACACCAGAGGGAGGCATCTGCCTCTGACAAAAACAGTCAAGTAATGTAAACAAACACTCAAACAAACAATCCATGTTATCAGCTTCCCTGGTGGTTACACTGCTGTGGTAAGCAAAAAACCCCCAAAAAACAGTGATGTCAGGAGTTTCAGGAAATGTTCTGAGAAAACTTTATATTTAGGGGGCAAGTCAAACCCTCTGCAACACAATGAATTCATGGCAAGGGTAACCTCATTCCACTACAAGATCTGTTCAAAAGTCTTAGCGCCATTAATGCAAAAAAGAATTGAAAACCAATTCACACCTCAGATGTCCCATATTTTACATTGTTGTTTGAACATCAACATAATGTAAACCATACAAAGACTGCAACATGTTCAGCAGTTTTACCACTGCCCACATCACCAAATATAACAATCTGTTACAGAAATCAATGCTGAAAATCCTCAACCAATACAAGGTCACTTTAGCTTACATTAACCCCAAAGTCTAACATCTTTATCAACCGAATCATTCAGCAGCAATAAATCATGTGTCCACGCAACCATCATGGGGTGACGCTGTTAGCAATAACAGTAGCAAGAAACAAAAATGGTTTCGACTGACGAACTACTTATCAAGGCTGGAAAATGCAACAAAGTCAAGAAGAGGACGAGGTAAAGGCAGATCGTAGATATGGGAAATGTTCTCAGGAGAAAAACGAACGCGTATGGCAAGCGCTGACTGAAGCTGAAGGGTCAGGGGTTTGCTGCAGCATTCAATCAACCACCGCTCGAGTTCGCTGTCCGCCGTCAGAGCCGGCAGTCGCTGTCGGGCCACGGGATTCCCCAGGATCCGTCGAATGCCATTAAGCGACGCGCCGGCGGCAATGAGTGCTGACAGCATGGACGTTCGATCGCGCAGCACGGCCAGCATCAGTGGAGTGAGATAGTCCACCGATACTGCTGTACACAAATCATGGAGCTCCCCGGTGTGCTGGCGTGAGTATGTTGGATACAGACGCCGGTTGACGGTCGCGTTGTACTTCAGCAACATGCGGACAATCCGGCTGTGGTTCAGCTCGATGGCAGCATGCAGCATGGGCACCCCGGCCTGGTCGACCATGTCAGGATTGGCACCATGCCGAAGCAGGACCAACAGACACCCAACAGCGTTGGAAGCAACGGCCATGACGACAGCCGAGTCGCCTGCATCGCCAGCCGTTGGCCCCTCAAACTGCAGTAGGCATTCCACCACCCCAGCGTGATCCATGTGAGTTGCAAGCTCGAGTGGCTGATAACCATGCAGATTGCGCATGTGCAGGTGTGCACCGGCTGCCAGGAGGGCCTCAACACACTCAACGTGGCCGAACGTGGCGGCTTCGTGTAGGGCCAAGGCACGCGCACCATGATTTGGATTGGCTCCGTGTTCCAGCAAAACACGAACAGCATCAACTGAGCCCGACCGAGAAGCACGTATGAGCGCATCACATCCATGAAGGTCAATCATGTCAGTCTTTGCGTCGTTGTTCAGCAGCAAAGAAATAACGTCAACATGACGGCAGTCATCCGCACACTCGCTGCATGCCGCAGCAGCTTTAATCAGTGGAGTCTCACCCCAGTCATCAGAAACATTCACCACCGCTTTGTGCTCCAGTAACCGCTTGGCACAGCCGACGTTACCCTTCTCTGCTGCAAAGTGTAGTGCCACCTGCCAACCAACAAATATATTTTTGTCCGTAAACTTTGTGCAAACTATCTTACTGCTAAATGTCAACACACAAACAAAATAGTAAATGATCAAGCATAAGATTCAACATAAAGCAGTTAATGGATCCCAAAGTCTCAGATGATTTTGGTTTTAAGAATGCACTTTCTTGAAACTAAGGACTCAACTATCCGGCAGGTTGGTTGTTCTGTAATCAATGTAAGTTCAAACTGTAGCTTTTGCGTCTACACTTACACTGATGCACATTGCACTGATCCATGTACTGCACAGCTAGCAACTAACTGCTCTCCGTTAATGCACTGACACATCTCATCTGCCTACATTTTCCAATTTCACAGAATGACGTAAGACTACAAACAACAAGAAATTTGAGCTAATGCTCGCGAGACGCGCGAAAGCCTATAGCAGTTCCGGTTCAGTAGTTTAGCTGAAAATTGGGGTGTTCACGCTACGTTAATATACCAAATTCTCTATCTGGATCGCATAATGATGGTAGCGTGGCGCCACCTTGTGAATGATATAGACTTGTGTCGCAGCCCGAAATCACCAAAAAAATCCACAAAATCCCCTATTTTGGCGTTCAAGGTCATTCAAGGTCATTGAATTCAGCGCCAATCGAGAGCCAGTGTACGACTTCCTATTAGTGATTAATAGTAACCTAGGCCTTATCTCACACCGTTACTGAGATACAGCGACTTATTGGCAAAAAAATCGCAAATTTTGCCCTCCCCCTCTCATTTTGCTCCCTTGTTCGGGGTGACCCCTTCGAATTTATGGAAAAGCTTTACGGTTCCTGAAACTAGAGTCTTCCGGGCAGCCGACGATGAAGATTTGGTGATCCTAGCTTGCACCGTTTTTGACTGATCCACCCGTGTGACAGACAGACAGACGGAACTGCGATAGCTAAGACGTGCCGAAAGCAGTAGCTGCTTTCGCGCGTAAAAATCCCGAAACTGAACAGACAAAAACAAAAAAATGCCTAACTAAATAGCTTATGATTACAAGTAACAAAACATATAGTATTACTTTGCCCTTAGAGATGTTATAGCGACAATATGGTTTATCACAAAACTAATAAAAAAATTTGAGCTAATGCTCACGGGACGTGCGAAAGACTATAGCAGTTCCTGCCCACAGGCAGTCACCCATTGCAGTACTAACCGGGCCTGGCGTAGAGTAACTTCGTTTCAGCCAAAACGCATTACCAACTACGCCACGCCACCAACGACAGTACTGTGGCACCACCTTGTGAATGATATAGACTTGTGTTGCAGCGCTTAATCAGCCAAAAAATCCTTTAAACCCCTATTTTGGCATTCAAGGTCATTGAATTTGGCACCAATCAAGAGCCGGTATACGATTTCTTATTAGCGATTAATAGTAACCTAGGCCTTATCTCGCACCATTACTGAGATACAGCGACATATTGGGCAAAAATCGCAAATTTTACCTACCCCCTCTCATTTAGCGCCCTCGTTCGGGGTGACCCCTTCGAATTTATGGAAAAGCTTTACGGTTCCTGAAACTAGAGTCTTCCAGACAGCCGACGGTGAAGATTTGGTGATCCTAGCTTGCACCGTTTTTGACTGATCCACCTGTGTGACAGACGGACGAACAGACGGACTTGTGATGGCTAAGACACGCTGAAAGCAGTAGCTGCTTTCGCGCATAAAAACTATATATTTATAAATAAAAAGTACAAAACTGAGATACAAAAAATTAAAAAATTGACGACTGCCATGAAATGTGCAATGTCTGCAAAATAAAATCATGCTGAGTACCACCAAACACGATGGCAAAAATGCAAAGATTATAATTCCCACCCTAATAACATACAATTATCACGTCCAATTCTAAACTATTAAGCCAGTTCACAAACTGACCATCATAGAAGTGGTGCGCTTGTTGACCAGACAGGCGGGATGATCAAGCAGCAACTGCAGTCCCTCCTCATGACCCTGGGCAGCCAGCAGCATGAGCGCCGTGACTCCAAACTCATCGACGGCATTCACCGAAACACCCGAGTCAACCAGCTGCTTCAATGCCACGATGTTTCCCTGCCGAGCTGCAAGCACCAGGTCCTGATCGTTCTGAACCTACGACCACACCACCGGACCGCAATTCTGCATTCTGCAACCGTTCAGCAACTCACAATTTTCCCAATATTCTGTATTATTCAGTGAAGTGAGTGAGTGAGTAGGGTTTAATGTCCCGTCCGACACAGTATAGGTCATTTTGGGGATGGCCTTTGCAGGCAAAATTGCATATACACATAATAACAACAAAAAAAAACAGATTAACCTTTACAGAAAGTTTAACCTTTATGAAACACAAAACACAAAATACAACCTAATCCTAAAATTGTAAGAACTGCCGATTATAATTGTGCATATATGTCGAAAATGGCAGTTCTAATAATCTTCCCTGTTATTCTCCAGACAGTCATCAATCTCATAATGCTGCATTACTCAGTGAAATTGCTCCAGCGCAAGTGATTTCACCCACAGCTACCCATTATGCTGTAACATGGTCTGTCTGCCTGTCCTGTCGTCTGTCACATTCATGCATTGTGCTTAAATCGTCTGATAAATTTACATAGTTTTAAATAATATCCCTGACTACCAAGGAAACAGGAGATTTGAAGGCTTAAAGGTCCACGGACACCAGAATTGACCGTAATATTTTATCCATTTTCCTAATACCACATAATTTTCTCATAGTTTTCATAGTAATATCAGCATCCAGCATTTTCAATTTTGTCAACACGGAGAAACTCACATTTGAAATCGATGGTCTACGAAAATGCCATACAAAATGAACTGCCACATTGAGAGGCTGATGACATCACCAGCTGAACACGTTATCAATGTAAAATATGCATAGAAACATAAGCATTAGAAAATAAATTTTTTACACATATACTGCTCGAGGTGTCATGTGACACTATTTTTTGTCACTAAAAATATTAAAATTAATTGGTAAAGACTGACTGTGTACAACCAGTGACGTCACTTCCGGCCACTTGCCAAGATAGGATTTTTAGCATAACGTTACGTAATGCCATTTTTTCGTTATATTCAGACATTAATTTCATACATTTATAAAACCTAAATCAACACATTATATATGCAAGATGAAATGTCTAATTGAGGTCTACATAAATTTCACAAGTGAGTTTGACCGTGGCCATGTACCTTTAAACCCACCAGGCAAACTGCCAACTTCCTACTAACTCACGAGAGAACAGCACAGATCAGCATTTTTGCATTACAAACTAAATCACTCCAATCACTTGTCAACACAATTACAAAGAATGATACCTCAAACATTTTTAACAGCCAGTTTCTAAGGTTTACGCTGGTATGAGAAACAACACCCTCGGACTGACAAAGCTGTATTTCAACAACACCTTTTTAATTAAGCAAACAATGTCTACTAGTGTGCCATCCTCACTCATTGCTGAAACATGACCAAACTCTATTATTAGTCCACCCGGAAGCGATAGCTTGCGGAGCGGACTTAAGTTTTAGCCCAGATGTTTTTAAAAATTTTTTTTTGCAACGCAAGATCTCCGAGATGCGTGGGCCGACCGGCGTGAAATTTTGCACGATGGTCAGTACTAGGCCGAATTTTATAATGCCGGTCCAAAATTTTGGGGCGCACACCCCAAAAAAAATTTCGGGGGCAAAAAACATGCAAAATTTGGCCTGATCTCGGATGACTTCGAAGTTCGGCAGTGAATATCTTCAGAACGGATGAAGATATTCAAAATCGGATTTTTATTCTGTCTACCGCGATTCCTCCTGCGTTAGGCAAAACAAGTCCGGCGAAGTTTGGTCCAGTGACCTTGGAGATCTTGATGTTGAATTGTACCCACCTAAAGTGCATTTTTCGGAAGAACATATTTCGGCCCCTAGAGGGTGCTGCGCCCCCAAATTTTTACACGCGCTAGAGAATCACCAAGTCTTACTAGAGCACCCCGCACCAGGGACGGGGGTCCCCTTACAACTTTTTTCAAAGGGGAGTCAAAAATTGGCTTAAAATGCAATAAATGAGCGCTTATAACTTCGGAGTTAGGTGGTGTAGCCCGACGAAACTTTGGCACTTGACGTGGATCTAGGTTGGGGTGTTAATGCAAGTACAACTTTTGGGGGCACTGCCCCCCTTAAAGTTTGGGAGGGCAAAAAACGTTTAAAAATCGGTGCGATTTACGACAACTTTCAACTTTGAGCGCAAATATCTCTGGAACCGATGAAGATAGCAACAAAATCTAAACGGCATTGACCAGTACGATCCTTTCGGCGTTGAACAAAAAAAAATTTGTGAAATTCCGTCCACTACGAACAAAGTTATAAGCGCTCATGTTGACCTACCCTAAGTCGACAATGCGCGTTCGGCGTATACCAATGCATTTGAGTTCGGGCCACGTGACTTTGATGCCGGGAAAATTTTACCCCCCCTAATTTCCCCCAATCGGACTTAGGGCGCCGGGTGGACTCACGTTGGGCTTTGCCCCAAATTTCTAGTTAGATCTATCCTGTCACAGTCCGATATCTGTGATCAGCTTTCCAACTTGCTGGCCATCTGTTCAACATCTGATCTAAGACCTAGTTATAACTAAATAAGTAACAATTCATATCGCGCCAAAATCTCACAAAAGAATGAGATCACATTGTGGTGAGACAAGATACATTAAACATATCGGACAGAAACTATAGGCGTGTCCAGCAACGTAACGGCTACTAGATTTCAGGTGCGATACACTGTGAGCCGCAACAAGTTTTAAATATGGTTCCGTGGTGTAGCCAAGTGTCCAGTGGCACAGTGGCTACAAGCCACTCGTACTGCCACTACGTTGCCGGACATGCTTTATGACTGTCACGGTAGCATTAAATACTGAAAACTACCGAAAAACTACTACCAAAAACGTTTCCAGGAGTTCTTGATACCAAAACCCTAATCCTATCGAAAAGAACTGAAGACATTTCGGTAGTTTTCGGTAAAGCGCTACTAGCTGTTACTATTATTAATCCAATAAAGTAGGCCACGAATAATTGAAATATGTGTAAATTACAAATAATGGAACAACAACCGGTATGCCTGAAAACCGCAGTACTCTAGACCACAGGACACATAAATGATGACCGCAAAACGACTTTTTAGACGTGAAATCAAGACTTAACCTTTCAGTAGTTCAGTAAATTTAAACAAACGCCACTAGACAATGCAAAAATGACAAAATCACCACGCCACCAGATGCCTAGAAACAGACACAATGCCACATGCCGATGCACGCCACATACCTGGACGTCAAGGGTGCGTACGCCATACGTCAGACGTGCGCCAGGATGCTTAAGTTTACAATGTACATCACTCATGTTGTCAGTGTTTGCACATTCATTCACGCCACTCCCGTTCTCATTAAATTCTGTACTGGCTAAGCTAGCTTACAATCAATACCCGGTACATTTACCGGTATGTGTCCTCTGTCTTGCGGTATCCTGCGGTTTTTTTTGCATATCCTGAAATATTAGTATCGCCACATAACCGCTATAATGTCGCTATATAATGCTCTAAAATTAAAGAAAACCTATAGTTTTAGTGTTTTCAGCACTTTCTGGTGGTTATTCAAAGTGTCCTGCGGTTTTCAGTCATACTCACAACAACCATACCAGTGGTTTGCGAAGAGAATGCATCAGACATGTGTAGTTGTTCTATCCAAATACTGCAACGTACAATCATGCCATCACAAAGTAATGTAACATGCAGAACCACGCCAGCATGTGACCATTAATGAATGAATTGGGAAGGTGTACTTTGCGGAATGCGAAATTTTCGGAAGGTGTATTTTCCGGAATTTTGTTGCGGAAAAAACTTGCGGAATAAGGTGTATTTTGCAGAATGAAAATTTGCGGAAAATGATGCTGTTGTTGTTGTTGAGTTGTGTCATAGTTTGTGGCGACCAACTTAAGATAGTAAGTTAATTTGTAGCATTATTTTGGTAGGCCTACGTTAAGTTGATTTAGTATTAGGCATTCGCTAACTGTATGACCCACGTTTTTTTAGACAGCCGTTTTAGCAATAATGTTCTTATAATGAATGGCTCTAATATAGTGTCTCTCTCTGCTCAGTATAGGCCTAACTATCAGCGAACCATTCACGGGAATCGCAATCGTCTTTGATCATGCGATACAACGATACAGCGCAAGACTACATGAGCAGACTTCTCGGCCGTCGCCGCGGCAGCAACTGTTTTTTGAGTAGGACTATCTGAGTTGAATTCTTTAGCTGTCTTTGATCGTGCCTTAACGGTAGTTTGCCAAGTGAAAAGTAGCTAGGCCTACTTAATAACCTGAGCAAGCGACTCAGACTTTGTGCATTACCTAATCCGACAACTCGGCCCTCGCCGCAGCGGCAACCCTTTTGTCTTTGCGCTTTTGTCTTTTCAGGAATCGTTTGTAGATTGTGCCTAGGCTACTTGAGTTGACGTCACATTCTTGTGTGATGTGCCGGCTTCTGCTTGTGAGTTAACGGACTTTGAGGCGTTTCAAGAGTTAGGTTAAAAAGGCCTATGTCGATATGTGATTACTGAGTCGATTCGAGACTTAAATGTGAGCCTAAACCTACGCTAAGTTGATGATTTGACTTTATTTGAATTTTGCGGAATGCAGAAAAACTCTAATAAAGTGTAATTTGCGGAACGTTCCGCAACGAAAATTCCGCAAAATACACCTTTCAAAAATTCTGCATTCCGCAAAGTACACCTCGTATGAATTCATCACCAAAGCAACATGGGATACAAACTGTGCAAAACTTTGCAAGAACTACGTACAAATAATATAACAATACTGCGCCACTAAAAAACAATCAAATCAAAATAACTACAGCTATCTCAACACTCAGCGTGATCGGAGTCAAATACGCATTGCGCTTGGTACCAAAATGTCACACTTGAAGATCAAGAGTTGCTACCATAACGTAACATTAGCAACAAATGTGTCACTGCCGCGTGTTTGAGCGATAATTCCACAGCATTAAGCTAGGTACCAAAACGTCACACTTTGAGGATCAGAAGATGGTACCATAACGTCACACTGGCAACATATGTGTCTTTCCTGCGGGCGGCTGGCTGTGGGTCTACATGCACTGATGGTTTGGTGATCATCGGCCTTCAATTGGCTGAGAAAATTTGAGAGGGTAAATTATGGTCTTTTGGCATGGAGCCAAAACCGAAAGTGGAAATCGAGATTTTCTTTCGAGAGTATTGTAGAGCTAAGTGAGACCTAACATGCAGTGAAAAAATCATGCCAATCAGTCAAAAAATTAGCGAGATATACAACAACAAACATTGCACGCAAAACAAGTGATTTTTAGGCCATTTTGGAAAGCCTGCGACCCCAAACTCCCAACGTGCATCCCTAAAATAAGTTGCGCGTTGCATTCAGTGATACCTGGCTGACCACAAACCACATCAAAAAATTTTGGGCCGTTCGCACATTTTTCGAAAATTTTTTTTTATAATTGTCGAAAAATGCCGAAAAATAGGGTTAAGTTTAGGGGGTGATTCCTGGACCTGGGCTGAAATTTCGAAATTTTATGTCGCTTGTGAAGTATGGGAACCTATTGCCAATGATTTGGTACATGAAGCGGATCGATCTGACACAAAGGTTTCAAGAGAAAACAGTTTAAAATTTGTGACCGAAAAATGGGAGAAATTAATTGACCCTTTGCCCCACCCCCAAATTATTTTAGGGCGCTGGAATTTTGCCGGAACACGTCCCCCACCGAGGCCCGTTGGGAAAAAAATTTCAGTGCCTCAGCTCCCCTGAGGGGAGACATGGGGGTCAAAGGAAAATATTCCCCTCATGCCCCCTCAAAATGCCTTTGATGTATTCGCCCAAAATTTTCCCATGGCTAGCGCTCGATGCACCCTACATGTGGCCAAAATTTGGTGAACGTAGCATCGGCAGTTTTCAGACAGAGCAAAAAAAATGCGGGTTTTCGAAGGCCCGGGTCTAGTAGCGTACATTTCCACTAGAACGGAGTCAGATGATATTTCTCCACATTCCCACCCGGAATCAAACGTGATTTTCTACACACTCTGTAAACTGAGCGAGTCCGGACTTATACCGTAATGTTTCGCATTTTACTTTAAAGATTTTGGTTTATTACGCTTTTCTGTCTTTTCAGCCATTTTCTTATTTAACGGACAGAGCAAAGGTTAAATTAAAGGTTGTAAATTATGGAATAACTTACCAGCAGAAATTAAAATGATTCAGTCTTGCTCCTCCTTTAAATACAAATTAAAAAATTATTTTTTACAGTGTTTGGATTACGTAATCATTAGATATTTGATTGCACATGCACTTTGTTTATGTTCTGTTATGCATGTATTTTGTTTGTGTTTCCTTTCTTTTCTTCTTTTGATATTTTGAGTAACTGATGTTCTGTTGCTATGGGCGGCCAGCTTGATAGGCATATATTGCTTCTCTGGCAGCTTGCCATTGTGTTATTGTTATTGTGTTATGCTATCTTAAGTTGGTTTGGCAAATAAATTCTCTCTCTCTCTAGGTCGGTTTTTAAGCCAAAACACAAAATTTTGTCAAAAATTAAGCAACATTTCGACCGCAACTTTTTCGTGCAACCTGTTAACTGCGCAAGTATGGACTTGCGCCAAAATCTTCCCCATTCTACTGCCCAAATTTCCGCATATCGCACGTTTTTTGTTGTTTAAACCATTTTCTCAACTTGGGTGCGCAAAGTAGGTAATGTTTGGCCAAAAAACATGAAATATTGCTACAATTTTGCAACATTTTGATCCAGTGGTGTATTTAGGATTTGGCAAAGGGGGGGCCATGGCGAGCGCGTGGAGCGCGAACCTATAACGGGGGTCTAGGGCGGAGCCTCCAGCAG
>Ga0209367_1007962_pt1 | contig 14555 bp, 10 predicted proteins | sample WorMetLIZISLAND2_FD_187412 | JGI IMG/M metagenome (GOLD analysis project Ga0209367, IMG submission 187412) | Marine gutless worms symbiont microbial communities from Max Planck institute for Marine Microbiology, Germany - Olavius geniculatus... ... | reverse complement strand
TTCCCAAATTTTTATTTTCCCCATTTTCATGTCTCGTATTTTCATGTCTCGCTTTTTCCTTACCTGTATTTTCATGCCACGCAGTATGGTGCCGCATTTTCATGTCTCGTATTTTCAGTCGCCCCAATGGCAGCACTGTGTTAACTTGTTAACTGTGTGTTCCAGAAAAAAAACGACACACAGTTGACGCCACCATAATTTTGCAGCCGTACGTCACAGAGTCATGTGGTTTTTAGCACAATGTTCAGAACGAAATTGCTCACATGGAACAGGTTAGTGTCTGAATAAAGCACTTAAATATTTTTTTGTTTTGCTGCTAAATGAAGTCTTTTTAAAATTTTTTGTTCCGTTATAACTTTGTTAAACTTTGGAAGCCACTTTTTATTAGGACACAGCGTACATTGCGCGCTTACAAATTCACAATTTAATATAGTAGGAACGTACCCTGTGGTTGCTGGCATGTGACCCACTGTCCGTTGTTGTGGTAGCATCCAAAGTCGTTGCTGACAGCAGGGTTGACAGTGCAGTTGTAATACAGTCCACCGTTCAGCGTGTATGAGTAAGCACAGCATTGAGAAGGAATTGATGTGGCGTCGTCACCTACATGAAAAATAGCACAATCGTTTAATCAATAGGCCTATACAGCAAAATTGCAGCGTAAAAATGAGCCGCCGTTACGCCTGCAAAATAATACATATTCAGATATGTGTTGCAAACGTTTATTATCGAAAACTGCAAAAATCATAAAAAGTGATATTTTCAACAGCATATGGACAGCTAGTCGATGTGATGGTAAGTACTATCATTTTCTTTCTTATGACTTTTGCTGTTTTTGATGTGTCGGTCATTGCATTGTGCGTTACTGTATAAACTGTTGTTTTGTAAGCTTACATTTATCTAATAAAATATTACTAGATTCTGATGCTACCGAATGCTAATATTTACAGCATAGTGCATGACGTAAAACGCCGTAAAATCTATAACAGTGGCTGACAAGGCATGCACTGCTAACACTTGACGATGTTATAAAATTCCATGAATGAAATTTGGTGGTTTACTTTCTATTGATGGCACGATATATTGAATTATTGAGTCTATACGTTCACGCTACGTTTACAGTAAACAGCTCACCGAATTGTAGACAGTCGACATTTGTGCCATCGTCATTTGGAACTTTCTTACAGTTTGAATGCAATGTTTCAATGCATCGGTGCAGAAAGCGTCAATATATACAAACAGCAGTCGATGTAATTTTTATGTAAACAAAACAATACGGCAATTGTAAAACACAAAATTAATATTTCCAACATGTCGAACGCAGAACTTGACTGTTGCAAAAAAACAGTAGTTACACGTCTCTATCTAAAATATGAAAACAAGAGCTATGAGTGTCAAAACGTATCGCATACGACAAAAAGTCTGAGCTAATGCTCATGAGACGCGCGAGAGCCTATGGCAGTTCCTGTTCACGCTATGTTAATATACAAATATCATATTCTGTATCTGGATCGCATAACGATAGTAGCGTGGCGCCACCTTGTGAATGATATATAGACTTGTATCGAATGTGACAGAATTGCGAAGGCTAAGACGCGATAAAAGCAGTAGCTGCTTTCGCGCGTAAAAATATAACAAGTCAATCAATGCAATCAATCAGCGTTAGTTAGTGCTGGGCGTTGTAAACCAATTCCCGAGGTGGCAGCACCATCGAACAAAATATCACAAATTACGCTGTAAGATATTCAAGCCGCTTCACCAAATACTGTGCATCAGAAATGTACTAAATAATAAATTATTGCGCTCACAATACAGCGAAATCGTACAACGAAAATTTCTGTCGCTGTTTGAGTTAGATTTGCGGGAATTTGGGATAAAATACAACACCTTTATTACAGTCATGCGGAAGAGCACATAAGGATAGTCCGTGGCTCCACCTTGTGAATGATATAGACTTGTGTCGCAGCCCGAAATCGCCGAAAAAATCCATAAAACCCCCTATTTTGGCGTTCAGGGTCATTCAAGGTCATTGAATTCGGCGCCAATCGAGAGCCAGTGTGCGACTTTTTATTAGTGATTAATAGTAACCTAAGCCCTATCTCGCACCGTTACTGAGATACAGCGACTTATTGGCAAAAAATTGCAAATTTTGCCCACCCCCTCTCATTTAGCGCCCTCGTTCGGGGTGAACCCTTTCGAATTTATGGAAAAGCTTTACGGCTCCTGAAACTAGAGTCTTCCAGGCAGCCGACGGTGAAAATTTGGTGATCTTAGCTTGCACCGTTTTTGACTGATCCACCCGTGTGACGGACGGACGGACAGACGGACAGGCGGACAGAATTGCGATGGCTAAGACGCGCTGAAAGCAGTAGCTGCTTTCGCGCGTAAAAAAGAAAAAAAATAGACGCCTAGCGGCGAATTTTGCGCATGCGCAGCCACGGCCCCTTTGAACCGATTAGAACCAAATTTTGCGTGTGGGGTCGGGTGGGCGATGTGATCACTGATGCCAAGTTTTATGGAAATCGGTTAAGGGGTTTCGGAGTTACATGACCCCCAAACACCATTTCCTATACTTAACGTTCATCGCCTTTACAACAGTGTCAGCACTACCGTGCTGCACTGTGATTACTTGCCTCACGTAGGACTTACGGCAAAAATACCGAGTGTCTTAACATTTGTAATTTTGTCGTCGTAATATCTACCTGCGATTGAGGAGAAAGTCTTAATTTTAACATAGGCTACGGATAGTAAAACGGTTTGCAGATGTTCGAAATCGATCAAGTTCGACATTTTATTTACTGCCATGTAGGCCTATATAGGCTACATTGACGAAAGCATAGGCCTAACGAGTTAGTTGCGTGACGCCACTGTGCAAATGCAATATCGGTAGAATAACGTCTTTTTAAGAGAGGTGCCCCTCTTTCGCCCCTTTGTTCGTGGGAACCCCTTTCACCCAGTGACATGAATTTTGTCACGAAATACTAGAGACACTTAGATCATATGGTGAAAACCCGAAGTCTCTATCTCACCTGGCCTTAGAACGGCACCGGGTCGTGTCACCAGGACAGACAGACGGGACAGACGGACAGACAGAATTACCACAGCTAATACGCGTTATAGCTATAAAGCTATGCTAGCTCTCGCGCGTAAAAATGATGCCAGAAGTTTGAAAAGATAGCAACCTGGAGAAACGTGCAGTCTGACAAAATTGCGATTAACTTCGGTTTGTAGTTGTACAGATCACAAATAGTCGTGTTCTTAATGTTAAAGCCAGCACAGGTAGAATTACGTCCGCACTCGAGTGAACAATCTTGTTTAGAAGATGATGACATCGTCTCATTTGCCTTGTCCAATGCACACATCGGCGGGATATTCTTTGTCTTCCTCACGTATTTGTACGATATCACTTGAACCGAGTTCAGACGCGCCGTTACTGAATTAATAATAATCACTTCCAGTACCATAGGCATCAGCAGCGGCAGAAACATCCAAACCAGTATCAGATTCATTTTCATCTTATGACACCTGTGCACCAATATGTTCGCATGATAAAACGTCATTGATTTGCATTCGAAATTTAACTATTAGTTGTTGATATATTTTCAAACCGAAACAAAATCGAAAAAAGTGACAACGATGCAGGATGCAGTGGCGCTGTTATTTTATTGCACGTTGTACAATGATTCCTCCCAGGTAGTCCCCAGAACCGTTTGCTAAGGCTTTAACGGCTGGCTTAACTGCTAAGACGTTTGTCACTGGTAGTAAATTTTGAGACCCAAAAGCAACAACCTTTACGTGATTCGAAACGACATGATAAACTACCGTTTTTCTATCGAGTCACATTAGTACATCCTGTAGTAGCCTACACTGTAGAACTAATATTCACTCACTGACTGTCACCACTGGCACTATGACGACTGACGAGAACACACGTTATCGCTATAAGCCTAACGGCTTTGCTTGCAGCAGTGTGAGCACAACACATTGTTTGATTTTTAGCCGACCGTAGCTAGGGAGCCTACTTTAGTAAAGATCGAGCTATTGACATGAGTTGTCGTCCGTCGTCCATCTGTCTGTCCGCCTGTGGCTAACGGGTGGAGCGTAAAGGAAAACTTTTACACAAATCACAGGCTGAACGGTAGTTCAAGCCCTGTGTTAACGGCGACTTCTCTTTCCTATGGGAAAACCCAAAATTCGACCCCCACCGAATCGAAACGCCTGACCCGACTAAGATAAAATTTGGCACAGTTGATTATGTCGGCTAGATGACCCCTCACGCAAAATTTTTATGTAAATCTGACTAAGGGAGGCTTCTCGGCAAATAGGTGAATTATACGCAAAGAAATTTTTCTAGCTGTACATATACATGTACCTTTTTTCAGAAACTCACCTACAGGTCAGACCTCTCGGCGGATTTATGCACGCAATGGCTCAAACGACGCAGTCTCGCGCAAGGATGTGCCTTTTGAAGGTTAAAATATTTAAAATTAATATTTAACGCATTTATTAAAAAAAATCCAAAAAATACAATGGCGCCTATGGGGAAAATTAAACAATTCTTTAAATGGTCATAACTTTGGCTGTGTATAAGACAAAGTCGTAATTTTTGTTTTAGGCTATGGTTTTTGGGGATGGCCTATCTAACAGCGTCATCCAAATTTACCCCGGACACTCCTTGGTTACCATGGCAACGAAATTTGGGACAGAATGGGTTATAACTCGGCTTCTGCTAGAGATATCGGCGAGATCTTTGCGTATCGGCGAGATCTTTGCGTCTATAAAGGGGGTTTCGGGGTTGAGCCATCGAATGATGCCAATGAATTTTTGCCCCGACCCTCCCTGGTTGCCATGGAAACGAAATTTGGGACAAAATAAGTTATAACGCGGCTTTTGGTAGAGATATTTGCGAGATTTTTGACATTAAAAGCCGTTTCGCGCTATTGCGGCTAAACGGTGCGAGATAGGGCCAAGGTTGCTACTGATTACTAGGGCCTAATAGGAAGTCACATATTGGCTTTCAAATGACATGAAAATCATTTACCTTGGATGATCTTAAAGGTCAGTACTGCAACAGGAACTGTAGGCTATAGGCTGTAGCGTGTCTTTCCGAGCAAGGCGTTTTTATTGTGAGAAATATTAGCAAAACCTGCGTTCGATATTTTCCTTGTTCATTTACTAAGTATCTGTTTATATCATCTGGCGAGATGACCACGTGCATGGAACAGTAGCTAGGTCTACATCGCTTGGCGAAATGACCACGTGCGATGTATGTTATACTAGCGTTCAGTGTAGCTTTCGAGGCAGCGTTTCGTTAACATAGCGTGCATGCAACTGTCTCACCTCTGACAAATCGCTTTCTCTCCGTGACTGGAAATCGGTAGCTGGGCTTCGGACGTAGGCGGTACGGTCGGCTTTTCTTAGTGATAGCTGGGCATCTTGTTTTCGCTAAAACGCTTAAACCGCTAGCTTATCGGCGGCGGCGGCGTAGAACGACATAGCGGTCCGGGGCCGCTAACTTAATTACTTGTTTATTCGCCAATAAACAATAAATATTTGGTGGGTTGCAGTCCGCTGCCTTAACGGCGGCGGCGGCGGCAAACGAAGGCGGTTGCGGGGACTACCCCCAGGTGGTAGCACCGATGCTGTCGCGCGTCACGTGAGCTTTGTTCAGATTACTTCAGATTACTGCGGGGTTGCAGTTAACAACAGAATAATATCAGCATTTTTACAACGTTCATTCGACGTTGAACGAGGGCCGCCTGAGTTGACGTCACATCTCTGTTACAGCGGCGATCAAACGTTGTTTGTCAATTGTTGGCATATCCAGAACAACACAAAGACCGCAATAACGAGTAGGCCCTACACCGTTTACTGTGTCAGTAGCTACTGTTGTCAAGCGCGCGAGATAGCCTACACGATCAATGAGTATGACAGAAGTCAAACATGTTGTGCCGGCGCTTTGTGTTAAACAATATGCCTTGACGACTACGCAATAGTCTTGTTACCTGTCCAATGCAATGCTTAACATTGGACTTATAAAATTATTTACATATCCGTCTGCCGTCCGTTCGTCCGTCCGACGACTGTGTACAACATTGTGTCGTCATTTATGGACTGAATAGCTTCCCCGTGCCGTGACACAAAAGAACAGTTTTCAAGCCGTTCGATTGGAAGTTGTGTGTGCGCAGGCACGACCATTATAGAGTGGCACTTCCAGTGTCCAACGTTTGAGGCGTTATCTCCATAACGGAGACGCACGCATGTTCACAATAAACCACGTATGTAAGAAAGCGACGGTAGCGAGTCCGATAGTCATGTGACTGATGACGTCGCATGACTTTAAATAGTGAAGGTTGTCATCCCATTACATACTTGTAAGCTTCCATATCTCCGTAACCGTCCGAGATGGAACAACTAGGCCCCTATAGTGGTGGCGAGTCGAATGGTCACGTGAGCGATGACGTCACGTGATCCCAAAAGGGTCAAAATCGTGACTCCGAAATGAAAATCTTTATTCACCATCACTGGTAGCACAACAAAATAATTAAAGAAAAAAATAAGAATAAACGTATACAATAATACGACAAAGTCAGTCACATGACCATTGATAGGCAACAGAATTTTAACTACCTAAGCTTACTGTAATAATATGAACACAATAAAGTCAATGAATACATAATAATGACGTAGAAATCTCGAATCTCGTCATTCAAATTTGCGTATAAATTTTTGAGCACGTTTAGGAATTATGACACTTGGTAATTCAAAAGAAAAATAGCATTGACAAGCTTTTATAATTTCAATGCTACTTGTATTAAAAAGCTACATAAAGAAGCGGTTGACAGCAAAATCAAGTGACGAGATCTGAGATTTCACAAGTGGACAAACTTCTAGTTCGTACAAGAGAACCGGCAAACATTTAGACTTAAACAAATGTAACGTGATTTCCTCGGATGCAACTCTACCGACTTGAGCAAATACGGCATTGGCAGCTCGGTAAAAAGAGCGCTTTGCATGTTCTAGTGAGCATTTGAAAGTTCTTGACTGAGTGACATAGACGCCGAGATAACGCATTTCAGTTACCCATGCAATAACTTGACCGCTAGCGCTAACAATGTTACCACAAACAGCATCGCATCGGGAACCAACTCGTAAGCAACACGATTTTTTACAGTTAATTGCCATGTCCAGTCATGTGAGTTCACGTTCACAAGCATGTAATCACACTCCAGTTTAGACAAACTAGGTGCAATCAATAAAATGTCATCGGCGTAAAGTATAATATATGAACTAGAATCTGAATCACATCATTTACTAAGATCATCTAAGTAAACAGCGAACAAGAACGGTGACAAGACTGAACCCTGTCTGACGCCAAAATGTATGCTAAAAATTTCAGACCAACCGTTTTCCCATTTAACGCGGGAATAACAGACCGATATTAAGTTTTCTAACAAGTCCAAGAGTTTAACTGGTATGTAACGTTTGATAAGTTTAATATACAGTGCATGGTGGTTTACTTTATCAAAGGCTTTTGATAAATCTATTGCACAAAGGTTAGCAGTACTGCCCCCAGATAAGATGTTGTTGACAGCTTTGCGAGCAGTGTAAATTGCATGACTGCAGCCAATGCCTTTTTTGAAACCAAATTCGTTATCACCAGAAATTAATAATGACTGAAATCTATCAAGAAAACAGTGCTCGAAAAATTTAGACAAAACAGGGCTAATCGCAATTCCTCTAAAATCATCACATCTCATCGCCTTAGTGCGACAGTCTTTTGGTTTGGGAACTGGAACAATGTAACTATGTCTGAATCCAGCAGGGATTTGTTGGCTTAGAACGATTAGGTCGAACAACCTGGATAAAATAAGAGGCAAGCTAGGGTGGCTAAACAATAATTGTTCCGTAGACAGCCCCACAATATCAGGAGCTTTGCCACGGTGAAGCTTTTGAATGACTGTACTGATTAATTCAGTGTCAAACTTGATGTCGTTGGGTAACGAAAAGCCAATATAGAAGCTGCGCAGTTCTTTGTATGCTTCCACAATTTTACTCATTCTATCCACGTTGTTACATGAATACAAGTCTGAATAATGATGAGCAAATTTACTGGCGATGGTATCGGCATCGACGCTGCCTTCTACTTCAGTACATTTAGTACTAGACTCAAATTTAGATTTCCAGCATTTCCAGAAGTCAGTATGGTTTTTTCTTTAGGAGTTCTTCATGAAGATCATTAGTGTATCTTTCTGTCTCTGTACGTTGTCCTTCTCTGATACGTCTTCGGTAAAGCAGTCGACATTTCTGTCTTTTATCAAATAAATGTCCATGTCTGGGCCTACCGGCAGTTTTCCATATTTTATCAGAATCGATTGCAGCTTGTTTTAACATGGCAAGATCTTTGAGAAATGTTTGAATCTTTATTTTTCTCTAACCGTGCAAGACAGACGCATGGTTATAGTTCACCACATATAAGAACCGCATTTTTCGTGTCCAACCGTCCATAAGTCACATGACCGGTAGCGTCAGGTGATCCTAAAAGCTCAAGATTATAATCCTTAAATCTTTGAGGTTTTATATTTTCATAGACTAACTGTGCAAATTGCAAAATATACGCGTAACCCCAAAAAATCAAAGTCACAGTCACAACCAGCAAATTCAAAATATCCTTAGTTTTCCATCTGTTTACAACAGTGCAAGTTAGACATTGGGTGGTTATATTAACCATCAGAAAAACTTAACTACTAGCCTGACTGCCTCGTGATCAACTACCGGTATGTTACTTGTTTAGCAGTGGCGTAGACAAAGATGGCCCAGTGGGCCAACCCCCAGCCCCCAATCCTTCAGACAAACTAATCATACGTTTGCCAATGTGCTCGGTTTATTCTCGATTTCGTATGGGGCTTTCCCTAGAGCCCGCTGTCCGGGAGAGCTAACATTCTCCCAGACCCCGAGCTGGATTTTAGGAAATCCTACTTCTAAGGAAAGGGAGAGAATGAAAAGAGACAGCGGAAGGAAAGGGAAGAGTAAAAAGAAAAAAAGGACGAAAAAAGAGAAGGGGAGGAGAGACGATGCACCTCCCAACTGAAATTTTTGGCTACGGCTACTACTAACGTTGACATGTAGCCTAAGCCATTTTGACTTACATGGACGGGCCTATAATCAATCATCCAGGTCAACTCAGCCTTCCATCCTTCTGGGGGTAAATAAATCGAGTGCGAGCCTGCTTCAAATTAAGCCGGGCGCGTTTGCCTGTGTCGGTGACAAGTACAACACTTTGTGATCTCATATGGCAGAAGACGCCCGTAGCTCTGAGATAAGTTTTCACAAAAAAACCTCTGTTAACCGTTATTTTCGCTGGCGTAGCAGTTTCGAAGATTCTGCTTGGACTCCGGTATAAGCTTAGCCACGCCTATTTGGCCAGACGTCAATGCCTCATCGCATATGATATTCATCGACTTGTGTAAGGTTCACAATAAAGAAGAAAGGTGAAAGGCCGCCGTGCCGCTGTTTCGGCAAACACGCAAATGAATTATAGATGCGGAACTTTATAAAATCAAAAAAAACTACATCGGTCTTCGTGTTCAATAGATCGAGTGCCGGTTAGGCCTAATCCAAACGTGCCGATGAGGCGCTGGAAGAGTATTCATGTTCTTCAAGTAGGCTACAGCCCAAATTCCATTACGCCGACTTTGCAACAAAGTCCGGGACAAGTTCCCAACAAAGTAGCGGACTTGTCGCGGACACAAATCATGAAAGTCCGCGACACAAATCACGTCGCCGACTTTCATGATTTGTGTCCGCGACAAGTCCGCGACTTTGTCGTGAACTTGTCTCGGACTTTGTCGCGAACTTTGTCGCCGACTTTCCCCGTGCATTGTAATGGACCAAAGTCCATTAGAGCGGCACAAACGGGTTTGTCGCGGACTTGTCACGGACTTTGTCGCAAACATCTTTCATGATTTGTGTCCACGACTTTCCCCGCGGGGAAGTTTCGGTGAAAGTCGGCATAATGGAATTTGGGCTTACGCAAGCACGACTATCACGTGTGCCGCCTATCATGCTGCAGCATATGCTATTGACCAATGAAAAATTATTCTGTTCCACTAAAAAATCCCGAATTTTGATAGACCTACTGTTCGCCGTAGCGAAATCCCAGACTCAACATTCCCAGTCAACGACTTCGATCGACCTTGAACGTTTATTACCCATTCTGTTTCATCAAAACATGCATCTCTCGGAACCAACCAGAAGAATTTGAGTGGAGATAGACGTACACTGTAGGCCTATGTTAGCGGCCGAAATGCAGTTAAGTAGCCTATGACAGTATTCATTTGTTCTTCAAGCAGTAGGCTTAAACAGTAGGCTGTTGCAAGATCTTTTTATGATGAACGACTTTAATAGATAGGCTATGCTGTTTTATCTGTATGTGTTTTTTTCTGTCTGTTCGTTCGTTTGTCTTTATGGCGAATAAACGTGTTCAGCATTATTCAGTGGCGTAGCCAAAAATGTGAACTGAGGGCAATGACCTTTTTCTTTTCCTTCCATTTTTATCCCCCTGCCCTTCACAGATCACTCACTTCCCCTTTCCTTTCCTATCCCTTCCCCGACCCCCTAAAAACAGCTAGTGGGTCTGAGGGAGCTCTCTCCCAGAAGTCTTTTACTGCCAAAAATTGAATTTTGGTGCATTATATCTTCAAAATATGGGATCTATTGGCAAATATTTTAATTGTTTTCCTGAAAATTAACTGACCAAATACGTGTATCAGTCAGTTTAAACGTGTGCTTGTCTTTTTTGGAGTACTGGGGGCTGGGCCAATTGGGCCCCTCTTGGCTACACCACTGATTATATTGCACATCAAAAGCCAGCTTAATCTTATTCAAACCGTAATGAACCACAAACATAGTTTACATTATCACACAAATGGCAAAAACTCATTGCGGGGAGCACATTCATTGCAAGTGACTAAAGGCTAATTAAGGCGTCGAAGCCAAAACCGGTGGTCTTCGATGCCAAGAGCAAAGCCACAGTTTTTTATCCTCGAGCTGTCCTCAAGGCTGAGGACAGTCATCAAAAACCCATCCCTACATGGATTACAAGTTTAACTCATCTGACACCAGATTTTTGCGTCTACAGGGGATGGGCCATTGAATGCTGCAAATCGCATTTTCCCCCGACCGACCCCCGTTGCCATGGCAACAAAATTTGGGACAAAATTGGCTATAACTCGGCATGTGTAAGAGATATGTGCGAGATTTTTGTGTCTATATGGGCGTTTTCGAGGATGGGTCAGCGAATGCTGCCAATCGAATTTTACCCCGACTGACCCTCGTTGCAATAGAAACGAAACGGGATAAACGGGATCTCGACATATGTACGAGATATCTCCGAGATTCGTGCATCTAACAAGGGATTTTGAGGGTGAAGCAAATAAATAATTTTAGTAACTTAACAACTTAATTAAGCACATAATAAACTAAAATATGATTTATTTGGCATTATTTAGCATTTTTGGCACACTTTATATAGGGCCTAGGCCCTACTATAATCTTCCTAAGTCTCAATCAATCATGGTCTCAATTAAATCGTCTCCAACACATCCAAAACTCCCTTGCTCGTGCTGTCGTCAGAGCTCCTAAATTTAGTCATACCACTCCTATTCTTAAAATGAATGTATTCAATATAAAATTCTTTCTCTTACCTTTAAACTTTTCTATACTGCTCAACCTCCTTTCCTGTACAACTTAATTTCTTCCCAGACACCACGTAACATTCGATTCTCGTCTGTTGTCACTGTTGCTCGTCCACCTACTCATTCCTTCTTAAAAATTACCAGTCTTTTCTTTCGCTATGCATCACCTCATTTCTGGAATCAACTCCCTCACTCACTTCGTCAGCCACGTCTTGATCTATTTTCTCCTGACTCACCATACTTCCATGATCATCTCACCTCGTCAGCGTCACCATCGCCACTCGTCATTCCTTCATTTCAATCTCAAAACTTTTCTTTTTGTCGAATCCTATCCTCCATAAACATCTGGCACTCCCTCGGACTGACTCCACGGCTATTCGGACATGCTGACGTTTTTTTTTATTTTAGTTTTTTCAGAGTTTTAGTTTTCAGTATTATTAGTTCGCCCGGAAACGATAGCTTGCGGAGCGGACTCGAGTTTTGTTGTGGTTTTTTCTTTTTTCCCCTCCCGAGCTCCGTGGGCCAATCGCCGCGAAATTTTGCACGATGCTTCTAAGTATGTTCGATTGTATAATCCCGGTCCGAAATTTTGGGGGAGCCTCCCCAAAATATTTTTAGAGGCCAAAAACATGCAAAATTTGGCCTAGATGTGAGATTGTACCCACCCAAAACGCATTTTTCGGAAGAACATATTTTGGCCCCTAAAGGTGCTGCGCCACCAAATTTTTACACGCGCTAGAGAATGACCAAGTCTTACTAGCGCACTCCCCACCGGGGACGATGACCCCCTTACAATTTTTTTCAAAGGGGGGGGTCAAAAATTGGCTTCAAATGCAATAAAGGAGCGCTTATAACTTCGGAGTTAGGGGGTATAGCCCGACGAAACTTTGGCACTTGACGTGTCTCTAGGTTGGGGTGTTAACGCAAGTACAACATTTGGGGGCAACGCCCCCCTTAAAATTTGGGAGGGCAAAAAACGTTCAAAAATCGGTGCGATTTACGACAACTTTCGAGTTTTACCGCAAATATCTGTGAACTGGATAGATGATGATGATGATGATGATTGATGAAGGACGAATTAACTTAAGCGTGGCGTTAAGTCCTAAAATTACAAGGACACGTAACAATAGGCCTAAGCCTAAACAGTGAAGTCACGTAATAGTAGTCAGTGCAATGAGACGTTGTTAGTCATGACTGTACGACCAGGCAAAAAGTTCGGTTTTCAGTCTGCTGCGGAAAACTTGCAACGACGGAGACGACCGGACCGACTCCGTCAGACTGTTTCAGACCGATGCAGCAGTCGCTGGAAAAGTGCGGTCGCCAATGGTAGAACGCACAGTGCGTGGAACGACCAGCGCTGATGTAGTCGAAGAGCGCAGTCGTCGACGTGCGTTGAGGTGTGACACGCGCTGAAGATTTGAGAATAGTGATATCGACAAGCGGTAAACGGCATTATCAAATACATGTAGTTAATTCCGCGTTAAATAAAAAAATTGTTTGAACTTTAGTCCACTAACACCAGAGATTACGCGGCTAATGTTTACCCACCCAAATCAAATTTATCGGAAGGCCATATTTCAGCTCCTAGGGGGTGCTGCGCCCCCAAATTTTCACAGGCGCTAGAGAATGACCAAGTTTTACTAGCGCACCCCTCATCGGGGACGGGGGCCCCCTTTACAATTTTTTTTCAAAGGTTGATGAAAAATTGGCTTAAAATGTAGCGTATTAGCCGCGAGAACTTTGGAGCCAGGGGGAGTAGCTTTATTAAACTTTGCCACGTGACGTGCTGCTGGATGTTGGTGATAACGAGGGTGCAACTTTTGGGGGTCACCGCCCCCTTAAAAATTGGGAAAGCAAAAAACGTCCATAATTTAGTACGTTTTACGACAATTTTCGAGTTTGACTGCAAATATCTCTAGAACAAATAGAGTTATCGACAAGCGGTAAAAAGCGTTATCAAGTACAATTAATACTGCGTTGACTAAAAAACGTGATAAACTTTGGTCCACTAATACCAGAGATTACGCGGCTAATGTTGACTCACCCTGATTAAAAATAGTGCACGTTTTGCGTATGCTAATGCATTTGTGTACGGGCCACGTGACTTTGCTACCGGGGGAATTTCACCCCTCTAAATTTTCCTTTAATCGGACTTAGGGCGCCGGGCGGACTTACGTTGGGCTTTGCCCCAAATTTCTAGTTCTCTTTTTTCCTGGCGTAATCTCCGAGCTTAAAATTTGGAAGGGCAAAAAACGTCCAAAATTTAGTACGTTTTATGACAACTTTCGAGTTTGACCGCAAATATCTCTGAAATGGATAGAGATATTGACAAGCAGTAAAAAGCGTTATCAAGTACAATTAATACTGCGTTGACTAAAAAAAACTTGATAAACTTTGGTCCACTAGTACCAGAGATTACGCGGCTAATGTTTACCCACCCTAAGTCAATAGTGCGCGTTTTGCGTATGCTAATGCATTGTGTGCGGGCCACGTGACTTTGCTACCGGGGGAATTTCACCCCTCTAAATTTTCCCCCAATCGGACTTAGGGCGCAGGGCGGACTCGCGTATTCTTTGCCCCAAATTTCTAGTTTTAGTTTTCCTTAGGCCTATTTTTCCTGATTTTTTGAGTTTTACATTTAACAATATTTTTATTTTCAGTATCTCTCATTTCATTTTTCTTTAACCCTCCGAGGATGACCTCTGGCAGAATCACATATAAGCTAACCTGGGGTGAATTTTTCACCCCACTACTATTTGTTCATATTTTAAAATTAATTTATTAACTTTTTTGCTATGATTAGTACTGTCAATTATATGACTAGAAATTTATTTTGTATTTTTATTATTTATTTATGTATAT
>Ga0209367_1007961_pt1 | contig 14557 bp, 10 predicted proteins | sample WorMetLIZISLAND2_FD_187412 | JGI IMG/M metagenome (GOLD analysis project Ga0209367, IMG submission 187412) | Marine gutless worms symbiont microbial communities from Max Planck institute for Marine Microbiology, Germany - Olavius geniculatus... ... | reverse complement strand
TCCACATCTTCCACCGGCTTCTGGTACACACTGCTGGTGCCCCGTTTTATGAAATATCGTAAGCCCGTAACACACTACGATATTGAGTACCTTTTGACGATTTTCTCAGCTAATCATTATTATTATTAGGCACAGTTTGTTGGCGTTATTTCAAAACGTAATAGGGGTCCGGTTTTTTTTTAGACATAGTGTACATAGCCCCATCTAGAGTTACCAAAATGATTTTTGCTGTTTTAGAGGATCAGTATCATCACATCGTTTTTACACACATTTTTAAACTGGAAAGTTTTTTTACATATATATTGCATTAAAAGTAGCAACAAGAACAGTAAAGTAGGCTACTGCAATTGCAGCTGGTTACTTTACCTGACATGTGGGCTAATAACAACAACGACGTTCCCTGCAGTCATCTTCTAAAACTACGCAACTTGAGCTTAAATGCTCGCCATGATCGTTCTTTGAGCCGGATATGTTTTACCGACTCTGTTTTACGAGTTCTTTCTACATGTTTATATGTCGGGCAAACAAAAAATGATAACGAGGTTTGATACGCACCTTGCGGACTGATAGCCCGCGGCGGGTTGGTGTCCAGTTGGAGCGTGGCGTTAGCGCCCGAGCGTCGGAATCTGGCGACATGATAGTGACCGTCGTTGACATTATAACGTGGTTCGTTTACCGTGTGAACACCTTTACCCATGTTATATGTCGCCGTCAGCAAGCCGTCATTCTGCATTTACGCACATGAATTACTCTTACACTAAGCTCGTAATTTCTGATAACCTTTCTTTCAGCGACATATAATGCAACCATCCTAACTAGCCGCAATACGAGTATTGTCCGTCCCTCTGTCCGGCCGTCTGTTTCTTATACAGACTTCTTCATTCGTATTCATATATTCGTCTGAGAACAGTTAAGAATTCCCAATTTTTTTTACACAATATACAGTCATATACGTGATGGTTTAGAAACGATGATCGAATCAAAGGCACAGTAAGGCGGCAGTGAGGTCAAACGTCTAAGTATAATACAAGCTGTAAGTAATAAATGTCTTCACACAATAAACTAAAAATTTGAGGCAAAGCCTAACGCGAGTCCGCCCGACGCCCTAAGTCTGTTTGGGGAGAAATTTGGAGGAGGAATGAAATTCTCCCGGTAGCAAAGTCACGTGGCCCGCACACAAATGCATTAGCATACGCAAAACGCGCACTATCGACTTAGAGTGGGTAAACATTAGCCGCTTAATCTCTGGTGTTAGTGGACCAAAGTTCATCAGTTTTTTTATTCAACGCAGTATTAATTGCACTTGATAACGTATTTTACCGCTTGTCGATAGCTCTATTCGTTCTAGAGATATTTGCAGTCAAACTCGAACATTGTTGTAAAACGTACTAAATTTCGGACGTTTTTTTGCCCTCCCAAATTTTAAGAAAGCGGTGACCCTCAAAAGTTGCACACGCTTTATTACCCCCATCTAGCAGCACGTCAGGTTGCAAAGTTAATTAAAGCTACTCCCTCTGGCTACAAAGTTCTCACGGCTAATACGCTACATTTTAAGCCAATTTTTGATCCCCCTTTGAAGAAAATTGTAAAAGGAGCCCCTGTCCCCGATGGGGAATGCGCTAGTAAGAATTGGTAATTCTCTAGCGCCTGTAAAAATTTGGGGGCGCAGCACCCCTTAGAAGCCGAAATATGTTCTTCCGAAAAATGCGGTTTAGGTAGGTACGATTTCACATCGAGATCTACAAGGTTACAGGACCAAACTTCGCCGGACTTGTTTCGCCTAACGCAGGAAAAACCGCGGTAGATAAAATATTTATCCGATTTGGAATATCTTCATCCCTTCCGGAGATATTCGTTGCCGAACTTCGAAGTCGTCCGAAATCGGGCCAAATTTTGCATGTTTTTGGCTTCTGAAATTTTTTGGGGTGTGCCCCCCCCGAAAAAAAAATTAGACCGGCATTATAAAATTGGGCCTAGTACCGACCACCGTGCAAAATTTCACGCCGGTCGGCCCACGCATCTCGGAGATCTCGCGTTGAAAAAAATATATAAAACATCTGGGGTAAAACTTAAGTCCTCCCGAAAACTGTCGTTTTCCGGCGGACTAAAAATTGGCATAAATGTTAAAAAGAGCAGAAATATTAACCGATGTCGGAGTTTTAAATTCTTAAAACCTACTGTAAAGAGGAGAGAAGTTAACGCTACCAACTTTCGTACAACACGAACTGCATTTCAAGTTTACCTCTGGTGTAACCAGTAGCAAAATTTTAAAATAGGTTGACGTTTGATGACGTCGTAAATGTGTGAAAGTTACAAGCTTATTTTTTGTGGACACTCGGTAATGCAAGCAAATGTGGTTCGGGCTTAACGCAGTTGCTAACGAGAGGCCCGAGCCACAGACTGAAAATTCGGAGTCTACGAATTCTGAATTTTTTTTACAGTTTACGAATTGTCAAGAATTTCAAGAGTAGGCCTACTACGAATGTGCGAGACGAATTTCAACGAATTTTAAAAATGTAGCTAAATTCGTGAATTTTCAGGAATTTGGTAGAACGTTAGACTTGCGATCGCGATATCGTTAGGTTGACTTCCAGTCGGGTTGGGCTACCACAGCAACAACACCAGGTCGGGTTGGGCGCCAGCAAGTGGCGCGTACTTGGATGGCTCGTACTGTCAGCGGTAAGTAAATGGCCTATCGGCATGTTTGGCTGGGGTTATGGCTGGGCGCCTTCACCCATGTCAGATGGCAGGTAACATTGTGTGATCTCATATGGCGGCAACCCTCCGTAGCGTTGAGGTGGGTTTTTCTATGAAAAGCTCTATCGTTTAAATGTCTTTGAAGCAGCTGACTGACCAGAGCTAATTGCACGAAGTCGTTGCTCGTAGCACTGACGACTCTGACAAGTAGACGGCTTTTGACGGCGGCGACGTCGGCGTCGGCGTCGGGCGCTGTACGGAAACCAACAACAAGGCGATCACGACGAGTGTTGAGATGCGATTGCTCGCTGAACGTTACGTCCACCAGACCACCCGCACTGCCGAAGCTGTACGCCACCGCGTCTGTATACAACCGAATCATGCACCGGCGTTTATTTATTACTGTCCGCAATAGAAACGGCAGTATTGTTTTAGCTTCGAGCACTGCCAACATAATAATCTATAAACCGCTGCAGCTAACTTGACAAATTTTTGCAGAACATGTATCCTACAAATTTTCAGAAACCTATTAAATGTAAAAAATACAAACCAAAGGTCAAGTGAACACATAACTTTATTTTCGGATTTTTCACCATTGCGAGATAAAGCTAATTTTTTTAGCAGGATTACAAACAAAAAATTTGAGTTAATGCTCACGAGACGCGCGAAAGCCTATAGCAGTTCCGGTTCAGTAGTTTAGCTGAAAATTGGGGTGTTCACGCTAAGTTAATATACAAATACCAAATTCTCTATCTGGATCGCATAACGATAGTAACGTGGCGCCACCTTGTGAATGATATAGACTTGTGTCGCAGCCCGAAATCGCCAAAAAATCCATAAACCCCCTATTTTGGCGTTTAAGGTCATTCAAGGTCATTAAATTAGGCGCCAATCGAGAGCCAGTGTACGACTTCCTATTAGTGATTAATAGTAATCTAGGCCCTATCTCACACCGTTACTGAGATACAGCGAATTATTGGCCAAAAATCGCAAATTTTGCCCACCCCCTCTCATTTAGCGCTCTCGTTCGGGGTGACCCTCTTCGAATTTATGGAAAAGCTTTACGGTTCCTGAAACTAGAGTCTTCCAGGCAGCCGACGGTAAAGATTTGGTAATCCTAGCTTGCACCGTTTTTGACTGATTCACCCGTGTTACGGACATACGGCGGACAAACAGACGGACAGACAGAATTGCGATGGCTAAGACGCGCTGAAAGCAGTAGCTGCTTTCGCGAGTAAAAATGTCAAAAACAGATTTGCCTAAAATTTTCAGGGAAGATTTATATACAACTTTATTCATCATAATACAATGGTAGCACAGTTAAACAAAAAAAGAAATAAATCTTAACTAAACTTAATTAATAATAATAACAACGAAACCGTCAGTAAAACTGTCAGTACTCAGTAAGCATAACCATATTAGGCTTCAGCAACGTTGGATAATTTCAACATTACTTTAACATTTCGTGTCGGTACAATTTCGCTGGGTAGTCTGAAATTAAAATACATTCGACATTCGTTTACAATAACACTGTTTGATGTACAAAATAATTTCATTAAAAATCGCATCGATTTGATTTAGCAAAATCTCTCTGGACATAATGCTTATACATAATCCCTAAACAAAATTCCTCCAGCATTATTTTTCGAACAGCAGCAAAATGGACAAAATTTTTTAAAATAAATCTTTTAAAATAAATAAACAAAAAACGAATTTATTGCGTTGATTTTTGGTTTAATTATGCTTGCTTAAGTCAACTAACTATGTGGGAAATTAAAAAAAACTAGTCATTGACGTTGCGCTTACTTGGCGGTTCGTTACAGTACAAGTATTAGTAGGGCACAGTTAATTCCAAGTGACACAGTGCTGAGTAATAGTCCTAAAAATTCTAGTCCAAGTCCAACTTCGGTAAATATAAACTGGAGTCCGAGTAAAATAGATTGTCTGACTCGAGTAGGCTTAGTACGTCACTGCTGGTAATACGGCAGATTTTTTTCTGTCTCATTAGCACACAGTGTACGCCTACGACTCTATAAGCCAATAGCAGCAGTCATTAGCAGCAGGTCTTGGTCTTACCGTAGTGAAGTGGATGATCTATTAGTATCCACTCTATGCATCACTTAGTACCATAGAGCTTTAAAAAAATCTTGTGCTTACAATTGCCGTTCGTCCCTTAAAATCTCCCTCCATAATATTTTACTGGTCTGTAAAATACTGATGCAGTTTTCTGTTTGTTTTTAAAGTTTTACTGACACAAAACTACATCTGTGCTTTAGAACTTTTAGTTCATAGTACTACTCTGCAGTCGGCCATTTTTCTATAAGCTGTTGTATGATGTTTTACGGAATGTCATAAAATAGAGTAAAAGAATAAAAAAAAATATTCACCGCTGTTCTTTTTTTCGCCAAGCAGTAACTGGAAGTACAAGATTTTTTTTGAAGCCTACGTTTACACTGTATCAATAGGCCTACCAACTTTTCAATGAAACTGCACATATATTATTGGCTTTATGGCTTTATGCGTGTTAACGTTTTACTTGGCGTCGTTATATATACTTTCCCTACGTACGAATTATTACGTCATCGATCTAATAAGAATAAGCCGCAGAACGGGTATTGTCCGCGCGTCCGTCCGTCCGTCCGTACGTCCGTGTGTCCCTCTGTCCTGTATAATACGGGCTCTTAACTCAAAAACAAAAAAAATGTAAAAAAAATATTGTGTACATTCTCCGAAGTAGGGTAAGTTGAGGTAACAAATTGGTGTGCCATTTTTTAGTTTAACAGGTCTACATTTTTACAATCTACCACTGCAAACGAATAAATGCCTGAAAGACGTCAGACCGTGATCGCAGCGAGGTCCGGTGAATGACGTCATATCACAGTCACAAGTGACGGCGTTCCACTCTTGCACGCACACACCTCCGTTCAAACATTGACTCTCGTCACATCGTGCCGTTGGCTCTGTAAACACAAACGATATTCAGATCGAATCAGATAGAATATCTCTAATAAATATACAAAACATCAGTTTATACACTTGTTAACGGCAACACTAAAAAACTCGCACATCGAAAAGAGCAAAAATCACAAAAGGTGATATTGCTCGCATCACACTGACTGCGTGTCAATGTGCTGCTGAATAATATCATCTTTTGTGATTTTTGCTGTTTTCGATGTGCGAGTTCTTTAACGTTGCCGTTAACAAGTGTATAGACTAATGTTTTGTACATTTATATTTGCGGTTTTATTACTAAAATACTGTTTTCCTACTGGTGATCAGTTACAAAGATATTGCGCTTCACATTTTTTACAGTAGCCAAGCCCCATATAACTGTTTATTACTACCTAATGGCGTGAGTGAACAAAGCAGACGATACACGTCATGCATGACGTCACCGCTGGCCTGCATTGCTGACAATATTGAACAAAATTACTTTTATATCCACAAAATGGCCATATAAAGAAACGAACTAATACTGCACGCATCACCCGCTTAATATAGGCCCGGAAAACACTTCAATAATGCTAATTTAACTAATCGTATTATTGCAGTTATTGGACCGTTGCGTAAAATTCCCATTGCAACGAGTCAGTCGGGGTAAAATTTGATTGGCAGCATTCAATGGCCCATCCCCGAAAACCTCCTATAGATGCAAAAATCTCGCAGATATCTCTTACACAGACCGAGTTATAGCCCTTACTTTTACCTTTACCTTTACCTGCGGGGAGGGTGACCACAAGAGCGGCTACCCAGCGCTGAGGCCACTTCATGGGCCCAGTGCGCAACCCCGACAGACCTCAAGGTCGACAAAACCTCTTAGAAGCTTTCGCAAACTTTAAGAGGAGAAACCAATGGATGTCACTCAAGGTGTCTAACGAAATAGTATAGTCTCCAAGGACATTTTTACGAAGAAGCATTAAAGCACTGCACTGGGCAATGAAATGTAAAGATGTATCCTCATCTTCTTGACAGAGAGGACATTTGGAAACCTGACTTACACCCATAATAAATAGGTGTCGATTAAAGTCTGCGTGACCAGTAAGTATACCAACTAGGATCCGTAAATCCTTCCTGGAAAGTCTGAGAGCATACCGAGCTCGTGAAGAGTCAACTCCGTGCAAGAAGTACTTAGCCTGCATCCAGATGGTTCTTGCCACATTCTGTTTTGTTCATGTACAGTCCATTCATTAATAAAGCTGTAGATGGTAGATACACTGATACCAACAGATGGTTCAGGACCAGTGAAATAAGAGGCGGAGGCCTGTTTAGCAAGCGCATCCGCTTTCTCATTCCCTGCAATTCCACAGTGTCCCGGTACCCAAATGAGTCGGAGACTGTTATAGACTGCTAATGTCTTTAGTGCAGACATGGCATCAGCAACTAATCCAGATCGAGTTATAGCCCATTTTGTCCCAAATTTCGTTACCAATGGCAACGAAGGTCGATCGAGGGAAAATGCGACTGGCTGCATTCAATGGCCCATCTCCAAACACTGCCCTATAGACGCAAAAAATCTTGCAGATATCTCTTACACACGCCGAGTTATAGTCCATTTTGTCCCAAATTTTGTTGCCATGGCAACCAGAGAGGGTCCGAGGTAAAATTGAATGACACCATTAGATTGGACATCCCAAAAAACCATATTCTAGAACCAAAAATTACGACTCTATCTTATACACAGCCAAAGTTATGACCGTTTAAAGAATTGTTTAATTTTCCCCATAGGCGCTATTGTATTTTTTTATTTCTGCGAATAAGTACGTTAAATATTAAATTTCAATTTTCTAACCCCAAAAAGGCACTTCTTTGTGCAGGACCGCGTCGTTTGACGTATTAAGCGTAAAAATCCCTCAAGAGGTCTGACCTGTAGGTGCGTTGAAGTAAAAAAAGCCTATATTAATAAAAAATTTTTTGCGTACATTTCACCCATTTGCCGAGAAGCCCCTTTGGAGGAATTTACATAAAATTTTGGATGACGGGTCCCCTCGCCGACGTAATCAACCTTGCCAAATTTTATCTCAATCGGTTCAGGGATTTTGATTCTGTGGGGGTCGAATTTTTGGCTTCCCCATAGGAAAGAGAAGTCGCCGTTAACACAGGGTTTGAACTACCGTTCAGCCTGTGATAAGACAACCGAAAAACTGCAATTGCAAAATGCAACTCAGCCTTCCATTCATCCGGGATAGGCAGATCGAGTAAATCGAGGCGCTTTCACCTATCTTTGCTGGCGGGTAACACTGTGCTCCCATACGGCATGTGACTCTCCGTAGCTCTGCCCTGGGTTTCCACAAAAAAAACTATACACACTTCTTTAATCTTTGTACATATAAAAACAGCACCGTTAATAACTTTGACAAAACACCTTATTACCTCGTCAGCTAACGAAAAAGTTATGTAATTACCTGAGTCGGTTAGTTAGTTTGCTTTCAGCAATGTAACTCAGAATGTTATACAAAATGATAAAGAGCTAATTTTTGAAACGCTAAAGTGTAGCCTATAATTTACGAATGATTGGTTTTTGGTGACGATAGGGATAATACGCCGTGAGTCAAAAAAACAATTACCAAATGTTTGTTCATATCATTGCCAAATATTAATAAACTTTCAGAATTTTCCGCTGTCAAACTCGTATTACGACAGCGAGACCAGCTACAAATTTATCCTTTAGTACATGAAGTATATAGCACAGGCTGTTGTCGTGGGGATTTGTTTTTTTTCACCGCGATCTTGGTTTCAACTTTGAAGTGTTCAAGAGACTCGTGTTAAAAAAACTGACGAAAGAACGAAAGCAAACTGCATGCTGTACACATCGATGCTGTTGCGCGTCATGTGAGCACTGCTAAAATTACTTGTTTTATTTTGTATTCAATTAGCAGGCCTACATTTATTTAGTGTATTTGGTCATTTGGTACATTTTAATGACACGATTGTTTCGCTAATCGTAAAAGTGCAAGCTGCTCGTAAAATGGAGGACGATCTGCCTATTTAAGTGATGAAATCGTTTCGCAATTTTTTCTCGACGCTTGTCAGTTGCGTCGCACAAAAAGTATCCCGGCGATGGCTGCGTTGAAACTCTGTGTCGCAATTGCAAACAGCTGTTCATTACCTGACGACAAAGCCAGAGACGTTATTCCGTTTCTAACAGAGAGTAACGCTGAGTTTTTTTTCGCTTCGGTGTTGTCGTGTTTTGGTGACACTGACATTATGATGCAGAATACCGCTCACCTAGCAATACCGACAGATTATCCTTTCCCTACACGGTTACCTGCAGCCGAGTTTGCAAGCTGCGGTACAAATATAGGCCTACGAAGTTACAGACAGTGGGTACGTGATTTTACTGAAGTCTTACTTACTCAAAAAATGCACTGGCCACGGGAATACCGCGTCGTAATACCGTGCGAACCGCGTTCCGTATTTCCAGATGTTCTCCCACTGCATGCTCAGCTTCTCTATTGATGACACCGACTGCCGATGTATTTTGTTTGCGTTGCGTTTTTACACGTTGTTTACAAAATGGCAAGCAACTCACTGACCGACAAATTATAGGACGTTTTAGCAACAATCTATCGTCTGTCAGCGCAAATGCCAATACGTAGCTCACAGAAATCAGAAGGCGTTCTATGAATCTGTGCGACGGTTTGTCTGTGATGTGCTTAGAATTCGTTCAGTTCGTCGTGCAAAGAACGTCACGTATGAGAGAAGACTTGGAGTGTACGAACACAATGCTACGCCAATGACACCACTCAGCCAGTTGAACAAATCAGAACTAGTCGAGTTACTGCAGCAGTCTGCAGTTGAACATCTGGCAAAATTTCATGACCTTGAGATAGAAGATCCTTACTGTAACGGTGAAAGAGCAGACGTCACATCAGACTTTGAGGCGCTTTGTGCATACGTACAAAGCGATTATCGGCGATGCCTACCTGTGTGCGCTAAAAGTACGCACGTTATTTACCGACATAGCTCGCCCACCATATCGTAATATATTCGCATTTCCGAAGATAAGTGACTTATTGGAAGACCAAGTCGTCTCGCTTATCGCGCTGACAGTGATTATAAATCCGTCGTAGAGAGTAAACGTTGGATACGGCGCGACATCTCAGTTGAACTTGACGTTGTACCCAATGATTCAGTGTGAGATCATATTGTTTAAGTCAGTCATGTTTACACACAAAATTGGCTCTGCAAGTGTCTTATAAGCGTCTACATTCACTCGATGCATTACTTTTTAAATTAGTTGGACGCAGAGCAAAGAAAAATATGGCACCAGAATTGGTTCGTGTAATTGTTGCACTAATAGTCGACATTTAGTCTTATGGCTGGCGGTATCTGTTCACTGTCGTTCTGTTCGCTACTGCTATTTTTTTCGTGGACGAATAATGATTGATTATGATTCGCTAACAGAACTAAACAATAAAAGAACAAAATGAAATAACATGGTCATTGTGAAGTCTGCATGTTGCTGTTTTTTTAAATAACTGGGATTCCTATTGAACAGCGGCGTCGTGTGTTAAAAAGGCCGAAAATGACAATCTTCCGATAAACAGTCACATATTTTCGATAAAAAGATAAAAACGCTCAAATATTTAATTCCTGCCTTCAACTTCTTTGGAAAGAATGGAGCACTCCCAGCGTCAAAACTGGTATTTTAAAAAACTTTTTTTTACAAGAACAGACCATTTCCGGCATGCTAAAATTTAAGACGCAGGCAACTGTCACCTTTCCCTATCACGACGTCACTGCTATTCAAGTGCTTGATTTTTCATAATAAAACAAACCTTCGCAGCCCTCGACGATGTAGTCGATAAACTGGTCGTCAATATCGGCTCTTCGCTCGCTCAGTCGCCAGCTATCACCGTTCAGTACGATAGATGACAGGCACCCCTGAAAAACGGAGCGGCAAATATTAACGATTAATCACACGGTTAAGCTGTAAAACAATTTGTAACGACAAGTAACATTCTAATCGTTAAAATTCTGAGTAAGTCACTTTAGAAATTAGTATTATTCAGTAAATACAATGACATCATGACAAGCTGTCATCTGTTTTCTAGAAAGAGTCAACATTTTAGTCTGTCTAAAAAACTGGGATAAAGAAAACGCTCCATAATAGTGTATCAGTGCATCAGTGAGAGCTCAAAGCTCAATAACTAAAAAATCTGCTAAAGAAGAAAATGCATTGTTTTTGGCGATTACCACTCTTAGCTTAAAATAGGAATTAACGATTAATTAGTCGTTAATTTTTCAGTTAACCATTAAATAAGCCAGTGGCCGACGTGCTCGTGAGTTGCAATAAGCCCAAATTCCATTACGCCGACTTTGCGACAAAGTCCGCGATAAAGTCCACGACTATGTCGAAGACACAAATCATGAAAGTCGGCGACAGGTCGGACTTTCACCGAAACTTAATTATTTCGTGATGATTTGTCACCGTTTGTGTGCGCGACTTCCATGATTTGTGTCCACGATTTTAACCGCGGGGAAGATTCGGTGAAAGTCGGCGTAATGGAATTTGAGCTATACAAAGCGGCGTTTGGGCAGCTTTAGCGACAGTTGTGCCTGACAATAAGGATCGCTATATCATAGCTTGCAACTGGTGAGCCATAAGTTTTACCTGAAAGCCTTCTGGACGCCGACGCAGACTGCCGCGACGCCCGTAGCGATGTTGAGTGGCCAGTCCTCCGACGTAGTGGCCGAAGATTACAGTCAACTCACCGTGAATCCGTAGTGATGTTGTGCCGCCAGTCCTCCGACATAGAAGTAAGTAAGAAAGTAAGTAAACAAGTATGTAAGATCATTGGAGTCGAAAATCACACTTCACTCACCGAGAGTACGTTGTGGTGGTGCCTTTTTGGCGTGCGGCCAGTCCTCCGACGTAGAGGTCGTCGTTGGGCAGGTCGAAGTGCACGGAACGCGAGTCGGGCAACTCATCGGCGCTCGCGCGTCCGTCGACAACCAGCTGCTGACGGCGCACGGTCGATCGCAGGACTGAGACCGTGTGCCACGAGTTGTCGCTGAGACGGGTCGAGGCACGGTCGGCCAAAACTCGCACCCCGCTGCCGACGTCAAACACGTACTGGACGTGGCCGGACACGAGCTCGATCGACAGGAAGTCGCCGTCGTCGTTGCCGCCGCCGTAGAACATCAGCGCGTCGTTCTGCGTTGTCTTCACCTGTCAATCAACAAGCGCGACACGCAGTCGTGCCATCATGCTGTTACGTACGTATTGGTGACTTTGCAAATTGTGCAACATTGTGCAAAAGCTGGGTGTTAGTTTTAGTTTTAGTCTATTCAAAAACAACATTTTTATCAATAAATGAATGCATTGGTCAGTCATTCAATCAAATCATAGGCCTATCGTCATGTGTCACGAACCACTCGGAAAGACATTTTTTCACTGTTATGTTTAATGAAGAACAGCGAAAGATAGTGGTTTAATAAACTAAAGTTCCACGCAGTATCAGTAAACATGGCAATCGCAGTCAATTTTGCTTGCAGCAGGCCAGTCGAGAGGGTGGGTTAGTGGGGGTAAGTTACCCCAGATTCCGCGACGTTTGAGAGACCCCGCCGTCGCTCAAAAATATAAAGTACACCAGAATGCGCCACTTTAAACAGAAAAATTCAAAAATTTTCTCTCCAGAGAGAGCCCCGCGAGAATGTTTCCCCGGGCCCCGCTGTGGCTCTCGACAGACCTAGTTCTGCAATCAACGTAATTCATATTTCAATAGCAGTTTAGACAGATATTGTACATATCTGCCACTTCTATTAGTATACTGTTGCTATCTTTTTTTTGCCGGTAAATAAATATTTCAATATTTTTAACACGCTTGTCAGATGACAGAATACGTCAACAGTGGTATGCTTTTACTGTGCTGCTACGCCTTTGCCCTATAAATTTGGCCGCCCGCTTAAACTGTTTAATTTTTTTAATATCTTAACGACAGCACTGCAGTGAATAATACAACAATGACATAAATCTACCTTAAAGCTGATGTTGAACGTATCATACAATCGAAACTTGGCAACAAGGTATGCGGCAGCGGTCCTGAATGTCATCGGAAACAGAATTCTGCCGGAGATCGATGAATTGGTCGAATACAGATGCTGCGCATCGCCTTCATCAATGTTTGAATCTACGCTTTCCCATTCCTCCGCTCTGTTGAAATTACTTCGCCAATGATCGCCTGTACAGTAATTGTAAAGCAACTTGTAAACACCGCAAACTTCTGTGAACACGTGACGTACAATACAGCAAGCCTATACTTTATCAAAGAAGCGATACACGTTCTGTCCCAATTTGTTTCATTCTTGGTTTATCTATCAGCAACATTAATCAAAAAGTTGTGAATATTTTTTAAAAATATATGGCAAAAGCTTTAGAAAATACAGTTGATAACAATTTGAATAATCTCTATCTAACTGCAGTAACTTACGCTTTTTAAATAACAAGATTTCGAAATAGAACAACGCGTGCATAGAAATTCTGACATATGCAATTACGAGAGCCGAAGCCGTTCGATTTCACTACATAGTGTGCTCTGCGTTATTATTTTTTAGCGCAATTGAGTAGTAAGCAAGCTCTATCAAAACTTTGCACTTTTTGATTGTCCTGTAATTATACGCGGTGATTATTTGATCGACAACCGGCTAAATCAGGCTATTTAACCGGTCAAAACAAAAAATTGCAGTCGCCACCTAGCGAATGACATTATAGATAATGTACGCGCTAATGACTATAATTTGCGTTAATATTATGGTGTAGTGTTTGGGCTTAGAATTAGGGTTAGGGTTTGGGTTCGGGTTAGTGAGAGCCGGATATTTGACCGACTGCCGGTCAAATATCATGTGCCGTAATTATATTTACAGTTTTTTTAAATATCTTAGTTATTTTAGTTTTTTATTGTTGAACCAAAACATCATTTAGCAGGTGATTGATAGGCTGTAAAATACCAGTGTGTTGTGTGTGTAAAGTTGAGACAATTATTGTTTTCAGAATGACTTTCGGCATCGTTTCGTTTAATTAAGTTTACAAAAGTTACAACCTTAACAATCGTAGTAGCAAAATTAATATTCATGCCCATCAACTTGTCAGTCGAATACATCGGCATCGGCTTTGTGCGTTTACATCACAACAAATAGCCCGACACTGATCAACATTTATACGACTACTGCCATGGCTTTGAGCGATCAGATCGCACGCGTCGAAGTTCGTCCGCGGATTTCATTAATTAAACCACCAAACGCGGTGTCAAACGTTCGGCGCAGTTTGCATGGCGCTAATGCCGTAAGCTTATCATGTGAATGGAGGATCGAACGGACAGGGGATACGGTGCGGACGTTGATCTCCGCATGCAGATGTAATGTAACCGCTGCACAAAGGTTGCGACCGTTCGTCCAATATGGCACAGAACGATCGCATGCAGTGTACTGCCCCTGTTCTGTTGCACTTCAAATGGCAACGTGCATAGGTATTGGCACAATTGGCGTTGTCAGCAATGAGGCACTGAGGCACGTGTCCCATCGACTTACAACTGTTTAATTTGTCAGATAGCTTCAGAGCTGCACAAACTCTCAGATTTGACGCCACGTAGTTGCTTGCTTATTTCCAGTAATAAAACATTACGACGTTTTTAATTTTTAGGACTGTTTATTGCTCGAATTGCGTTGCGTAATTTTTGTGAATGACGGTCTACGTAGCCATTTTCCACATAGCCGTTTTCCACGTGGCCGTTTTATAACTAAAATTTAAAAAACTGTTCAGTTTATATACAGTGTAAAGGTGACATCGTGGTTGTAGATATAAAACAGCACAAATCACAATTTAAAAAATTCAAACTTTACCATTACACAGTCAGCAAAG
>Ga0209367_1007960_pt1 | contig 14557 bp, 10 predicted proteins | sample WorMetLIZISLAND2_FD_187412 | JGI IMG/M metagenome (GOLD analysis project Ga0209367, IMG submission 187412) | Marine gutless worms symbiont microbial communities from Max Planck institute for Marine Microbiology, Germany - Olavius geniculatus... ... | reverse complement strand
ACATTTCTTCTTCACTGCATTGCTAAGACTGGTTAGAACTGAAATGTTATCAATTACCAAGCTTTAAATGAAATTTATTCAAAAGCACTATAGTTCTAAGTCTGTGTTACAAAAACAGCTTTGGCTCAAGATGGACTCTGGTGTAATACTGAATAAGCCTGATTTAAATATGTGACAGTGTCGTGGCATGGTTTGTAGACGTTCTACGTCTTCCAGGCATATAAATTCTACCATCTTCCTACTAATGTATCTACCCAGTGCTGACAGCAAGATCGCCGATCTTCCGCTAGAATTATTGTTTCTTGTAATCCCAAAAGTGCTTCAATGCACGTTTTTTTTAAAAATAAAAAACGTTGAGCAAAATAAAAAAACTTTGAAAAATGTAAAAAAACGTGGCAAGAATAAAAAACGTTTTTTCACATCTTTGAATCATACAATAATTAACGTTGCAAAATAACACAACAGTTTAGAAACACAGGCCTATAATTTAAACAGTTAGCAAGCTATCAATAAATTACTCTAAAACAATTTAAAATGACAAAGATGAGATATGACAGCGGCGTATTTTATAGTCTACGTTGCTCGGTAAGTGGCAATAAATGCCGAGTGCGGCCGGGGCGTTATCAATCACTCGGTCGGTCATTCCGCATTCCGCAAATTACCCACCGTTCCGCAGCCTACTTCCGCAGATTTCGTTCAGCAAATTACTTTCCGCATTTCCGCAAATTACCAACACCCGTTCTTCTTCTCTATAGCAACAAAAACAAGAAATTCGAGCTAAGGCTCACGAGACGCGCGAAAGCCTATGGCAGTTTCTGTTCGCAAACTGTCAGTCTATCTCCAGCTGTTTTCACGAAAGACTGGCCAACAACGGTAAAATAACGACTTTTACGGGGGTACCGCTTTTTTATGCTCTCGTGCGGAGGTTTCCTTGAACCTAGAAAGTCGAGACTTAGACCGTCGAAATCTACGTTCAATGCTAAAAATTTCATACGCAGCTTGTCTCAATTGGTTTCAGCACAATTCGTTCTTGAAAAGTGTCTCGCAGCCCAAAATCGCCAAAAAATCCACAAAAAACCCTATTTAAGCATTCTAGGTCATCCAAGGTCATTTAAATCGGTGGCAATCGAGAGCCAGTGTACGACTTCTTATTAGTGATTAATAGTAACCTAGGCCTTATCTCGCACCATTACTGAGATACAGCAATTTATTGGCCAAAAATCGCAAATTTTGCCCACCCCCTTCTCATTTAGCACCCTCATTCAGGGTGACCCACTGCGAATTTATGGAAAAGCTTTACGGTTCCTGATACTAGAGTCTTCCGGGCAGCCGTCAGTGAAAATTTGGTAATTCTAGCTTGCACCGTTTTTGACTGATCCACCCGTGTGACAGACAGACAGACAGACGGATGGACAGATTTGCGATGGCTAAGACGCGCTGAAAGCAGTAGCTGCTTTCGCACGTAATAATACTTCAAATACCGATCTAGGGATAGGTTTAATGATAGGGTTAGCCTTACGGTTAGGGTTAGGGTTAGAGGTACATAATAGTTGTAGATTTTTTTGTTAGACTCTAGTATGGCCATGGAGCACCAGTTGCCGGCACCAGTGCAGACATCGCAGTGTATTTTGCGGAATGAAAATTTGCGGAAAATGGTGCTGTTGTTGTTGTTGTTGAGTTTTGTCATAGTTTGTGGCCACCGGCTTAAGATAGTAAGCTAATTTGTAGCATTGTTTTGGTAGGCCTACGTTACGTTGATTTAGTATTAGGCCTTCGCTAACTATGTGACCCGCGTTTTTAGACAGCCGTTTTAGCAATAATGTTTTTATAATTAAAGTATTTCTTACGAAGTATAGAAAGTTAACTCCTAATAACTTCAGGCTTACAAAAACCCTAATGTAATGCGCAAAGTCTTTTGAGATAAAACATGAGTTTTAGCTTCTATCAGACTTTGTCTAAATACCATCTCGGATTTGATGCAGTCGTTTTAATCGATTAATATACAAAAGGTAGTCAAATATAATTTATTCAATTGCTACGAATTGTTTTTAGTCAGTCCAAACAACACACAAATGGCTGAAAATCAAACTGATTGTTGTTATCTTTCCCAAACTAATATGAAATAGAAAAAAGTGACAACGACAATGCACTGTATGTAGCTTTTCACGGTTGTCACCGTGGCAGCAACTGTTTTTTGAGTAGGACTATTTGAGTTGAATTTTTTTAGTTGCCTTTGATCGTGCCTTAATGGTAGTTCGCCAGGTGAAAAATTGCAGTAGCTAGGCCTACTTAATAACCTGAGCAAGCAACTCAGTCTTTGTGCATTACCTAATCCAACGACTCGGCCCTTGCCGCGGCGGCAACCCTTTTGTCTTTGCGCTGCGTCAGGAATCGTTTGTAGATTGTGCCTAGGCTACTTGAGTTGACCTCGCATTCTTGTGTGATGTGCTGGCTTCTGCTCGTGAGTTAACGGACTTCGAGGCGTTTCAAGAGTTAGGTTAAATAGACCTACGTTGAAAAGTGATACTGAGTCGATTCGAGACTTAAATGTGAGCCTAAACCTACGCTAAGTTGATGATTTGACTTTTTTTGAATTTTGCGGAATGCGGAATGCGGGAAAACTCTTAAGGTGTAGTTTGCGGAACGTTCCGCAACGAAAATTCTGCAAAATACACCTTCTGAAAATGCTGCATTTTGCAAAGTGCACCTTCCCGACATCGCGAGTAAGTTCGCAAATGGAGTCTAATGCTGATAGTCGTGTCACAAGTAGAATCCATTGCTGACACCACAAGTTAAGTCTTAAGTGGAATCCAATGTCAAAAGTCAAGTTACAAGTAGAATCCTGGATGAGAACACAAAGTTTAATCACTTAGTATTGACAAATATCCACAGGAGTTGACCTCTTAACACTTCATAACTTTCTCTTCGTAGCAGCAATAAATCTGATCACTGACATTTTTATCATTCAGTTCTGAGATTTAGTGATGCGGTTGTCCCAGTCTTGACTCCGAAGCAGACCAAATGATATTTTCACACCAGATGATTCTTTGCGCAACCGTAACAACTCATTAATGTCTTCATAACGGCTGTGGTAAAGTGCGGACTTGCAGACTGGCTAATGTGTAAACTGCAGATCAAAACATGCGGACAGCCAGTGCAGACCAGTGGGTAAACTGCGGACTACTAAAATGCAGACCCCACACAATCCAACGCCTAATGAAAGATGTGTTTTAGCACCGTGCAGGTCTCTTTAAACTTAGGGAGTCGGGACTTGGACTGCTAAAGTCTGCGTTTAATGCTGAAAATTTTATAGCCACGTTGTCTGGGTCTATCTTTAACCATTTTGGTGCAGTTCATTCCTAAAACGTGTGTTGCAGCCTGAAATCACGAAAAATTCACGAAAACTCGTAATTTTGAAGGTTCAAGGTCGTTCAAAATCATCAATGTTGATAAATCTAAAAAGCCACAACCAGTCCATGTTATGATAAGCAACATGTCAGTGCCTATCTGCAACCGTTTTCACAGTAGGCAAGTCAATACTGGCAAAATAACATCTTTTTAGAGGGGGTACCTCTCTTTGACGCCCTTATTTAAGGAGTACCCCTCACCCATGAGCATGAAATTTTGTCACAATAAACTAGAGTCCTTGCAGCAGCCCACAGTGAAGATTTCATGATCCTAGCTTGCATCGTTTTGACACAGTACAGCAGTGTGATGGACAGATGGACAGATGCCCAGACCATGGCTAAGATGCGCAAAGCATTCTGCTATTGTGCTTAAAAACTCATAGACTTCAAAATAGCGAATAATATTGATGCAAAGTCACCAGCCAACAGGTAAACTGCGGAGCTGGTCCACAGTTTGCACGTTGGTTGGTTCGCAGTTCCGCATTATACTCGTGCCCTCTTCATACATAATTGTTCTGTGCTGACTATATAACTTGCATTCATACAAAAAATGTTCCACAGATTCATATTCATCTTCGCAGTCACACACTCGGGAGCTTCAGCATTTCGCCGAAATGTTGTTCAAGACCCATGATAAAACTAATTATAAATGACAAAATTTTATATGGATCAACTAACTCACACCATGGTAAGCGCTTTCTGTTTGTGACATTGTGGGTCTACACTGTGTCAGAGTGTCTGGAAAAAAGCAACCCTCTAAACATCGTACAATAGAAATGTTAAATCTGAACGAATCTGGATAAAATTTCGCACACTAGTTTACGCAATGAATTGCTGAAGGGGATTACCAAATTTTGTTGAAAAATACTATTTCTCAGTGAAAATTATTAATTGTTGAATATCGATAACAAAATATCCTCGTTGCCGATATGGCAAGTGAACCCTACTGTTACTGTACATTTGCGTAACTCCAACAAACAACATTTGATTCTGGCCAAATTTTACATCAACATGCATCACCTATTGGCAATGAAAGTGCCGAGTTTCAGTTAAATCTGCCAAAGCAAACAGTAACTACAGTGACTTTTGTGAGGTCATCCCAAAGCACTTCAATTACAGATCTTTGTGGATGATGTCATCGTGACTGCACAAAACATCTCGGTGAGACACAATGATCTAAGACCCGAGATGAGACCTAATAGGCCGAGACTGAGACGTATTGCTTTGAGGCTGAGATGAGACTGAGATGTTAAAGATTTTGTCCGAGATGAGGCACTAGTGCGTCTTGACCAAGACGTCTCAATCGAGACCGCATCCCTGATTTTTGGCGATCTCGCCGATCACTCTAGTAAAAGTCAACTCAACTCCATCTCCCTGCAATGGACATATAGATACAGTTATTCTTAGGGCATTGCGACTAAGTCAAGCTTACAAAAATTGGCAAACTTTATTGATCGACGATCGTATGTCATCTGCTTTAGGATTTGAATAACTAAGTTCTGTGATAGCACTGGAATTGGTACATAGTACATAGTTTGTCTTTTTAGTCCACACAATTGAATTCATGTTACCACAAGTAATTTTTTTTTCACTTAGTCAGTTGAAATAGCAGAAAAATCTTGAAAATGGTATGAGTTTTGATATGAGTTGATGTCTTTGTTGTTAGCTTGCCTTTTTGCAGTGTGAGAAATGTTGTCTGTAGCACCGTGTCTCATGGCGAGGAACAACCAACAGTCATTGGCTGACAGAATGTGCTGTGCTGCAAGCTATGGTCAACTCGATTATGTGCGTCAAATTCTTGCATCTGGACATCTAACGTCTTTTGACTGTGATCGAGTAGGTCACACAGCCTTATCAGCTAGCAGTTGTAGTTGTGGTTTTTGTAGTTGTTATAGTCATTGAGTGAAATCAAGTTTAACTCTGAGACTTCAGTCTCAGACCAAAATCTTAGAGAAGAGTTTGAAATATCTGTAGTCAAGTATGTTGTACTTTGGGCTTAGACTAAAGTGTTAGCATAACTTGATTTCACCAAAATGTGTCATAATATCATTTCTATTTCCCACTCCCTTGTTGCTTTGGTTGTGCTAACCCGCTGACCCAACGATGAAAATCGTACCCGCATTCCTGCATCAGTCTTTGCTTCTGTCTGTGTGTATGAATTGCCCTCAATAGTCAACATCGACCTCTTACAGCTGACTTTAGGGGTCAGGGCTCATCTCCGTTTACATGCCTCAGAGATGGTAGTGACTGTTAGCTGCAAACACAGTTATATAAAGGTAGTCCAAACTTCTCTCATATACTGCCATTAACTTTCTGGTAGAGCTGTCGAAGCATTAATTTTTTTAATGCATGTATTATCGTGTTAATAATGCATCATTGATAATATTGCTGATATTGTAGGTGGACTACACCAAGACGGGGTGGAATGAAGGCCACAAAATTGTGCCAGTAGTGATGGAACGGCAACAAAACAATTTCTAATTACTTGAATATTATTCGGACGCCAAATAACTGCTGTTTAATGGAATATTGGAACTCTGCTGCACAGAATTTAGCAAATGCTGCAACTTTACATGTTGTGTGTTCATTTTTTAAATGTGTTTATCGATTAACGAGTTAAGTTAGCGTGTTAATTTGACAGCTCTACTTCTTGGTGATTAGCCCTGTACCAGACTATACTGCTTGGTGACAGAGACACATGTGTGGACAGCTTGCCCAGGGTTGTTACTTGGCAGTGGAATGGCCAGCCTTCTAACCTGCGATTTTGCAATCATTAGTTCGACATGCTGAGTTTTGATGGTATATTTTGTTGCATTGCATAACTGCCAGGAAGGACACACAGCGCTGCACTACGCAGCTGTTGGAGGCCACTTGGATGTCGTTCGGCTTCTGATAACAGCGGGATGCGATGTTAATGCTAAAGACAAGGTCTGTTTACTACTCTAGTTATAATAGTAGTGAAAGTCAATTAGTCATAGTAATAGTAGTAATGAACTAATGATAGTACTAGTGGTAGCAGCTGTAGTGGTAATACAGTGATGGTAGACCTGTGTAGAATGCATTATAAAGTAGGTTAGCATGCATCTGACATGGTTCCCGCGGTCAGGGGAAGTCAGGGAAAAATCAGAGGATCAGGGAAAGTCGGGAAATTTTACATTCCAAAGTCCGGGAAAATTCAGAGGGTCAGCGGAAGTCAGGGAATTTTGAAGTACCGGGGTGCAAAAGTTCACAAAGGTGCAAGAAAAATTTTTGAACTGTTGTATGCAGACTGCGTACAACAGTTCAAAATTTTTCTTTTCTTTTCGCTTCGCTCGCAGATTTTAAATTTGTTTCGCCACCTTTGTTTTTAGTGTGATTTCAAGCGAGTGTAAACTGACATTGGTATTTCACGTGAACAAATTAGTCAGGGAAAATGATTCACTATGTCAAGACTTGAAATTTAGGGAGAAGTCAGGGAAAATAAATTCTGCAGAGTAGTAGGAACCATGATCTGATAAGCAATAGACACTTTCCTCAGAGAACATGATTGAATAAAACAAACATTAGGCTCTACTAATGATATCAAGGGCTTAGCTTAGATTTTTGTTGCCTTATTACACTTGTGACAGTTGCTAGCTAAATAACTGATAATGATGCATTTTTCTTGTAGAACAACTACTGTTGGTTTTAGTCATAAATAGCGATCAGTTCAATTAATCACTACTTTATGTAAAGCTAACTATTAATGTTTTGTAATCGTTACCATATTTGTAGCATTATTGTTTTTGTTGTTGTTTGTTTTTGTTGTTGTTGTTAGCTGCTGTTTTTCCGTTCTCGTTATTGTCGTTTTGTTGCAGCTATTGTTGTCATGGTTCCTACGGTCAGGGGAAGTCTGGGAATTTTAAGCAAGTCAGGGAAAGTGAGGGAAAAATCTGAAAAAGTCAGGGAATTTTGCATTCCAAAGTCAGGGAAAAATGAGATGGTCAGGGAAAGTCAGGGAAAATCAAAGTATCAGGGTGCAAAAGTTAACAAAGATGCAGAAAAAACTTTGAACTGTTTTACGCAGACTGCGTACAATAGTTCAAAAATTTTTTTTCTGTTTGCTTCGCTCAAAGATTATTTCTATCTTCACTTTTAAATTTGTTCCGCCGCCTTTGTTTCTACTGCGATTGCAAGCGATTGAAAGCCGACATTGGTATTGAGCGTGAACAAATTAGTCAGGGAAAACAAGTTATTTTGTCTTGGAAAGTCAGGGAAAATAAATTCTGCAAAGTAGTTGGAATCGTGTGTTGTTCTTGGTGTTGTAGTTTCATGTTCCAATGCGAGGCAGGGCAGTCAGTGCCACCCCGTAGGCTTAGGCCACCATGTGGGCCCATATCAGCCATCTCTAGAAAGTTCCCAGCAATTATAATGGGTACTGAAAGTCATGGTGGGAATAGCAAAGAGCACAACTACCCCCGACCACCTTTATACTATGGGGCTCACCATAGGATTTCACAGCCCCCACAAGAAACCACCTGGCAAGCAGCCCAACCAAACAGCAGACAAGCCACATGAGCAGTGCAGCCAAACCACCCCGCCAAATCCTAGAGCCAAACGGGGCAAAGGAGAGCCCATGCAGGATTTCCAAGTCCGACAGGAAAACCTTACTCCCGAACTGCAGTGCATTCAGTATCTACTGGAAATCCTTGTCTGACCCATCATCTTCACAGGAGTCTCTCCAATGCTCCACCCAACCTAAGACATGATAGGGACAGCGAAGCTACACAGCACACACGACCAGACCACAGACCAGGTGGGCACCAACCAAGCAATCAGCCATGGGAACCTGTAAGATCCCAATGAACCCCATCAACACATGACCTCAAATCAGCACCCTTAGCTGGCTGAGATGAACCTTCCTTGAATTGCGACTTTTCCACGGTATAACTTCAAATCAGCACTTTAAGCTGTCTGAGGGGTCAACCTTCTTATGCTACTTCTATTTATGCTACTTCATAGAAGTAGCTACCGGGTACTGTTGGTCCATGGTGCCTTATTCTGTATTATTCGGCACAACCCTTCAGAGTCACCTCACGAAGGGCTTCTTCCATCAGCCAGCCGGAGGATGCGCCCCTATACGCCGTAGTACCACCAGCATGGGGTGGTGTTGTAGTAGTCATAGTTGCAGTTTGTGGTTGTTATAATGTTTAGGGCCTAAGTGGTAATTTTATTGTAACTGGTGCAGATGGGTTACACGTCACTGCACAGAGCAGTTTGTCAAGGTCATTTGGAGGTCGTTAGAGCACTGGCAGTTGCCGGCAGCCTTGTCGATTGTTATGAATTCACGGTAACTGCTGTTAGTCATGCACCTATTACTTCTACTAGTATACATATAGTAATAACACAGACGAGTTGAGGTCATTTGGCAGTTGCCAACCTTGGATCAAATCATTTGGCTTAAGTCACATATCTGCCTTAATTGGCAAGTTTGGCTCATGCCAATCAGCTGCCACTTTCCTTCTAAGGTTCTAAATGCTGCTGGTCACGGGTCTAACTCATGTAAACAGCAGTGTATGAACTAACCGACCTTCAAAGGTTAAGGGTTAAAGGTTTTGTATAGCTTTGTGGTAATGCCATTGCAGAGCTACGGAGCATCACTCGCCATATGGGATTACACAGTGTTGCCTGCCACCCAAAACAGGTGAACGTGCTCCACTTTAATCTCAGTTAGACAAGCTGCTACTCATTTTATCAAGGTGTTAGGCTTCTGAGTTGATCTTGGTGTTGGTTATGTACTGAGATGGTTCATCTGTTTTGAGACAAGTCAGACATCCAGATAGCAACCACTTAACAGCAGCCCAACTGAGAGTTAAATCCACAACCTCCTGATCGTATGTTTAGCAGCCTCAAAGCCACTTACCTTTAGAATGATTGTGTTCTTGTCTGTTCTGTTGAATAGTATGTGATATGCCTGTCTGTCTAGCATGGTAATACGGCACTGCATGATGCAGCGTGGCATGGATACAGCAGCACACTGCAACTGCTCGTCACTTCTGGAGCCAGTGTTCACCTGCTTAACAAGGTACATCACTCTTTGAATGAATAAACTCACAGCTAGTGCTGTGGCAGCTGCAATGCTGCTACTGTTATGACTACTACTTAAAAACGTAAACGTAAAGTCCTTCCCGAGCCTTACGGCCCATAGGGCGGCACTGATCTCCGTTTCCTAAGGCCCTCAGCCAGACACCAGTTTTTACACTGCGAGACCACGGATACGAAGCCAGTGTATCGCCCAGTGTGCCTGTTTACGGTGAAGCTGCTGGGACGTAAACAGGCACCATAACTACTACTTATACCATAACTACCATAACCATAAAGTACCACTTATGGCTACATTATTCAACTCATCTTTCTAATACTGATCTAGATACCGATGCTAATACTCATCATCGACAACCGTGAGCTCAACGCCCGTTGGTGTCTGTAAGATCTAGTACGAAGATGCTAATACTGCTTTATCATTATTGTTGGCCAGAATTTTCTATGTTAGGAACATAATATGTGTTTGTCTGTTTGTGCAGTTGTCCAGCTGTCTGTCCGTCTCTGTCTGTGTCTCCCTGTGTGTATGCTGTCTCTCTGTTTGTGCCTATGTGTCTGTGGCTATATAGGTATATCTGTATGTCTGTGTCTTTTGCCTGTTTCTATATCTCTTTGTCTGGCTGGCTGTCCATCCATTTCTCTCTCTGTTTAGCTGTCTGTTTCTCTGCCTGTCTCTCTCTGTCTGTGTATGTCTAGTCATGTTTTTTGTCTGTTTTTCTGACAGTCTATCTGTGTATGTCTAGGCATCCTTTTCAGCACTACATTTGGCAGCACAGAACGGACACAATCAATGCACTAGAATTCTTCTGTTTGCCGGCTGCAGCACTCAGCACAAAAACAATGTAATTGCTGCTCACTTGCTTAATTTGTGATTTTTAATCCAGTTTTCGGTTTTTAACCTGTTGGGCATTTTAGCTTGGTAATATTCATGATGTCTTCTGAGCCCAAGCTCAGTGATTGGTCTGTTTACTGCATGTGGTCATTGTGTTGTCTAATAACAGCTGTTGTTACTAAGCAACAGATGAACGTAAACTAGTGGTTATAGTTAACGATGAAGAAACCGCCGATAGAGATTTGTTGGATTTTCTTCCCAAGTCTGTAAGATCTAGTACGAACAGCTAGCTAGGTAAAAGTACTAACTAGGTATTGATTTATGTAACGTGTTAAAATTTTATTTAAACATTCTAAGCCAGCATCATACGATGGATGACATCAGCTATGTTCACCGATTTTGTTAGCTGATTTTATCAATACAGTGTTAATTAGAGCTGTCAAGGCGTTAATTTTTTTCACACATTAACACAGGGCGTTAATTTTTTTAATGCATTAATTAACGCGTAAATTAATGCACCCAGTCCCATCAAGATGGACAGTAGGAGGTAAATTACCCCGGGCTCGAGCTGTTTATGGGACCCGCCTGTAGAATATAGAAAGTTAGAAAAATGCAAAAAAAATGTTTAAAACACATATAATTTTTATTTTTAAACGTATTTAGACTATTTACTATGTAACTATTACAGTGTTTTTATTTTGTACATCATCTCTTGTCCATCATAGAGTCCGTCATTTTGTGATGGACTTTATTCAGTCTATTGGGTTACGCTTACGCGAATTGCTTGCTTATTGTCTTTTATTTTGATCAGCAGTAACTGACGTCATAGCATAGAAATCTATTAGCCTGTCAGTGAAATAAATAAGTAATTGTTTATTAACAGTAGTGATGAAACGAAAACTAGTTTAGTTACTTGATTTCATGCGATTGTCGTATAACCGCAGTTTAATGGAATATCCAAACTTTTGCTGCACAGAATTTAGTAACTGAATGAAATAAATTTACGCATGTGCGTTAATTTTTTAACGCGTGTTAATTTATTAACGCATTAATTAACGCGTCAACTGTGACAGCTCTAGTGTTAATGAGTGCAAAAATGATAAAATATCAGAGTACACTGTGAATGAATGGTGGATGATAGTACTAGTTGATGTCATCGTTGCTTTGCAGTATGGAGATACTGCACTGCACACGTCTGCACGCTATGGACATGCGGGTGTCACGCGTATTCTCATTGGGGCTCGCTGCGACGTTAATGAATGCAATAAGGTCAGTGCCAGTTCTACAGTTATTTATGCAATGTATCTTTACCTGTGGCATTTGGCAACTTCGTTTTTTGACTTAGACTTTCGCTGAGCCAAAGCTAACACTGAATGCTTAGGTCTGTAAGTAAACTTTGATCTAATCTTTGGTCTAAGTCTATACACTTAGAGTTCAGACCAATGATTAAAAATAGCGGAAAATTAGACCTAAAAAGTCCAAAAGTGAAATCACCCATTATATTGTATTATTGTAATTATGTCATCATATTTATTGTCTTATCTCATCATCTTATCTGTGAATTCTTAGTCTGGTCATATGCTTAGAGGTACATTTATAATTCTCTGGGGGTTCTAGGTATTCTAGGAACTAAGAGTTATAACACCGAATTTAATTGCTATATTTTGGTTAAATTCTGTGTTTGCGAAGTGAGTATACAGGCTAGCAGTATGCAGAGTGATGCAGCCACTGTGGGCATGTCATAGCCAGACAGTCTACTGCCATTGGCTTCCTACACATTCATGATTTTTTTCAAAGGGTGAACAAAACTTGAGTCAATACCGGTAGATTGAATTTTCAGCACAACTGAACATGATTGTCTTTCACTGCAGTGATGGAGGTTTATCGTTTCCAATACTGTCTCATTGTTCGATCTGTGCAGTACTGAGCATGTGCATGTTCTACTTTTTACGCGCGAGAGCTATAGCGTGTATTAGCTATGGTAATTCTGTCCATCTGTCCTGGTCTCACGACCCTGTACCGTTTGGAGACCAGGTGAGATAGAGACTTCGGGTTTTCACCAGCCTAGAGTCAGTAGTATTTCGTGACAAAATTTCACGTCATTGGGTAAAGGGGGTCCCAACGAACGTGGGGGAATGTGGGGGCGAAATAAATAGATCCAGCATAGGCCTAGGTGTAAGTCTAAATCCACTGCATTCGCAAGATGGCACCACGCAACTAACTTGTTGCGATCCAGATGTAGATTTCGGTGAATAGGTGTTAGAATTTATAAAATGGAAATTTGGTTTTATAGCAAGGTTTAAAGTTGCTGGTATCTTATCTTAGCGGTAACCTAAGGTAAGATAATGTTGAATGACCGTGTTTTTTGGCAAAATTTGGTTATATTATCATAACAAGCAATGATACCATGCTTGTTAATGGTATCAACATTGATGACCTTGCATGATCTTGAACGTAGAAAATGGAGGATTTTAGTGATTTTGCATGATTTTTGGCTGCAGAATAGTGAAGTGCAATGAAATGGATGGAGATAAACCGATATTAGCTGCGAACAGGAACTGCCATAAGCTCTCGCGCATCTCATGAGCATCAGCTCAGATTTCTTGTTATGCACCATCCAGTATATGACAGATGCAGCACTAGTACACTTTGGTCTCGTCAAGAAGTTACTTGATTTGATTTTGAGCTGGGTTAGGTAAATGGGTGTCCGTTTGTGGGTAAATTGTCATTGTATTCAATCAAGCCACTGGGACCAACTCATCCTGGCCATCCCTTTGTGCATAAGCAAATTGAGTACTGGTGATAATAATTTTGAAGAAATGGGAGAGTTCTGTGCATCAAAAGGGCCTGTTTCCAAGACTGCTGGCAATGGATTTAGCTGTTTAAGTGAAATCTTTCTCTTATGTGGATGTACTCGCTTTCGGTTTGCCTACCGGAAGAGGCACTCAACTGAGGCAGCAATGTTGCGGGTTTGATCGGACATTCTCATAGCAGCAAACAAGAGACATGTAATTGTAACATTGCTGGCTTATGCTGTGTCTACTTGATATGTCTGCTGCATTTGATTGAGTCGACCACAACCTTCTGCTACAAAGACTGCAGCTTGAGTTCGGCTTGACTGGAACCGTTCTCGGGTGGGTTTGCAGTTTTTTACAGTGTCGCATGCAGAGGTCCTCTACCATGGTCTCACGTCTACGATTCAGCAGCTGTCATTCGGCGTCCCGCAAGGTTCTGTGTTGGGCCCGCACTGTCTGTGTTTCCATCAGTACGCTGATAACAGCCAGATATACATCAGCACTACGGTTAATGACGCAGCGCAAGCAGTTCGGAAATTCACGACGTGTCAGGGTTGTTAGTGACTGGATGTCAGCTAGCAGGCTGAAACTCAATCCGACGAAAATGGAGGTCTTGTGGCTTGGATCCAGTCAACAAATGAGTCAGATCAGCATCACTGACCTTCCACTTCAGTCAACAAAGATTAGAGTCAGTGAGTTACCACGTGACTTTGGTGTTGTTATTGACTCAAAGTTGTCACCGTCAGCACATGTGGCAGCCCTCTGCCGGTCTGGGTTTTACCACCTGCGCCAACTCCACCCTGTGCTCAGGTCATTGACGCAGGAAGCAGCCAGAACACTAGTCCAGGTGTTCATAGCGAGTCGCTTGGACTATTGTAACTCACTGCTGTACGGCGTGTCTCGCAGCCTGACTCGGAAAGTTCAGTCCGTCCAGAATGTTGCCGCTTGGCTTCTTACCAGGACTAGATGTGGCAACCACATCTCACCAGTGCTGTGCCAGTTGCACTGGCTTCCAGTTCAGAGGTGAGTCGACTTCAAACTGGCGTGCTTTGTATTCTCATCTCTGTCTGGCCAGGTACCTCCGTACCTGGCTGACGACATAACCTGACGGAAGGCCCTCAACATCGGCTGCGTTCATCTACCAACAGATCGTGTGCTGTTCCACGCAACCACAACATGTTCGGCGACAGAAGTTTTGCTGCCACTGAGCCACATGTGTGGAACAGCCTCATAGTACACTTACGCAACGAAGACATCATTTACAGGGTGGTCCAAAATGTTCTGAAAGAAATTCTTTACATGATTAAAGTCAGTGTTTAAATACAGCAATTAAATCTTCTTTGTTTTGCTGCTGGCAAGTGAACTATGCAAAAACGGTATTACCCTTGACACTGCGGTCCATAAAAATGTACCACTTTTATTTTTTCAATAACTCCGTGAAACATTGGCCGATTTTAATAATT